>Ga0075157_10002727_pt1 | contig 10192 bp, 5 predicted proteins | sample JI81BgreenDNA_FD_70967 | JGI IMG/M metagenome (GOLD analysis project Ga0075157, IMG submission 70967) | Wastewater effluent complex algal communities from Wisconsin, to seasonally profile nutrient transformation and Carbon sequestration -... | ecosystem: Engineered > WWTP > Effluent > Algae...
TTGAGCCGCTATAGAGCGCGGCTCTTGCTGGGGCGTAGCCAAGCGGTAAGGCAGCGGTTTTTGGTACCGCCATGCGAAGGTTCGAATCCTTCCGCCCCAGCCAGTCTCCCGAAATCACCGACAAACCCACCCACAAGGCCACGCGCCTTGCGGCCTGCTGCGCGCATCGTTGTGCCGAAGATTGAACCGATGTCGCCTGATCGCCGGGAGGAAGTTGGTGGCAGGGCTTGTACCGAACTTGAGCCCCATCCAATTGATATTATGTGGCATTTAAGGGACTAGCCGAAAGCTTCCCCACAACGACCCCCACAAACTTCTCGATAGAACCTTGATTCGGTTCATGATTTTGCAATCCAGAATTTAGCAGAATGGCGCAATTTGTGAAGCGCTGGCGACCTGCAGCGGCCCAGAAGTCAGTCAGGAGGTTCGCCCTGAATGAGGGTCAATTCTGAACCAGAGCCCTGTGGTCGGATCAAGGGTAGCATCGCGGTCCCCTCCCCAGTTCTTGGTATTGACGACATCCAAGAACGCGCTGCGCCCAATGCTGGGATACGGATGCAACCTGTTTGGCGCCATCAGTGCGGATGATGGTCGCCGGAGAGGTGCATGTTGCTCAACAGCTTGCTAGACTGGTCGAACGATGCGCACCGACCTTGATCATCTGCCTCCGCAAAAGCAGCGCGAGCTTGAGCGCGTGGTGCAGCTGATCTTCGAGGAGTTCGACGACGCCTTCGCGCTTGCCAAGCACGAGTGGAAGAAGGCCGGGCGCATCCTCAAGGTGATCCTCTACGGCAGCTATGCGCGCGGTACCTGGGTCGACGAGCCTCACACGGCCAAGGGCTATCAGTCGGACTTCGATCTTCTGATCATCGTCAGTGACAAGCGGCTGACCGACCGGGTCAAGTACTGGGCGAAGCTCGATGAGCGGCTGATGCGCGAATATGGCGTCACCAATACGCTGCGTACGCCGGTGAACTTCATCGTCCACACCCTGCAGGAGGTGAATGACGGGCTCGCCCATGGCCGCTACTTCTTCATGGACGTGAAGGCCGAAGGGATTGCGGTCTACCAGTCCGACGACACCGAGCTTCACACGCCCAAGCCCAAGACGCCAGCACAAGCGCTAAGAATGGCCACGGAGTATTTCGAAGAGTGGTTGCCGAGTGCCTCAGATTTTTTCGACGGGTATCAAGACGCCAAAGCGCGAGAGAAATACAAGAAGGCGGTGTTCGATCTGCACCAATCAGCGGAACGGATGTATCATACCGTCCTTTTGGTCTGCACCTTCTACACGCCGCACGTGCACAATCTCGGCTTCCTGCGCACCCAGGCCGAGCGGATCGATCCGCGCCTGACCTATGTCTGGCCGCGAGAGCTCAAGAAGGATCGCGCTCGGTTCGAGAAGCTGAAGGACGCCTACGTGAAAGCGCGCTACTCGAAGCATTACCGCGTCACCAAGGAAGAGCTCGAATGGCTCGGTGCGCAGGTCGAGGAACTTGGCCGCGTGGTGCACGAGGTCTGCTCCGAGCGGATCGAGAAGCTCAAGGCTGAGGCAAGGGCGAGACCAGATCAGGCATGAGCGCCTGATCCGGCCTCGCCTGATTTGAGGCGACAGAAAGTTTATACCGCCGCCAAACGCTCTTGATGTTAGGAAACCCGGAGCGCTGCTTCTGTAATCGACTTCAGCACGACACGGGCGTAAGTCCTTCAGCCCGGCGATTTCTTCGGATCTTTCGCCCTCGGATAGGTCCGCTCTTCCTGAATCCCACCACCTTGTTTGTGGATACGAACTGAACCGCCGGATTTCCCCAGTGCGTCCTTCAAAGCGCCGGCGGCGGTGGCGTCACTCTTCTTTTCAAAAACCCTCTTCGCTCGACCACCACCTTCAGGTTCAAGCCTCCATTTGTTATCCTTCTCGACAAGGTGGTACTTCGGCAAATTGTCCTTTGACATCTGTTGGGCTCCATACTGTTGGTTGGTGCTTACCTGACGATGGTTTGCCCCATGCGCTTGCACAAGGGTATACACATTGAATTTCGTCACGAAGAGTGCAGCGGCGCCCACTGGGGGCCTATGAGGGACGTCGTCCTTGCTGCGCAAAATTTCACGATGCGAGGCTTCTGCGGTGGAAAACCTTTAATGGAACGACGCGAAATTGGCTGCTAGTCCATCCCGATGCAATTGTTCGCCGGATCGTTCCTAACGACTGATTATCTTGAAGAAGCCATCCGGCAATCGACCGAATACCGGGCGGTTGATGTTGATGCGCTTCGATCTGCCCTGATCGCTATCGCGGATCGGTTCCCGCGAGAATCATCCCCGAACGAAAGCCAGACGGAAGATGATTTCATCTGGCCAATTCTTGCCGAATTGGGTTGGTCGGAGAGCCTGAGGCAACAGAATTTGTCCGCTGGCGGCAGACTCGACGTCCCCGATGGCCTGCTGTTCATTGACGGTGACGCCAAGGATCGCGCCAATGCACAGCCGGAGGAATGGCGTCGCTACGAACATGGCGCAGCCGTTGTCGAGAGCAAGCGCTGGGCAAGGCCGCTGGATCGTGCGGTGGGACGCGAAGATGCGGTCGCGCCCTCCACCCAGATGCTGCGCTACCTCCGCCGCATCGGTGATAACAGCGAGCATGGATTGCGTTGGGGCATCCTCACGAATGGCTCACGCTGGCGGCTCTATTGGGCGGGCGCGCGGTCAGTAAGTGAAGAGTTTCTGGAGGTCGATCTCGCTTGCGCACTTGCGCTCGATGTCCAAGACCAAAGCGTCAGCGATGATGATGCGTGCAACCATGCCCTGCGCGTCTTCGCGGCAGTGTTCTCGCGCACCGCGTTCGCCAAGACCGGTGCCGATGGCCGCTCCTTCCACGAACGCGCGCGGGCTGAAGCTGCGTTCTATGAAGAGCGCGTTGCCAAGTCGCTGTCCAAGCTCGTTTTCGACGAAATCTTCCCGGCACTGACCACGGCGGTTGCGGGGGCATCACCCCAGACGCCGCTGGAGGAAGTGCGCGACGCTTCCCTTGTCCTGCTCTATCGATTGCTGTTCCTGCTGTATGCCGAAGATCGCGATCTGCTTCCGGTCAACTCCGATGGCTATGATGATTATGCGCTCCGGCCAAAGCGGCTCGAAGTCGGTGACCGCATGGGGCGCGGCGATGCGTTCTCTGTAACTGCATCACAGATTTGGGGGCGGATTGCCGATCTGTCCCGCATCGTCGACCGGGGTGATGCATCCATCGGCATTCCGCCCTACAATGGCGGGCTGTTCGCGCCCGCCAATACTCCGCTACTTGACCAGATTCGATTGCCGGACAGCGTTCTCGCCCCTGTCATCGACAAGCTGTCGTTCGAACGGCAAGGCAGTGATCGGCGCTACATCAATTACCGCGACCTTACCGTCCAGCAGCTCGGATCGATTTACGAGCGGCTGCTGGAGCATGAAGTCGTCCGCGAGGACGGCGTTATCGCAGTCCGCCCCAATGCCTTCGCGCGCAAGAACAGCGGCAGCTACTACACGCCTGACGAACTGGTCACCCTGATCCTGGAAAAGACGCTTGAGCCGCTGTTCGCCGATGCAAATGCCGGTTTCATGGCGGCGATAGGCCGGATCAGGAAGGGCGATGCGGAAGATTTTGTCCGGGCCGAACTGGGCGATGCCGATCCGGCGCAAGCCATCCTGCGGCTGCGTGTCTGCGACCCTGCCATGGGATCCGGGCACTTTCTGGTCAGTCTGGTCGATCTCATGGCCGACAAGGTTCTGGAAGCCATGGCCGAAGCATCGGCTGCGGCGGAACAGGCAGGCGTTGATTACGCCAGTCCGCTGGCCGACAGGATCGGCGAAATCCGTCGCACCATCCTGAAGAACGCCCGTGAAGAGGGCTGGGCGATTGACGAATCCCAGCTCGATGATCGCCACATCGTGCGTCGCATGGTGCTGAAGCGCTGCGTCTATGGCGTGGACAAGAACCCGATGGCGGTGGAACTGGCCAAGGTCGCGCTGTGGCTGCACACCTTCACCGTCGGCGCGCCGCTATCCTTCATCGACCATCATCTGCGGTGCGGTGACAGCCTGTTCGGCCTGTGGGTCCGCGATGCCATCGACAAGGCGGCAAAGCTGGGCGGCGAACTGCTCTGGAACGAGGCGCTGCGCAATGCCCAGCGCAGTGCCGAGGCGATGAAAACCATCGAAGCGCTGACCGACGCCGAAATTGCCGAGGCTCATCGCTCCGCTGCCATGTGGCAGGATGTCGAGCTGATGACGGGCGAGCTGGATGGCTTTGTCAGCTTCATGCACGCGCTGGACTGGCTCAATCTCGACAAGGACGGGAAGGCGCTGGTTCGCCTGTGGCTCGATGGACGCTTTGGCGATGCCATCCCCATTGCGCGCGGTCGCAAGGAACCGGAAGGCGGCAAGGCACGCCCGGCAGAGGTCGAAGCCTTCACCGAAATATGGCGCAACGCTCGCCAACTGATCGAGGAAGAGCGTTTTCTCAACTGGCAGATCGCCTTTCCGGGTGTCTGGCAGGACTGGGCCAGCGGCGAGCGCAAGGGCGGCTTTGATGCCATCGTCGGCAACCCGCCCTGGGACCGGATCAAGTTGCAGCAGGTCGAATGGTTTGCCGCGCGCAAGCCGGAGATTGCGTTGGCAGAGCGCGCCTCTGACCGGCAGAAAATGATTGCGGCGCTCAAGGCTGCGAACGACCCGCTGTGGAAGGATTTCAGCCATGCGGAACAGCGCGCAATCGACACCTCCCGAATGGCGCGCAAATCCGGGAGCTATCCGCTGCTTTCCGGCGGTGACACGAACCTGAATTCATTGTTCGTCGAGCGCGGACATCATCTCGTGAAGGCCAACGGTGTAGTTGGTTTGCTGGTGCCGTCCGGGCTGATCTCAGACAAGAGTTCGGCGGGCTTCTTCAAGGAAGTCTCGCAAGCGAAGCAGGTCCGCTACGTCATCGACTTCTTCAACAGGCGATATGACGGCACCCTGTTTTTCCCGGATGTATATTACCGCTTCAAGTTCTGCGGCTATATCGCGACGGGGACGGGGCGGAGGGCTGACGAGGCGCTGTTCGGGTTCTTCATTCGCGATGTTGCGGAAGTTGATAACCCAGACCGCGTGTTCGCGATGTCGCCCGATGAGATTGCGCTTATCAATCCCAACAGCGGCACCGCGCCGATTTTCCGTTCCCGGCGGGACAAGGAAATCACATCTCGCATCTATGAACGCGCCCCGGTGCTGGTTGATTACCGGTCGGGCGAGCCCGAAGCGGTCTGGCCGGTTCGCTACGCGACAATGCTGCACATGGCGAACGACAGCGACAAGTTCCGCACCGTTGCCGAATTGACCGGCGATGAGGCTGCGTGGCCAATCGGCGGCAACGAATACCAGTCCGCCAGCGGCGTGTGGTGGCCGCTGTATGAGGGGAAGATGGTGCAGGCCTACGATCATCGGGCGGCAGACATCGTTCTGGCGGAGGCGAACGTTTTTCGGCCAGGGCAAGGTTCCGATCTGGACGACCACGATCATGCCGACCCGTCGCGTCAGCCCACGCCAAGATACTGGGTGCCTGCCAGTCAGGCAGGCTGGGACGCGCCGTCTGACTGGTGCCTCGCCATCAAGGACGTGACGTCGGTCACGAACACGCGAACCACGATTGGCGCAATGATCCCCAAGGTCGGTGCGGGCCATACCCTGCCGGTCCTGTTTCCGAAAAAGGATGTGGACGCGGCGGCTCACGCCAGTTTTGCCCCCCTGCTTCTCGCGAACCTCAACGCTGTCGCCTTTGATTACCTTGCCCGGCAGAAGGTCCACGGCAATCACCTTGCATGGTATCTGCTTGAGCAGGTTCCCGTGATTCCATCGCGCGATTACGAGCGTCAGTTCGGCTCCAAGACTGCGGCTGACATCGTCCGTCAGGCGGTGCTCGAATTGTCATACACGGCCCATGATCTGGCACCCTTCGCCCGTGATCTCGGGCACGTGGATGACGCTGGGCAGGTGAAGCCGCCGTTCGCGTGGGACGAGGAACGCCGCTTCATGCTCCGGGCGAAGCTCGATGCGCTCTACTTCATTCTCTACGGCGTCTGGGATGCGGCAAACCCGGCCAAGTCGCGCGAAGACATCCGCTACATCTATTCGACCTTCCCGACCGTCGAGCGTGAAGAGCGTGCACGCTATTCCGGGCGCTACCGCAGCCCCGAACTGGCGCTGCTGTGGATCAACGCGCTGATGGCCGGGCAACCCGATGCGGATATCCGGGATTGAGTTGCAGGAGTGAATGGGGATGAGGGCCGCGTTTTTATCCTTGGTTGGTCTGGCAGCGGCGGTATCGGCGGTGCCTGCGCAGGCCATGAACTGGTGCAGCCTGCCACAAATCACGCCCCGGTTCGAAAGCGATTTCGAAAAACTCGCGCCAACGGTCGCCGCGCTCACCGGCTGCGCACGCCAGACCACCGACAGCGCCCACCGCGCCAAATGGGTGTGCGAAGACAATCCCGCGACGCCTGACAAGTTCGAGGCGGTTCACATCCATTTCATCCGGGAGCCAGGGCAGGGCATTCACCTGCTGGTGCTCTCGCTCGGGATGACCGATCTCAACGTGCTGCGACGGTGCGGCTTGCGCGATCTTCGCGACGGAGAGAGGTTTTCGGCGGGCAACGTGGCCTACCGTGACAGGATCAGCTTCGGCTTCACCGGCCCGCGCCTGACGCTCACCTCGATCCTGCAGAAGGGAATGGCGGCCATCGTCAGTGACACCAAGAGTTATGGGGAAGATGACAGGGTCAAGGGCCTGTGGAACGGCCTCTATGGCATTACCGTGGTCGACTATCCATCGACCGGCGTGAAGCTCGCGGGCGTCAGCCCGATCTCGACCGATGTGTATGGCATCGTGGCTGCCTTCGAGGGGCGTGGATCGACTGTCCGTGCGAGCAGCGACATAGGCGATTCCTTCCCCAAATGGACGCTGTCTCCGCCCGTTGGTCTTGGCGGCGTCAGCGAAGTGGTCATCGAAGGCTTCGTCCGACATTTGCTGCGTGCGGACTACATTCTTGAATCGACTGCTGACTACGAGCGTTTCATTGGCCTGCTCGACGCTGAATATGGCCGTTCTGAACGATCAAGCGAAAATGGTTGCACCTATCGCTGGTGGGAGTCCGGGCGCGTGTCGATCCGTGGTGAGCATTGCCCGGGCAAGTCCGACTCCTTGCGTTTTTTCAACGACGTTGCAGGACATCAACTCGAACAGGTTGCGGCCAAGATGGAGGCCGATAAGGCCGGCACCTCGGACGATCCGAAGAAGCCGGCAATCGATGACGATATGTTCTAGACATTTGGGTGCGACATCAGCGGCAATTCGATTGGGCCTATCTCTCTGAGCTATCGCCACGATCCTCGATATTCCCGCTCCCGTTCGAGGCGGAGGTCTGGCGTTCACGAAGGTCTTGCAGACCCCTGCTTAATGCTCGCACACGAGCGGCCTCATCTGGGGTGAGACAAGCAAGATCAGAGACAAGCGAGCACGCGTCAATCAAGGCGTCAATGTCGTAAAGGCTCTCGTCGGGCCTTTCGGACATCCCGTATTGTCTTCCTTTTATGGTACGCGAATAGCCCAGCAATCCGAGCGCTACCTTCGCAAGGTTAGCCGCGCTCGAATGGGCGGCGCTAGACAACCAAGCCCGAGGCTTTTCAACGTCGCCGTGTAATGCCCATACCCTGGCGATATCGTAGTAGGCTGGCTGATCGTTTAGAGTGCCACCGGTTTCGGCCTGCTGGATTCTCGTAATCAACTTTGCACCGAGCTCGTCCAGTTCCTCCCTACTTACAAACTGCCTTAGATAATCGCTCCCGCCCGGAAGGGCACCAATAGACCTTGCCAGATCGACGTGCAGCGATGCTATCGCAGAAAGAGGAGGTGCTGATTCATAAAGCGCTCGGAGGTGTTCAACTCGTTCATCAGGGGACCACCTTTTCAAAATGTCAGTGATCAAGAAGTAGTGTTGCATTCGAGGAGTTATCAGATCTCCACCCCAGGGTGCGGCATCCACCTCCTCCGCCAACCAGATGAGGACTAACAGCAGCGTTGGCGTTGCGCGCGCTCCCTGATCGAGCCGGCTGCTCAGCTCTTCAAACATCGCACCGATCAGGGTATTACCGAACTCGTCACGCCCCTGTAGCGCGACACGCAGATGCGCTTCGAGTTGAGCGGCATCATCGAACGACGACACCGTGCGGTCTACCAAGCGCTTGGTTAGCGTCGACGCTCCTGGGTTGAAACTGAAGTACGCATCGTATCCGGCCGGAGTGGCAATGCCGCGTCGCGCACGAACGCTTGTCCAAGCCTCGGCCGACATTCCGAATTTTTCCTGCTTGAAGATCTCAGATCGGTTGGGAAACAGCCTGAGCATCAGATTGACTGCGTCGGCGCGTGCGCCCTTGAACTGATCGGCAAACGCATTGCTAAGTCGAGCTTTTTCTTCGGCGCTGTAAGGCATCGAATCTTCGATAAGCATTTCCCGGTTGTCGCGAATCCAATCGAAAATGTCGCGATCGTTGAGCCTCAAGCCCTCCATGCAAATCAGATCATCTTGATCAATCTCTCCTTCAAGCGCGGCCCATGCAAATCGGAGGCTGTTTGCCAGCCGCACGACATCTCGCGGCTGCCGCACCCATCGACCGACACCGGCCCTCATAAGCGCATAACGACGCTCAGACGGTTCGGTATCGAGCTCCAGAAAGCCTAAGGCGTCGCTCAGCATTGAAAGAAGAGCAGCACGGGACGGGACTGGTAGCTCAACTTCGTGCTGCACGATCTTCTCTGCGAATGCACCAGAACGTGGGTCGGGATCGACCGTCTTTAGAGCTTCCCACACGATGTTGCGATCATAGGACAGCAAGTAGATGACGTTGGGGAGCTTTCCCAAAGTCTTCACCATGGCCATGAGATCGCGGATCTCCTCCGATGAAAGTCTTTCGATATCATCGACCATGATGACGAAGCGCTGATCAAGCGCCTTCAGACGATCAACAAGGACATTGTAGCTTGCCTGAAGTGATGGCTCCTCCAGCCATTTACTCGCCGCCGAAGCGATGGATTTTTTGCCGAGCGATCCCACCATTTTTGTGGCCGCACCGCCACTGGCATCTGCTATCACACCCACTGCAGCAATCGCATCGACGATGTCATCTGCACCACCCCTGAGAACTCGCGCGACGCCACGCTTGAGCCTCTCGGTTCGAACGCTCTTATCCCTGGGCAAGCGCTCGGCGAGAAGCTTCATGAAGGATCCCGTGAGATCTTTGTGCCCAGATATGATCCAAGGCTCAAACCGAACGACCAACGGTCCGGATCCGCTACCCTTAGCCCGCTCTTTAAGACCACGTTCGACGAAATTGAGAACGGTCGATTTCCCTGAGCCCCAAGGACCATGCAGTCCGATCACATAGCCGCTCGGCGCTGAAAGCGACGCAACCACATTGACAATGCGGTCAGCAAAACGTCCGTGACCAAGTCGGTCAGTTGCAGGATCTTGCTTCGGAGCATCATCGAAGAACAGGTCTGCTGTTGGTCTTTCAGGCATGCGATAACCTAACTCCTACAGGAACTTCGGTCGAGAGCCCATCAGTGATGATCGTGAACACGTTCATAGACGCACCAGAACCTTCACTTGGTTCGAAACACGAGCGAGCGACGGCGGACTTGCCATCGCACTCGGGATCATCGCTGAATGTGCATCGTCATCGTATCGGCGCCCGGCCTCACGCTGCTTGAGAGCTGGCTTCGCAATCAAGTTGCCTTGCTCTCCTTTTCGTTCTGAAGAGGGCGAGGAAAGACCACTATGCTCCCGTGGGGTCGTGGAAATTCAGCAGCTGCACTGCAATGTGACCGCATCTGCGCTGCGTATTGTTAGCCATCGGCTTTGAAGATTGGCTTCAATCCCTGTGAGGTCTCTCGCCCATGTCGTTTACGTCTCCTACTACAGGTCAACTGCAGCCAGGCTGCAGCAGGATTACCCCCCGCGCAAATGCTGGGGCTTTTCCGTAGTTGTCTGATTTGCATAGGGAAGGGGGATTGACTGCGTAATTGGGCCAGCGGGCGATCTCGCCATGGTTGCTGGCAGGGGGCAGGATGCGGGTGTCGTTACACCCCGCAGGAGAGGACGCCCACCGATGCAGTACCATGCCG
>Ga0075157_10002729_pt1 | contig 10190 bp, 10 predicted proteins | sample JI81BgreenDNA_FD_70967 | JGI IMG/M metagenome (GOLD analysis project Ga0075157, IMG submission 70967) | Wastewater effluent complex algal communities from Wisconsin, to seasonally profile nutrient transformation and Carbon sequestration -... | ecosystem: Engineered > WWTP > Effluent > Algae...
CAGTTTGCTGGAGCTGGGCCAGTCGATGTTATAAATCACCGCTGCCCAAGCTCCGCGGAATTCGCGCGGTATGACCGGAACGGTCTCACGCGAAGGCACAAGTGGCTGGGCCCAGGACGTTGCCAGCAGAAGCATCCATGTGATCAGGCCACGCATCAGCCATTGAGTTTTTGCAAGGCCTTGGGAAGGAAGATGCCGTCCTTGCGGATGAGTTTGCCATCGAAGTAGATTTCTCCGCCGCCGGTGTCCTTGCGCTGGATGCAGACCATGTCCCAGTGGACTTGCGAGCGGTTGCCGTTGTCGGCCTCCTCATAGGCCTGCCCGGGCGTGAAGTGGAAGGAGCCGGCGATTTTTTCATCGAACAAAATGTCGCGCATGGCATGGCGGATGTGCGGGTGGAAGCCGAGGGCGAACTCGCCGATGTAACGAGCGCCGGGATCGGAGTCGAGGATGTGATTGAGCTGCTTGGTTTTGTCGCCCGCTTCCGCCTTGACGATCTTGCCTTTTTCAAAAGTCAGGCGGATGCCATCGAACGGAACGCCTTGATAGATCGTGGGCGCATTGTAGGTGATCACGCCTTCCACCGAGTCCTTGACGGGAGCGGTGAATACCTCGCCATCGGGGATGTTCGCGGTGCCTCCGCAGGGGATCGCGGGGATGTCTTTGATGGAGAAGCGCAGATCCGTGCCGGGGCCTTTGATGTGAACGGCATCGGTTTGATCCATGAGCTTTTTCAAGGCGTTCATCGCGGGGAGAAGGGCCTTGTAATCGAGAAGGCAGACGCGGAAATAAAAGTCCTCAAAGGCCTCGGTGCTCATGCCCGCTTGCTGGGCCATCGATGCCGTGGGCCAGCGCAGCACGCACCATTTGGTTTTTTTCACCCGGTGATCGATCACCGCACGGGTCTTGCCCATGGCCAGCTTCATGCGGGCCGCCGGCACATCACTGGTCTCCGCGATGTTGTTCGATCCGCGCACGGCGATGTAGGCATCCATGTCCTTCATTTCATGAAGCAAATGCTTGGCGATGAGAGAATACTGCTCCTCCGTCGCGCCCATCATCATTTCCCGGGTGAGGCGGCTGGAGTGAAGGCGGATGACGGGAACAGCTCCCACGGTGCGAGCCTCGCGGATGAGGGCGAGACCGATGCTGTCCGGAACGTCGTAAAGGTCGATGAGAACCTTTTCTCCTTTTTTGAGGGAAGTCGAATAGCGAACGAGTTGTTTGGCCAGTTGATCAATGCGTGCGTCGTGCATGCCGCAGACTTTGCCTTATTCCTGCCAAAGGTCAAAGCGATACTTTTCCCGATGCGCAGTCGTGGATCAGCGCAAAGGAATGCCGTGGCGGGTCCACAGCTCCTTGAGTTGTTGCGGGCTGCCGCGGAAAATATTGCGTTCCACCGGGCGATCAAGATTGCCGAAGTAGGGGCTGAATCCCCGATAGACCTTGGGACTGGAGCGGCGGTTTTCCCAAACCACGCCTCCATATTGCCAGATCGACCAATTGTTCCAGACGTTGTATTGACGTGTGAGCCCCGTGGGCGTGCCGGGCGCGGGAAAAGCCTTGCAGGCACCGCTATCGTGGGAATACAGGGCCACCCAGTAGGGGCAGCGGCGGAGCCGGTTCTTCACGGCATCGCTAGCGTGATGCAGTGTCACACGAAGATGTTCGCTGTTTTCCAGATAGACCACGCAATCGACTCCGGTGCGTTGTTTGACACGGTCGAGAAACTGGATCATCTGCGTGGTGGAGGAGTTGGCGTCAAAGTCCGCGCACAAGAGCAGGCGCTCTTGTCGCCAATCTTGTCGTTGCGCCAGAGACTGGGCGCGATCGACAAATTGATCGGCCTGGGACGTCACACTGACTTCCTGGGTCGTGCGATAGTAAACCCCGATCAACATCCCCGCGTTGTCAGATGAGTGCAAAAAGTCGTAGCATTTCCCATCCAGTTCGCCACCTTTGCCCGCGCGTGCGATCAATCCCGCGGCACCGTTGTCGCGCAGTGCGGTGACATTGTGTTCCGTGAAGCCGCGTCCGGAGCGTTGCTTTTCTTTCGGATCGTAGGCGGATACATTGACGATTTCCGTTCTACCGCCGACCACGGATGAGACGCCGCCGCCACACTGGCAGAGGAGGGTGATCAGACACAGCCCGGCGGAAGCACGAAAGAGAAGTTTCATCTCCTCCATGTCAGCAAAATTTCCCCCGGCTGACAAGCGTGATGCTGCGCGGAAGCACCACGCGCGGGATGATCACTTGAGCGGCACCACCTCCACCTTGCCGCCTTCTTTGACGATGCTGAACTGCCCGCCGCTGGATTTGGCAAGTAGCTTGAGTGGTTCTTGCGCCTGCGGCACCATCAGCGCCACGGTGTTGATCACGATGCCTTTGCTCTTCGCCTTGCGTCCCATGTCCTTGGCGATTTCCTCGGATTTCTTGCCGGCGATGCCATCCGTCATGAAAAAGATGATGTCCGGCTGCGGCTCCATGGACATGGCCATTTCCAGCGGGTGATCCCAAATCGTGCCCAACACCAACGGCGTTTCTTTGACATATTTCAGGGCATCGTTGACCGAGCTTTTATCCACCGATAACCACTTGGGCGTTTGTTTTTTGCCCACCGGTTCCCAACCGTGGTGATCGCTGTCGGTTTTCCACTCATACTTGCGGGAACCATCCTTGACTGTGGCCACCTTGCCTTTTTGCATGACCTCTTGTCCCGCCACCCACACCGGGCCGGCGAAAAAGATCATCTGGAATTGCAAGCCGTCACCCAGCAACCCGATGGACTTTTTCATCTCGGCCCGCATCAGTTCATCGCGCACACCTTTCATGGAAAGAGAGTAATCGATGACATAAACCACTCGCTTGGCCTTGACCGTTTGGTTGAAAAACGAGGCACCGCCGCCCATGCCGGAGTCATCGCCGGAGGACCAACCGTCGCCGAAGTCGTTGCCACTGCCGAAATCGATGGATGGCTCGGTCACATCGACGTCCGGCACCGGGATTGCGATGTCTGATGGCGCTGATGTGGCGATCACCTTCGCGCTCGAGGATGAGGGGGCGGATGGCTTTTGCTTCGCACTGGTGCTCATCTTTTTCGTTTCCTGCACCTCCTCCTGCTGCACTGGTGCTTGATAAGAGACGAGCACCGGAGTTTCTCGAAAGATCGGATTGATGAACAGGAAGGCCAGGAGCAAGCCGATGAGGAGGAGGGAAAGGAATGCTATCACGATGGACGAAATCGTCGCGTTACGCTTCATCGCATCGAGACGAGCTTGTGCTTCCGGGCTGAGTTTGGCGTGAAGGCTCATGGCAAGGGTAGGTAGTGGGTTTTTGGCAGTGTGGTGGAAATGTCACGAACCATCCCGCCGATGCGAGCCTGGATCAAGGAAATATTTCCATGCTTCGAGGAAGTAACGATTTTGCGGGGATATGCCTTAGAGGAATTTGTTCCCCGTGCTTGACGTGCCACGATGGCGGCGTCATAAATCAGCCATGCGAACGATTTGTGCAGTGATATCGATGGTGGCATTGACGCTCGGCGCACACGCGCAGACGACGACGGCACCGCTGGAAGTGGTGAATTCGGCTCTGACCGCTGTCAATGATCTGGGGCGTCAGGTGGTGTTAGGGAAAATGAAAACCTCGTTGGAACGCATGTATCCCCAGTGGAAGGAGCGTCTCAGCCGCAGACTGGGGAGTGAGAAGGCCCTGGAAAAACAATTTGACGAAGCTGTCGCGGAAATGATGCGCCAGGGCACCAGCATGATCTCGTTCCGGACCTACGGCTTCCCCAAGGTCTATGAAGTTTTTCCCGGCAAAAAAGTGGAAGTTGTGGACGGCAAGGAGGTGGAGACGATGATCAACACCAAGTGGCTGCTGTTGGTGCCCACGGAGATCCGTTACCGCGTGATGCAAAAGCAGGAAGCGCTCGTGATCGAGAGCAAAGGGTTTCAGGTTGCCATCGCGGACAAGAACAAGCTGCAATGGACTTTCATCGATGGCGCAGGCTTGACTGTGCAAGAGATGCGCAGTCTTTTCATCAGCCTGCCGGTGGACATGGAGTTGCCGGAGATCAAGCGCCGCACGGTTCCCCGGGAAGAACTGAACAAGCAGTGAATCAAACGTCAGATACGATGGGAAAACATAAGTCGAAAGCGGAAAAGTCCGCGAAGTTGATCCGGAAAATGAAGAAGCTCTGGGAGCAGGCGCAGAGTGATCTCTGCGAGGTGCAAAATTCCTCCATTCACGGTCGCGGTGTGTACGCCACCCGTGCGATCAAAAAAGGCGAGAAGATCATCGAGTATGTAGGCGAACTCATCGACAAGGAGGAAAGCGAGCGCCGCGCCCATCTGCAGGCCGAGCGCGCCGAGAAGCATGGCGATGCTGCGGTGTACATTTTCACTGTGGATGATGAGTACGATCTGGACGGCAATTTGCCCTGGAACATCGCACGCCTGATCAACCACTCCTGCGAGCCGAATTGCGAGGCTTGGATCGACGGCACCCGCATTTTCATTCATGCCCTGCGATCGATCAAAAAGGGCGAGGAGCTTTCCTTTGACTACGGTTTCGAGGTCGATACCTGGGAGGAGCATCCATGCCGATGTGGCAAAAAATCCTGCGTGGGCCACATTGTGAGCCGCACGCAGTGGGTCGAACTGGAGAAGAAAAAGGCGGAGAAAGCGGCTGAGCAGGCGGCAGCTCACCAGTCGCCCAAGCGCAAGCCAACGGTGAAGTAAGCGCCGCCGTCAAAGTCCTCGCGATGGAGTTTTTTGCCGGAGTCTGAGACCCAGCGCACTTGATTGGCCATTGCGTATCCCGCGCCCGCCACCAGCCAGAGGTTGTCTTTCAGTTCGCGCTCCACCGTCACGCCAGCGCGGTAGGTTTGCAAGGTCAGGTAGTCGGAGTCCGGCGTATCGATGTTCCAGTAGCCGCCTCCCGCCTCGCCGATGAAGCGGACAATCCAGGCGTCGGAGACCTGGCAGCGTGCTTCAAAGGAAAAACCGCGCAGCGCGAACTGCCATTGATCGTTCATTTCATAGACGAATCCCAAATAGGGAAACACCTGCGGCTCGCCGATGGCCCGCGTGTAGGCCACGCCGAAGTTGATGTTGAGTTTGTCATTCACCTGATAGGTGGCACCCAGGCGGGCATCGATGAAAACATCATCACCGCTGACGGAATGCATGTCACTGGAGAGTCCCGGGCTGATGCGGGCATTGTAGCTCCATGGCGAGTTGCTTTCCTGATAGACAAACAAGAGCGGCAGCTCGATCATGTGCAGTTCGTCCTCGAACACGCCCTTGCCAGCAGCAGGACCCTGATAGTCCATCAACTCGTAACGCATCGCGGGCATGAAATAGAGGGAGTCAGCCAGTTGGATGGGCTTGCTTAGCGGGCTTTGCAGACGCCAGAGTTGCAACTCCAGATCGCCACCACCGTCCTGCGATTCAAGATCGCCGTAGGAATACCATTGCGCGCGCGCCACGCCAAAGTCGAGTTCATCGGCATGGGACATGAGGGTCAGAACAGCAAGCAAGGGCACGGTGGATTTCATAGGTTGTCGGATACGGATTGTGCGCTATTGTAAAAACATGAGCGCAAATGACAAGCCTTCAATTTTCGCCCAACAGGTCTATCAGGTGGTGAGCCGCATTCCGCGCGGCAGGGTTTCCACGTATGGCGATATCGCCCGCGCCCTGGGCACGCGTTCCGCTCAAGCCGTCGGCCAGGCGCTGCGTTGCAATCCTTATGCGCCGGAGGTCCCTTGTCATCGTGTGGTCGCGCGCGACGGAAAAATCGGCGGGTTTTTCGGTGAAAAAGAAGGAGATCGTATTGCGGAAAAAATCGCCCTGCTGCGCGCGGAGGGGGTGGTGATCGAATCCGGCAACATCGACATGACACTTTTCCGCCATACCTGGTGATAAGTGGTTTTGCTCGTGGTCGTATCCAGCCCTTGATGAAATGGTTGTGGTGCATGCTTGTGGCGCTTTCTCCCTTGCGCGCCGATCTGGCGCAGCAGTGGGAAAAGGAAATCGTGCCCATTCTTGAAACCTATTGTTTCGATTGCCATGCGGACGGCGTCAAAAAAGGCGACTTCTCCTTTGATCCCTACCGCACCATTGCCTCGATGCAGGCCAAGCGCGATGCGTGGAAACGGGTGCGCGAAAATCTCGCCTACGAGCTGATGCCGCCCATCGACAAGGACCAACCCTCCAGTGAAGAGCGCCGCAAACTCATTGCCTGGATCGATGCCGCTGTTTTTCCCGTCGATCCGAAAAACCCGGATCCGGGCCGCGTCACGCTGCGCCGTCTCAATCGCTTCGAGTATCAGAACACCGTGCGAGATCTGATCGGCGTGCTGCCGGACACACGATTGCTGCCGCCCGATGATTCCGGTTACGGCTTCGACAACATGGCGGATGTGCTGACCCTCTCGCCCACGCACCTGGAGGCCTATCTGAACACCGCGTCGAACGCGCTCGACGAAGCCTTCGGCACCTCCGCCAGTCCCAAGCGCAACATCGACCCGCGCCAGATGAAAGGTAGCCCCGCGTTTGAAGACGATATCTTCACCATGTACATCGGTGGCAGGCGTGCCATGCATCTCGAGGTGAAACCCGGGAAATATCGCATCACCTTCCGCCTCAGCGGGCAACAAGCAGGGGAGGAGAAAGTCAAAGCCCGCATACTGTTAGGCTCTGTCGTCAATGACATCACCGTAAGCAACAGCGACCCGCGCGACTTTGCCATCACCGCCGATCTCAGCGAGGAGCAGCGGGGCATGGGCGTGGAGTTTCTCAATGACTTCTGGGATGAAGCCACCAAGGCGGATCGCAATTTGCTGGTGCATTCCATTACACTGGAAGGGCCGCTGAACCAGCAGAACAAACGCAACCTGCTCTTGTTCCCCCAGCGTAAAGAGGGACTCACGGACGATCAATACGTGGCGGTGATCCTGCGAAATTTCCTCTCTCATGCCTTCCGCCGCCCTGCCACGGATGCGGAAATTTCTCGCTACGCCGGTCTCGCCCGGGCCCAACGGAAAGCCAAACAAAGCCTGGAGGACTCCATGCGCCCGGCATTTGAGGCCGCGATGATCTCGCCGCAGTTCTTGTTCCGCGAGCTGCACGCCGTCTATTCGCTGGAAAAGCCCGGCACCATCCTGCAAGTGCCTGATCTCTCCCTGGCATCGCGCATGTCCTATTTCCTCTGGAGTTCCGCGCCGGATGACTCCACGCTGTCGATGGCAGCCAACAAACAACTGCGCCCGCTCCTCTCGGAGGAGGTGGACCGCATGATACGCAGCCCGAAATCCGCCGCATTGATCGATCGCTTCTTTGCCCAGTGGTTGCAGTATCAAGACGCCGAGTTCATCCCCATCGACTCGCGATTGTATCCTTCCACTGTGGCTTCCATGCGCGGTCACATGATCCGGGAAACGCGGGAGTTTTGCGAGGACATGCTCAAAAACAATCTGCCGGTCACCCGCTTGATCGATGCCGACTACACCTTCGTCAACGAGACTTTGGCTCGTCATTACAAGATCCCTGATGTGCAGGGCGGTGAGTTCCGCAAGGTGAAACTGCCCGATCCCACGAGAAGGGGGATTCTCACCCATGCTTCTATCCTCGCCGTCACTTCGAATCCTAACCGAACCTCGCCCGTGAAGCGTGGCAAATGGGTGCTGGAAACCTTGCTCGATGCCGCTCCACCGCCGCCACCGCCGAACGTGCCCTCACTGCCAGCTTCCAACAACGGCATCCATTCCGCCAGCCTGCGTGCACAACTGGAGCTTCACCGCAAAGACCCCGCCTGCGCTTCGTGTCACAAATTGATGGATGGCATCGGCTTCGCCTTTGAAGGCTATGATGTCGATGGCTCGCGCCGCAGCGGACCGGACATCGATACCCGTGGCAATCTCGCCTCCGGTGAAATGGTGGACTCGCCTGCCGCGCTGGCCCGGATCATTTCCACCAAGCGCGCGGATGATTTCCACCGCGCCTTCGCCGTGAAAATGCTCACCTTTGCCCTGGGTCGTGGCCTCGATTACTACGACAAGCCCGCCGTCGATAAAATCGTGGCCCATGCGGCAAAAAACAACTACACCCTGCACAGTTACATCCACGCCACGATCTACTCCTATCCGTTCCAACACTACCGCCGCTGAGGCGTGGAAATTTTCCATTGATTTGGAATCGACCCGGCACCGCCACGGTGTTAGATCGGTGTCATGTCAAATCTCCCCACCTACAAGCGTTTTCCCGGTCCCTCAGGAGGGGACACGACGCCACGGGTGACGGTGAGCCGGCCCATTCCGCTACGAGAGGTCCCTTTGAAGGGATTGAAGTCCATGGTGTTTCCCGAGGCTAACGCCCGTGACATGCTTCCCACTTTGTTTCCTGACAATCTCAGTGATGGCGATTCCGATTCGTTCGGTGCTCGTTTTCTTGTCCACCTGCGCAACATATTGTTGTGGGGTGCCGTGGTGCTTCTGACGGTTGTGCTGTATCTCTACGCCGCTCTTTTGCTCATGTCGCTCTTCTGGCGCTGACACCTCACTGCCGCTCGGTCACGCGGGACTGGTCTTTCACGGCATCAGGGGGATGGAGCAGCACTCTGTCACCGGCTTGCAGACCTTGCAGCACTTCGCTTTTGCGGCCATCGCTGTGACCGATCTCCACATCGATTTTGTGCGCGATCCCGGCCTCGACTCGATAGGTTTTCCAATTGTTGTTTTCGCGAAACAGGGCACTGGCTGGCACGGTGAGCACCTCATCTTTGTGCCAGGTGGCGATGCGTGCTTCCACGCGGAAGCGATCGCCCAGCGCGCGGGCGGATTCAGGCGGTTGGATCAGTTCGATCAGCACCAGCACCCGCTGCTCTTCCACGCCTAACGAGGAAACCTTGGTGAAGGCCGCGGGTTCGATCCGGCGCACCCGGCCCTGGCAGGGCGTTTCATCACCCCATTGTTCGATGGTGACTGTCGCACCGGGGCGTATGGCCACGGCATCGCGGGAGAGAATTTCCGCTTCCACTTCCAGGTCGGACGGGTCACCGATCTCCAGAATCTCCATGCCGGGCGTGGCCATCGTTTCACTTTCCTGCATTACGCGGAGCACAACGCCGGAGACCGGAGATTTGATTTCCACGGAATTTTGTTCGAGTTGGACGGCGGGACGCGTGAGCACAGCCCGCGCTTGGGCGAGTTCGAACTCGCGGATCTGTCGCTCAAATTCCAGGGCCCGCACTTCTGCTGCTTTGATGGCGGCATCGGTTTCGATCGCCTCGCGGTCGGACACGGAGAGAATGCCTTGATTTTTCTCGGAGGAAATGCGCTGGCGCTCGGATTCCGCGCGTTGCAGTGCGGCACGGGCTGCCTTGAGGTTTTCCTCGGAGCGCTGGGTGGCAGCCAGTTGCAAGGAAATGGCGGCCTCGGCTTGCTCGCGGGCGCGTGGGTCGAGCAGCGGCGCGGCGCTGGGCTCGATGCGTGTGATGAGGGTGTCATTCGCTTTCACGGCATCGCCGGGCCGCAGCGTGACGCGTTGCATCAGACCCGCCACCGGCACGGCCACGATGTAGCGGTGGCGGATGCGGGTTTTTCCTTCTTCGAGCACGGTCACGGTGAGCGGTGCGCGTGTGACCACGCCGGTTTCCACCACGATGGGCTTGGGCCACAGCCCGGCCACAATCAGCGCGACGACAACGGCGATGAGGAACCAGGGGATGAGTTTGCGCAGCCATTGGCGGCCGGATTTGTTCGGCGGATTGGCCCACGGTGCGGTGGTGTTGTTCGAGGATGTGGTGGCCATGGGACGGGAGAAATGTAGTGCATCAATCGCGTGCTTTCAAGACGCTGACGAGATCGAGTTTGGCGAGCAGGCGGCTGACGAGGGCGAAAGAGCTGATGGCGGCGGTGAGAACCACAATGACCGCGATCGAGTAGGTGGAGTGATTGATCAAAATGGGCAGGCGCACCGTTTCCGTGCTGAATGAGGAAATGATGAACAGGGCGAGGCCGCGACCAAACATCAATCCGGCGGGAATGGCGAGCAACACCAGAATGGTGAGTTCGCCTACCAGCACGCCACGCACTTCCGGCAGGGTGAAACCCACCACGCGCAGGGTGGCCAGTTCGCGGCTGCGCTCGGAGAGGGCGATGCGGGCGCTGTTATACACCACGC
>Ga0075157_10002730_pt1 | contig 10187 bp, 7 predicted proteins | sample JI81BgreenDNA_FD_70967 | JGI IMG/M metagenome (GOLD analysis project Ga0075157, IMG submission 70967) | Wastewater effluent complex algal communities from Wisconsin, to seasonally profile nutrient transformation and Carbon sequestration -... | ecosystem: Engineered > WWTP > Effluent > Algae...
AGGCGGGGTTGATGTTGACCAGAATCGCCCCGATCCGCGCGGTGGCGAATTGCGTCAGCACCCATTCCACCCGGTTGGGCGACCAGATCCCCACCCGGTCGCCCCGCCCCAGCCCCAGCGCCAGAAACCCGGCGGCCAGCGCATCCACCCGGCGGTCGAGGTCATACCAGCTCAGCCGGATGCCCTGCGCGGGGAACACCGCCGCCTCGCGCGGGCCAAAACGCGAGACCGTCTGGCGCAGCGCCTGCGGCAGCGTGGCATAGCGCAAGGGCTGGCCCCGGTCGCCGGCAACATAGGACCGCCCGTCGCGCGGCGCCAACGTGGCGGGATCGGTCTGCGGCACGGCAGTCAAGGGCGTGGCGATCCGCCCGGCAAGGCTTTCGTTCAGGATCGACATTTCCCCTCCCTTTCAGGCAGTTACCAGGTCCGCCAGTCGCCGCTCTGCTCGAAGGCATGCGCGGCCTGATAGAGCACCATCTCGTTCCAGGGCTTGGCCACCAGCATCATCCCGATGGGCAGTCCCTGCGACATCCCGCACGGCACGCTGATCGCCGGCAGGCCCAGCGCGTTATAGGGCGCGGTGTTCGCCACCATCTCGAACGCCTTCTGGATATAGAGCGCGATCGACGCATCGGCAGGCGCCAGCGGCTGGGGCTTCATCGGCATGGTCGGCATCAGGATCATGTCCAGCCGGTGCAGCGTCTCCAGATACTTCGCCTTGACCGCGCGCATCATGTTCTGCGACTTGCCGTAGAAGCGGCCGCGATACTGGGTCTGGAAATACTCGCCCAGGAACATGCAGATCTTCAGTGAATGGCTGAGTTCATCGGCCCGGTTGCGCCAGGTGGCCAACTGATCGATCAGCGATGGCAGGAACAGCCCGCGGTAATTGGTGCCGCCGGCGTTGCCGTGCATCATCAGGTCCATCAGCCCTTCGACCGTGATCGGCAGCCACAGGTCGTTGGCGATGTTGTGCTCTTCCAGCGAAATCTCGACCAGTTCGGCGCCCTGCGCCGCCAGCCGTTCCGCAGCCGCGCGCACCTTGGCGTCGACATCGGCCTCGCTTTCGGGCCGGTTGAACCCCTGCTTCAGGATGCCGACACGCAAGCCCCGCGCCCCCCGGCCCAGGGCCTCGGTGTAACGGTAGGTGCGCGGCGCGTATTGGCGCGGGTCCAGCCCGTCCTCGCCCGCGATCACCTCGAGAAGCAGGGCGTTGTCGGCCACCGTGCGGGTCATCGGGCCGACGTGGTCGATGGTCTGTTCGATGGGAATGACGCCGGTGTAGGGAACCAGCCCATGCGTGGGCTTCATGCCCACGATGCCGCATTTCGACGCCGGCATGCGGATCGAGCCGCCCTGATCGCCGCCGATGCCCATGTCGGCCTCGCCCGTGGCCACCAGAACCGCCGTTCCCCCGGACGATCCCCCGGCGGAATAGCCGTGCTTCCAGGGGTTGTGGATCGGACCCGTGGCATTGGTATGCGAGGCGCCCGACAGGCACAGGTTCTCGCAATGCGCCTTGCCGATGATCACCGCGCCGGCATCCAGCATCCTTGTGACGATGGTCGCGTCGATCTCGGGGGTGTAGCCCTCCAGGATCGAGGTGCCGTTCATCATCGGCACGCCGGCCAGCGCGACGTTGTCCTTCAGCACGATCCGCTTGCCGCGCAGGGGGCCATCGACGGCGCCGTGAACCTCGGTCTTGTAATACCAGGCGTTCAGCGGGTTGTCCGAGGGGCTGGGCCGATACCCCGGGCTGCGCGGATAGCGCACGATGGGCAGGTTGTCGGGCGCCGTGTTCACCCGGTCGTAGGCCTGGATATAGCCCTCCATCACCCCCAGGAACTGGCCCAGCTCGTCATCGGTCATCGACATGCCAAAGCGGTCGGCCATGGCGCGCATCTGGGCATGGCTGGGGCGTTTCACGGTCATGGGGTTTCCCTGCGGGATGGGGCGGTCTGAGGGGGCGGGCGCGGGTGGCATCGCAACCCGGCGCGGCGGAGGCGAGGACAGGGGGGCCGGGATGGCCTGCATCGGCTGCGCGGCGATCGGAGCCTTGGCCGGGGCGGCACCCGGCTTGCCGCGCGTGCTGCGCGCGGCGCCAAAGCCCAGAAAGGCGTCGATGCGCGCGCGGTCGTGCAATTCGTCGCGCGTCAGGCTGCCGGTGATGCGGCCGCGCTCCAGCACCAGCACCTTGTCCGACAGATCGGCGATGAAATCGAAGTTCTGTTCCACGAGCAGGATCGCCAGCCCCTGACTGTGGCGCAGGCGGTTCAGCGTCTCGGCGATCTCGTCGATGATCGAGGGCTGGATGCCCTCGGTGGGTTCATCCAGCAGGATCAGGTCCGGCCCGCCCATCAGGCAGCGCGCCAGCGCCAGAAGCTGCTGTTCGCCCCCTGACAGCGCGCCACCCTCGCGGTCCAGAAGCGGCTTGAGGCGCGGGAAATCGGCCAGGACGCGGTCCAGAACGGTGGCGTCGTCCGGCCCCGCGTGCTCGGACCAGGCAAAGCGCAGGTTGTCGCGCACGGTGAGCATCGGGAAAATCCCGCGCCCCTGCGGCACATAGCCCAGCCCCAGCGCCGCACGCCGGTGGGGCGGATCGGTGGTGACATCGGCGCCGCGAAAGCGCACCCGCCCGGCAGTGGCCGGCAGGAAGCCCATCACCAGCTTGAGCAGCGTCGATTTGCCCATGCCGTTGTGGCCGAGGATCCCCACCACCTCGCCCGCCGCCACGGTCAGGTCCACGCCATGCACCACCGGCACGCGGCCATAGCCCCCGGCCAGCGCCGAGACCTCCAGCCAGACCTCTGCCCCCTGCCCCGCCATCACGCCTGCTTTCCCAGATAGACATCGCGCACCACCGGATCGGCCATGACGCGCTCGACATGATCCTCCATCAGCACCCGGCCGCGGTGGAACACCGTCACGGTCGAGGCCAGCGAGCGGATGAACTGCATGTCGTGTTCCACCACGATCACCGCCGCCGTGCGCGTCATCTCGCGGATGATGTCGCCCATGCGGTCCACCTCGTCGGCGGTCATGCCGGCGGCGGGTTCATCCAGCAGCACCAGCCAGGGATCGGCGGCCAGTACGATGCCCAGTTCGACCCGCTGCCTTTCGCCATGCGCCAGCCGCCCCAGATCGGTGCGCGCGATGCTGCCCAGCGCCAGCCGCTCGATCACCTCGTCGGCCTTCTGCGCCGCCGCCCGCGCCGGCATGAACCGCCGCGCCGCCATCCAGATGTTCTCGTGCACGCTCAGGCCGTTCATCACCGAACTGACCTGCATCTTGATCCCCACGCCCAACGAGGCGATGCGGTGCGGGTCCCAGCCCGTCGTCTCCTCGCCGCGCAGGAAGATGCGCCCCTCGGTCGGTTTCAAGAGGCCGCAGAGGCATTTGAAACAGGTGCTTTTCCCGGCGCCATTCGGCCCGATCAGGCAGCGCAATTCCCGCGCACGCACCTTGAGCGAGACATGGTCCACCGCCACCACGCCGCCAAAGCGCATCGACAGGCCATCGGTTTCCAGCACGGTCTCAGCCATTCTGGCCCCCTGCGCGCGGGGCGCGGCGGCGCGCGGTCCGCCGGTTGGCCCCGATCAGCCACAGCCAGAAGCGGGCGATCTCGGGCGCCAGACCGCGGGGCAGCAGCAGCACGAAGATCACCAGCACCAGCCCCATGATGAACATGTTGTCGATGCCCGATTGCTGGCCCAGCTGGAACTTCAGATACGCCAGCCCCGCCGCCCCCAGGATCGGCCCGAACCGCGTGCCAAGGCCACCGATGATGCACCAGATGATCACCTCGGACGATTGCTGCAGGCTGAACAGGTTGGGCGTCACCACCTCGGCCCAGGTGGCATAGAGGGCGCCCGCCAGCCCGGCGATCCCGGCGCCGATGGCGAACAGCACGGTCTTGCGCGCCCGGATGTCATAGCCCAGCAAGGACACCCGTTCCTCGTTCTCGCGGATGCCGATCGCGATGCGGCCAAAGCTGGAGCGCAGCAGCCACGACACCAGCAGGAACACGATCAGGAGCGCGAAGGCCGCGACATAATAGAGCGACTCGCCCCAGATCGGCAGATCGGGCCGACCCGGGACGTTCAGGATCGGAAAGCCGGGGATGCCGTTGAAGCCGCCCAGCCGCGCCGCGCCGATCTCGTAGCCTTGTCCCGCCGTGGTGTTCAGCCAGCGGAACAGGATCAGCGACACCACCAGCGTGATCACCGCCAGATACACATCGCCCAGCCGGCCATAGAACATGAAGGCGCCCATCAACGCCGCAAATCCGGCGGGGATCAGCACGGCCAGGATCAGCGGCAGCGTGCTTTCCTCGATGTTGATGCCGGCGATGGCGAAGGTATAGGCGCCAAGGCCGAAGAACGCCGCCTGCCCAAAGCACAGAACGCCGCCAAATCCCCAGATCAGGCCCAGCGACAGCGCCAGCATGCCGTAAGCCACCAGCACCGTCAGCTGATGCGGGTCGATCAGCAGCGGCAGGCCGAAGATCATCGCCAGCCCCAGCACGAGCACCACCAGCGTGTCCTTGCGCGCATCGCCCCGCATCACAGCCGCCCCCGGAAGAAGCGCGTGGTGATGCCCTTGGGCATGAGGCGCAGCAGGACCACGGCGGCCACGAGCAGCGCCACGTCTCCGATGACCGGCGAGACGAGGAACGAGAACGCCTGATTGACCAGCCCGAACGCGCCCGAGGCCGTGGCCAGCCCCGTCACCAGCGAGGGCCCGCCGGCGATCACGGTGATGAAGGCCTTGGCGATGAACCCGGCGCCGGCGGTGGGCACGATGCCCACCAGGGGCGCCATCACGGCCCCGGCCAGCCCGGCCAGCGCGGACCCCACGGCAAAGGTGGTCATGTAGATGCGGTCCGGGCTGTGGCCCATCGCCGCCGCCATGTCGGACCGCTGCATCGTGCCCCGCGCAATCAGCCCGGCGCGGGTGCCGCGCAGCACGGCCAGCATCCCGGCCAGCAGCAGCAGCGACACCACGATGATGAACAGGTTATAGCCGTTGATCTGGTAATCCCCCACCGTCAGCCCGGGGATCGGCCCGGTTACCCCGGTCTGGGTATTGCCGAAGATCATCTTGAAGGCGCCGATCATCATCAGGCTCAGGCCCCAGGACGCCAGCATGGTATCGATCATGCGCCCGTAGAGGTGCCGGAACACCAGCCGTTCCACGATCAGGCCAAAGAGGCCCACCACCAGCGGCGCCACGATCAGCATGGCGACGAAGATGTTCACCCCCAGCCCGACGGCGGTGATCACGGTATAGCCGCCCAGCACCATGAACTCGCCATGCGCGAGGTTGATGACCTTCATCATGCCGAACACCACCGCCAGCCCGGCGCTGATCAGCACCAGCGAGGCGATGGCGTAGAGCACTTCCACCAGGATGACGACGGCCAGATCCATTCAGGCGCTTCCCTTGGGGCAAAGGGGCCCCGCCCCCGGGCCGAGGCCGGGGCGGGGACGGTTTCTCAGGTCCGAAGGATCAGATCTGGATTTCGTACTGGGTGTTGTCGTCGGGGTTGGTGATCAGGTTGCAGACCGCCTGCGTATCGACCGGCGGCCGCTGCGAGAGCGATTCCACCACGTTCATCTTCTGGTCGCGCACCTCCATCAGGTGCACATCCAGCGTGGCGTGGTGGGTCTGCGGATCGATGGTCATCACACCGCTCGGCCCTTCGATGGACAGGTTGTTCTCCAGCGCCTCGATGACCGCCATGCGGTCCAGGCTGCCGGCGCGGCGAACCCCCTCGGCCCAGAGCTGCACGCCCATGTAATGCGACACCGCGATTTCATGGATGGCGCTGGTGTCGCCGTAGGCGGCGGTCCAGCGTTCCTTGAAGGCGTTGTTGGCGGGCGTGTCCAGTTCCTGCGAGTAGTTGTAGGCGACCATGATGCCGTTGCCTTCCTCGGCGGTCAGCACCTTGTGCTCGTTGCCCACCCCCATCGTGGTCGAGGCCAGCGGAATCCGGGTGTTCATGCCCGCCGCCGCCCACTGCCGGAAGAACGACAGATGCGCCCCGCCGACCAGCGGCGCCACCACCAGATCGGGGGCGACCGTCTGGATGCGGGCGATGGTCGAACCGAAGTCGGCCACGTCCAGCGGGAAGAAGTCCACGCCCACCGTCTCGCCGCCGTTGTCGGTGACATATTTCTGGATCCAGCGCGCGGTGATCTGGCCATAGTTGTAGTCGGCGGCCAGGATATACACCTTCTTGCCGGCCGCACGGCTGAGCGCCCAGGGGATCAGCACCTCGGCCTGCTGGGCCGGGGTCACGCCGTTGATGAAGATGTTGCGGTCGCAGACCCCGCCTTCATACTGCACGTTGTAGAAATACAGCGTCTCGGCCCGGCGCAGCGTCTGGCGGATCGCCTCGCGCGAGGCCGACAGGATCCCGCCCTGCACCACATCGACCTGGTCCTGCCGGGTCAGTTGCTGGGCATACTGGGTATACAGCGCCATGTCCGACTGCGTGTCATACGACACGATTTCAACCTGACGGCCCAGAAGCCCGCCGGCGGCGTTGATTTCGGAGATGGCGAGGCGCTGGGCCATGTCCATCGGCGTGCCATAGGCATCGAAGATGCCCGACACGTCCAGCACCGAGCCGAACTTGATGGCCCCGTCCTGCGCAAAGCTGGCGCGGGGCAGCATCAGGGCGCCGGCGGCGGCCGAGGTGGTGGTCAGAAAGCGGCGTCTGTTCATCGTCACGTTCGTTGTCCTTTCATCCCTGTTGTCTTGGTCACTTGTCGTCATCGAGCCGGTCACGGTCGCCCGAGGGCTCGGTCTTGCCCTTGATCCGGCTGGCATAATCGGCGGTGCGGCCGGCCAGGTTGGCGTCGAAATCCAGGCCGATCTCGGCCCCCATCTGCTTCATGGCGGGCAGGCGCACGGCCATGCCCAGGATCTGCTCCATCGCGCTGCCGAAGGCCCCATCGGCGCCACCCTTGCCAGTGCCACCATTGCCGCCCATCCCGCCGATGTGGTTGATGCGGATGGATTCGATCTTTTCCACCGGCTTCATCATCTGGGTCATGATCTCGGGCAGGCGGTCCAGCCGGCGTTCTTCCAACCGCATCGCGATCACCGCGGGATCGAGGCCATTCTCGGCGGCGATCAGCGCGGCGCGGCCTTCGGCCTCGGCCAGCATCCGGGCCTTTTCGGCATGGGCGCGGGCGGCGCTGACCTCGGCGTCGGCGGCGGCGCGGGCGCGCTGGTCGGCGGTTTCCGATTGCGTGCGCGCGGCCAGCAGTTCCTGATCGCGCTTCTGGCGCAAGAGGGCGATCTCGCGCTCGCGTTCGGTGCTGGCGCGTTCCTTCTGCGTCTGCACCGATTCCGCCGCCAGCAGCACCTGGGCGCGGGCGGTTTCCTCGGCGGCGCGGGCCTCGGCGGTTTCGGCGCGGCGGCGGGCCAGGGCCGCCTCCTGCGCCAGCTTGGCCTCCTCGAGCGCCTGGATCGCCGCCATCTCGCGCTGGCGCAGGGCCTCGTCGCTGGCGATGCGGGCGGATTTGATGCCCTGTTCGGTGGCGATCCGGGCCTCCTCGGCGGCGCGCTCGGCGCTGGAGGCCGCGATGCGCGAGGTGCTTTCCGAATCCGCTTCCAGCCGGCGCAGATGCTCGCGCTGGGCAATCTCGGCCTCGCGTTCGGCGCGGGCGATGTCCAGCCGGCGCTGGGTCTGGGCCAGTTGCGTCTCGCGCACGACCAGATCGGCCTCGACCTCGATGCGCACACGTTCCTTGCGCTGCTCGGCCACGAGGGACGCCAGCTTGCGCATCCCTTCGGCGTTGAAGGCATTGTTTTCATTGAGCCGGCTGAAGTCGGCCTGATCCACGCTGACCAGCGCGGTGGAAATCAGCGTCAGCCCCAGCTTTTCGGCATGGGCGGCGACGTCGCGCGCCACATCGGCGGCAAAGCCGGCGCGGTCCAGGTGAATCTGATCCAGCGTGCGGCTGGCGGCGGCGTTCTGCATCGCGGCGATCAGGCTGGCCGAGACGAGTTCCTCGACCGCCTCGCCGCCCCGCGCGATCCGGTTGCCCAGCGCCTGCGCGGCGGTGGCCACGCCCTCGCGCGTCGGGGTAACCCGCAGGTCGAATTCCATCTCGACATCGGCGCGCAGGCGGTCGCCGGTCAGCAGCGCGCCATCCCCCATGCGCCGCGCCCGAAAGGTCAGCGCCGACATGGTCACGCGCTGCACCTGATGCAGGATCGGCAGCGCCAGGACGCCCCCATCCAGCACCACCCGCTGCCGCCCCAGACCCGTGCGCACCAGCGCCGATCCCAGCGTCGCCTTGGCGTAGAACCGCTGCAACAGCCAGAGGCCGAACAGCACCCCCACGACGGCGATGAGAATCCCGAGGAACCAGATCACATGAGCCTCCTGTCGTGGCCCGGGTCTGACGCCCGGTGCTGCGACTCGGAGGCTAGTCCGAAATCATTTTCCGTTTCAAGTGTTTTGTTTTCCGTTTCAAGGAAACTGCGGAAGCCGTTCCTCGATGTGGAATACCAGCCCGTCGGCGCGCGCCAGATAGATCGGGCGCTCCTGCGTGCGGTCCGCGCCGCGCTGCCAACGGGCCGAGCGATGCGCGATGCGCCCGGTCAGCGGGCCGGACTGCCCGCGCCAGTCGTCATCGCCGGGTGCCAGCATCGAGGCCAGGAAATGCAGCCCCTCATAGGTCGATTGCCCCAGCGCGTTCAGCATCGGGGCGTGGTCGCCGTGAAAGCCGTGATAGGCCTCGCGGAAGGCGGCGTTGGCGTCGGTCGCCAGCGCGCCGAAATAGGCCGCGGCCGAGAACATGCGGTTCAGGTTCTCGGCGCCAATCGCCAGAAGGCCGTTCTCCTCGACCGCGCAGCACAGCCGGATCACCCGCCGATCCAGCCCCGCCGCGCCGAAGGCCCGGTTGAAATCGACCGCATCCTGCCCCACCAGCGACAACAGCAGCGCATCGGCGCGCGAATGGTGCAGGGCTTCGACCTCGGCCTCCATCGCTCCCAGACCGAAGGGCAGATAGCGCTCGTGCACCATGTCCACGCCCAGCGCCCGCAACTGCTGCTTGGCATAGCCATGCGAGGTGCGCGGCCAGACGTAATCGTTGCCGATCATCGCCCAGCGCCTGGGGCGGTAGCGCGCCTGCAGCCGGGCGATGGCCGGGCCGATCTGTTCGGGCGGCGTTTCACCGATGGCAAAGATGCCCGGCGTGCGCTCGCCCCCTTCGTAGAGCGGCGTGTAGATATAGGGGATGCGCGCCTGCACGATCTTGGACAGGCGCTGGCGGATGGCGCTGATGTGCATCCCCACGATGGCATCGATGGCGCCCAGTTCGATCAGCGAATTGACCAGCGCATCGACCGGCGCCGCCGCCTCGACCGCGCTGTCGATCATGATCAGCTCCACCGGCCGCCCCCGGATGCCGCGGCCCCGGTTGATCTCGTCCACGGCCAGTTGCGCCGAGGCGATGCAGGACGGCGCCCACAGGCCTGCGGCGCCGCACATGGGGATCATCAGGGCGACCCGGAACGCCGACCGGGGCGAGAGCACCAGATCGTCATGGGCGCTGGCGACGGTCTGGGGAAAGGCCCCGAAACCCCCGCGATGGGTCGGACTCAAGGTCGGCATCGACATCGTCCCCGGACACGCCACCAGTGAATTGAGTTTTCTTTCCCAGTCAACTAGATTCCCCCCGGAAAGTTCCGGGAGGGTGCCGCATGTCCGATGATCGCGTAACGACGTATCTGTCCTATGCGCTGGCGGCCGCGCACCGGGCGATTCACGCCGATCTCAGCCGCCGGCTGAAGGACGAGGGCGTGCAGGTGGAAGCCTGGCGAATCATGGAAGCCATCGACGCCGAGCGCACGATCACCATGGGCCATCTGGCGGAGAAGGTGCTGCTGGCGCCGCCGACCCTGAGCAAGATGGTGGACCGCATGGTGGCCGATGGCCTGGTGCAGCGCCAGATCGCGCCTCAGGACCTGCGGCAGGTGCATCTGGTGCTGTCGGCCTATGGCCAGTCGATCCGCGACCGCCTGCGCCGGGTGGCGCAGGACCATGAAACCGCGCTGCTCGCCTCGCTGGGGGCCGACCGCGCGGCGGCGCTGCATGCGATGCTGATGGACCTGGTCGATCTGGCTTCGCCCACGGATCGCCAGGCCGAACCGCCACCCGCCGG
>Ga0075157_10002733_pt1 | contig 10184 bp, 10 predicted proteins | sample JI81BgreenDNA_FD_70967 | JGI IMG/M metagenome (GOLD analysis project Ga0075157, IMG submission 70967) | Wastewater effluent complex algal communities from Wisconsin, to seasonally profile nutrient transformation and Carbon sequestration -... | ecosystem: Engineered > WWTP > Effluent > Algae...
AACCCGTTACAGAAACTAACTCTTCTTCCTGATTTTTCTGATTCATCAGTTTTAACATATCCGAAGCATCCGTTTCAAAAACTTTAGATGTACGTATTGTATCCTGAGCTTCTACTCTATTACATAGAAATATTGTCAGACAAATCATGGAAATACCTTTCCATAGATTTTGAGTATATAAAGTATACATAATGATAAGTTTTAGAGGTTATAGAATGAAATATAAGATAAATTTACGATGAGAACAATCACATGAAGAAGTATAATTTATTATATTCGTTTTTTTACAGAGAGTTTATGAATAAAGATATTTTAATTCAATTTTTAGAGTCTTCTAAGGTCATTGACAAACAAACTTCTTTTCTAATTGCTGAAGCATTTGAACCTAAACAATTAGAAAAGGGTGATTTATTATTGAGAGAAGGTGAAATTTCGGATGAGTATTTATTTTTAGAGAAAGGGTTTATTCGTTCTTTTATCTATGATACGGAAGGAAATGACATCACACTTAATTTTTATGGACAGCAACAGGTTGTCTTTGAGGTTGCCTCTTTTTTTCAAAGAATTCCTTCTCAAGAATATTTTGAAGCTACAAATAATTCTTTCGGTTGGGTGCTTACCTACGAAAAACTCAATCGCCTTTTTCATTCTTTACCCCAATTCAGAGAATTTGGCAGAAGTATGCTTGTAAAAGGTTTCATTGATTTTAAAAGTCGGACACTTTCTCTCATCAATAAAACAGCCGAAGAACGTTATGAAATGCTCATTGTTTCAAAACCTGAAATTTTTCAAAATGCATCCCTCAAACATATTGCTTCATATTTGGGCGTTACAGATACATCTTTGAGTCGTATCAGAAAAAAATTTACTCAAAAGTCATTTCTTGCCAAATGACAAGATTTTATAAGCATGAAATATAAATCTTTGTATTATAATTAAATTTCTACAATTATGGTACAATTTGGTTTTTATGCTTGGGCAGTTGTTGCCTTTCTTATGGTATTTTTTATTTTAAAAAATGCCTCTAATTCACAAAAAATAATATTAAGGTATATGGCTTTTTGTATTTTTTGGATAACATACATTGCTATTATTTCGTATACTGGTATACTTGATAATTTTGGTTTGCCTCCACGAGTGCCTTTAATGATTGTTATTCCTATTACAGTAGGAATAATTTGGCTGATTAACCGAAAAAGCTTTGAAAGTATTTTAGTCAACACCCCTATTTATGTACCCATTTTGTTACAATCATTTCGGATTATCGTAGAATTCTTGATTTTTGGTGCATACCTTAACGGTGTTTTCCCAAAAAGGGCAACATTTGAAGGACTGAATTATGATATTGTAGTAGGGTTTTCTGCTTTATTGATAGGGGGGCTGGTTCAAAAAAATAAATTAAGTTTCAAAAGCATACTCATTTGGAATATTATTTCGTTATCTATTTTGAGTTTAACAGTGTATTCTTTCATTTCCTCATATTATTTTATGAGTCCTTCAATGAACATAAATTACGATTTTGTGAAATTCCCATATATTTTATTGGCTTCTGTACTTTTACCAATAGCTATTTTTTTACACGCCTTTTCCATCAAACAAACTTTATTAAAAACTAAATCATGAAAATTCTAGGGCTTATTGGAGGAATCAGTTGGGTTTCGACCACAGATTATTACAAGCTTATCAATCAGGGTATTAATAGCAAATTAGGAGAATTAAATTTCTCAGAATGTATCATTTATTCACTCAATTATCAGGAAATTAAAAACAATAATGACAGAAATGATTGGGATGCTACATTTCAAACTATTTTACATGCTTGCAAACAATTAAGAAATTCTGGAGCAAGTGCTATTTTGCTGTGTGCTAATACGATGCATCATATTGTTGATAGACTTGAACAAGCATTGGATATTCCTATTATTCATATTGCTGATGCTACCGCCCTTGAAATTGAAAAAGCAGGGCTTAAAAAAGTAGGACTTTTGGGAACAAAATTTACAATGGAACTGGATTTTTTTAAGTCTCGATTACTCAAAAAAGGAATAGAAACCATCATTCCAGATGGTGAAGACAGAGTCTTTTTACATCAAAATATTTTTGAAGAACTTGGTAGAGGTATTTTTAAAGAAGAAAGTAAGAAACGCTACTTAAAAATTATTGATAAGCTTTTGGCAAATGGTGCAGAAGGGATTATTTTAGGCTGTACTGAAATACCCATGTTACTTCCACCCAACGAAGTACCTGCTCCAGCATTCGATACAACCCTGATTCATGCCAATGCAGCGATAAATTTTCAACTCTCTTAACTTGTTTTCAATCATCTTTTTTTATATATTGAAATATTTAAAATTTGATTACTATGACTCAACAAGAAGTATTAAAAAAAGTTCAATGGAAAGATTTGAGACATTTATCTATTGGAGAACTTCTCATTGAAAACAATCTTACAATTCCTTGGTTTGTTGCTTCCATCTTTTTAGCTTACCAAGAGCTATATTTTTTGGCTTTACCTTTTTCTGCATTTTTTTTCCTGACAGCTCTCAGACAAGTACACAATGGATTTCATCAGGCTTTGGGTACAAACAAATTTCTAACATGGCTTACTTTGTACATCAATAGTGTTCTGATGATGGTTTCTATCCATGCTGTAAAATTTAACCATCTCAGGCATCATAAATATTGTTTAGAAGAAAATGATTATGAAGGAAAATCTGCTAAAATGACATGGTATGGAGCTATTTTGTATGGACCGATTCATACATTTTTGATTCATAAGGTTACTTGGCAATTAGGAGGAAAATCCTATAAAATCAATTTACTTTTAGAGTTAGTTTCTATTGCTATTTTTGCAGGTTTTGTTTTCTATTTTCAGGTTCATTTTCTGATTTACCATATCATCATCATGATAATTGGGGAGTTTTTGATGGCTTTTTTTGCTGTATGGACTGTTCATCACCATACACACGAAAACCCAAATTTTGCACGTACCCAGAGAACCTTTTGGAAAAACTGGCTGACATTCAATATGTTTTATCATTTAGAACATCATTTATTTCCTGCTGTACCAACCATTAAATTGCCAGAATTAGCCAAACGCATAGACCAAACACTACCCGAAATAGATAAAAAAATTACTTTTTAAAATAAATACCCCACAATTTGTGGGGTATTTGCATTTTTAGGCTGGTTGAAGTGCCTGAAATAAAGTTTTATGAATGTTTGCTGTTCTCTCTTCAAAACTCTGATGCTCAAGTGGAAACAATACACTCTCAAATAAATTCATGAACTCACCTGAATGGTTGGCTGCTTTTTGTGTGGTTAAGTCGTAATGAACAAAATTTACCCAATTGACAGCCTTTAATTCTGTTTGTTTGGCATTAAACATTCTGAGTTCTATTTGAATACTTTTGGGTGTAAAATTGATGAGTTGCGATTCAATAATCACTTTTTCCATGAGTAAAGCAGGTTTAAAATACGCAATCTGATTGCTCACAACTACCCAACTTTTTTGAGTTTCTTTGGCTATTTTATAAATATCCAGACCATAATATTCGAGCAATTGGTCTTCTCTTGCATTCATAAAATAATCTAAATATTTTCCGTTATTCAGGTGATTGAAAGGATCGCAATCCTGAAATCTTACTGTGGCTTCACTTCTCAAAACTTTTTCCATAAAACATTGAAGGTTAAAAGGTTTAAAATATACTGATTGGTATATTTTTGATTAAAAAAATTTATATAGCTGGTTGAATAATTCTTTCTCTGATATAATTATCTACAAAATCCATCATAGAATCCAAGTATGTCTTATCCAGATGCGAAAAAGCCATCAAAATACTTCCATCTATCATGGTATAAAGCACTTTAGCTGTTTGCTCGGCATTTAGGTTTTCTCTAAACTCTTTACTATCCATGCCCATCTGAATAATTTTGGCAAGTTTTCCTTCCATTTTTTTAGCCTCAAAGCAACCCAAAGCATACAATGTAGGGTTGATATTTTTGGCGTCAATGGTAACATTAATAATCGGGCATCCTCCGAAATCTACCATGAAATCGTAGTAATTTCTGTAAAATTCTGTCATCAAAAATAGTTTTTCTGTTGGATTTTTACCCTTAATCATAAAATCGTATAACCACTGGTTTACTTTTTTAAAATTATATTGAAAAGCCTTGACAGCCAAATCTTCTTTCGACTCAAAATTTCCATAAATTGCTCCTTTGGTAAGCCCTGTGGCTTCTTCCAAATCAGACAGACTGGTAGCTGTATAACCCTTTTTATTGAATACAGGGGCTACTTTTTCAATAATAAACTCTGTTGTCTGTTCTGCTTTTGATTTCATGTTACAAAGATAATAAAAAATACCGAATGGTATAATTATTTTTAAAGTTTTTTTAATTTTAAGAATAATTGACAGTTTTAAAACAAAGTAGCTTGTATATGCTTTGTTTTAAGTAATTCGGTTTCACAAGATAAAGGCCCAAAAGCTATAATTATTTTTATTTTTTTCTTTAAATTTATATTTAAGAACTCTAAAAAGTAAAAAATATGGACAATCAAAATTCCAATATTATAATTAACGAGGAATCAATCATTGATTTCATAAAAAATAACTCTATGTTGAATCAGATTGAAACTCAGATAGGAGAAGCAACTACACATGTTACATTTTCTTCTCAAGATGAATGGATAAAAAATATTTTGAAATTGTTAAAATCGACCAAACAAATTCCAAATATAAATTCTTTGGAAGAACTTATGAAAGAACATAAAGAAGAGATTGTTAATCATTGTATAAGCCTTTACAAAGTAATTCTTGGAGAAAAACCCGTTCCTTTGTCCTCCGGTCTTTCTATAATAGGATTGGTACGTATTTTAAAAAATGAGCATATTAAATAAATTGATTATTTTTAAAACAAAAAAGAGGCGTACGCCTCTTTTTTTATGCTTGTTCTTCTTTCTTTTCTTCTTCAGGTTTGGGAGCAATTTTTTCAAGGTCTCCAATAATTTCTGAATAGATAATATCCGAAATATCTTTAAAAGGAATCAGACGTTTGTCTTTGTCATCACTAGGCTCATCATAGGTATAGCTTCCAAACTGTACTGAACCCGTTTTTACAAAGAATAATCTGCCAATATGAGCATCATCATAGTCGTAGTAGCCCATAAATATTCCATCCACTTCTATCATGGCATCTACTCCAGCCTCCTCAAACGATTTACGATAAGCAGAAACCATTCCTCCATCTACAACCGAACCACGTTGCCAGCCCAATTTCTCGAAATAGCCCACAGCAGCACGAGCATCAACTTTTCTACCACTAAAGTTATTGTTAATCAGCAAGTTTTTATCCGCATCTGTAATTGTGTGAACAGCTCTGTTCATTTGGTCAAATATTGCCTCAATACCCAGTTCGTAGAATTTATCTTGCCACTGACGGCGTTCTTGTTCTGAAATATGCAGAGGGTGCAACATTCCTACCATGTTTTCCTCATCAATACTGATTTCTTCATCTTCCAAATTAAGCAATGTAGTATCTTCTGAACAGTAAAAAGCATTCACCAGTTTTCCATTTTTATCAAATTCACCCCAAATCAGTTTAATGGCATACACAAACATGATTGGATTACCCAAAAAGAAGCGTTCCCAATTTTCTTTTGTCCAACGTCTTCCTATTACCATGTATTGCTCCAAACGATCTGACTGTGAGCGAACTATATCTCTTACTTCTTTGGCAATTTCTTTAAACTCTGTTTTGAGTTCTTCTGGCGTTCCTTTTGGAGGTGATTTGAGTTTTTTATTGTTTTCATCAAAATAAGCCAGTTTGAAATCATTGTCAATAAAGGCTCTGTATTCTGCTCCTTTGATATCAAATGTTTTAAACAATCCATCAAAACCAAAATCAGGAATGATGCTATCAGCCAATTCGTAAGGACTAATGCCTAATTCTTCTGCTGCTGTTTTAAGAGCATTTTTAGCAGCTTCACCAATATTTTTGTTTTTAGAACGATATTTTCTTGAGAAAAACTCCACAGCTCTCAAAGCTTTGTTTGAGCCTATCAGAGCCAATGCTCCTACAGCATATTCTGCCATTTTAAGCCTTGCCCCTTCTCCAGATTGTTGCCAGTTACCTTTATCATCTTGAAACCATTTCAGGGTATTTTCTGCCCAACGTTGTACAGTAGAACGCAGTGTTTGTACTACTTCGTCATCACCAAGTAAACCCGCTAATGCCAAGCAGTATTTTTGCTTAGAATCTGCACCATTGCCTAAGTATAAATTGAATATTTCTTTGGCAAATGCTCCACTTTTACTTCTATCTATCAGATTTAGAACTACTTTTGCCTCAATATCAGATTTCATTTCTTTGGCTCTGCTCATTCTGTAAAGCAAGAAACGAACGGTATCCAAGTCTAATTTTTTACCTGACTGGAAAGACAATGCTGGTAATTTAGACTCATCTATCCATTTTTCTACTTGTTTGTCCAATTTTCCTCTTTCTTTGGCATACGTTACCATTTCAGCCACTTCTTTTTCTCCTGCTTTTTTGTAGAGTTTATCGGCAAGATTTGTAAGCATTAAATCTCTTGCATCATCACTTTTTTCAGCATTGAGGGCTTTCATTAGGATTTTCTTAGTTTTTTCGTTACCAATCAATGAAAGTATCAAGGCTCCTGACTGTCTGGTATCTGCATTTTTGCCTTCCAAAAGCATTTTTTCAGCATTGGGAATCGCTTTGTCTTTTTGTTTGGAGAGTGTCACCGCCACAAGTTCTCTTACACCTTTATTTTTACCTTTGGCAAGTTCCCAAAGTGTATCTTCAAAAGGAGTGAAATCATGTTTTTGAATGGCTTCAAAAGCTGTTTTAAAGAAACTACGACCGTTTTTCTTTCCATCTGCTTTCAGCATCGTAAATAACAAAGGAATAGAATCTTGTTTCAGATTTTTTTCTATCACCTTTACAATTTGCTCATTGAAACGAGAGGTTTCTGCGACAAATTTATCCAAATAAGGCTTGAAGTTTTTGAAGTCAGTTGTTAATAGTTTGTCAATGATAAAAGCACTCATGGGCATGTAATCTACATATTCGCCTTTTTTATTGTAAATATTCTGATAGCTTTCATAGAAATAGCTGCTTTTTGAATTATTCACTTCATTGGTGTACCAGTCCAAATATTCATAAAGGATTTTCAATCTTTCTTCATCATATTTTTTAGGGAAATGCTTGTCTAAAAGCTCAAAACCATCAATTTTTTCCTTAGGGTCTGTTTTTTTGCTGATGATAGCATAAGCATCTTTTTCGTATTTCTTAGCATCTTTTGTTAAGAATGTATCTATCACACCTCCCTGATTGAGATAAGAAACTTTAAAAAATTCTTTAGCATTATTTTCAGCTACTTCAGGTCGATTGTGTATCAAGAGCCTTACCAAATACTCTACAGAATACTGATAATCACAAAATGCTTTGATAACCATTTTTTCGTTTTCTGCAATTTTTTGGAGTACAAAATCGCCTTGGGGAGTTGGTTTGTTTTTATCATTAAGTAACTGATAATAACTACGATAAGCAAAATCTTTGAATAAATCTGGTTCTTTCAAGCCATTTGCAATCAGTTTTGTCCATAAAAAGCTCAATACTTTTTCTTTGGGGTGTTCGTTACCTACTCTTTCTATCCAATACCAAAAAGTATAAGATAAATCTTGCCATATTCCACTCTGGGTAAGCAAATTAAAAACCAGTTCGTGTTTTGCTCCCCATTCAGAAGGAATATCAAGCATTTCTACCAAATGGCTAAAATACCATCCATAATAACTGTTTGCAGGGGCTGTCGGAGTTTTTTTAAGATTACCAGTTAAATATTTTTTTACATCATCGAAAAAATTAACGAATTTGGGTTCGTTTTGGATGTAATAACTACCTCTTTGTTCTACTGAGGCGATAAAGTCTGCGAGTTCAGCATCGGTGTATGCCATAAAAGTTGTTTTTTGATTGTATAATGATTTTAATTACAAGTCTTTATTTTTGTGTGGTAATTTATTATTTTTTTGGAAAATAAGTTACTTACTTCGTAAAAATGTTACGTACCAAACAAATATTCTATTTAAACGTTTTCATATTCATTTTCTTATGAAGTTTTTCTTACCTTTTTCGTGGTTGTATGGAGGCATTACAGATATTCGTAATTGGCTCTACGACCACAAAAAAATTCGTTCCTTTCGTTTTGAAGTCCCCATGATTAGTGTAGGCAACCTCACTGTTGGTGGTACGGGTAAAACGCCTCATATCGAATATCTTATACGTTTTTTAGAAAATAATTTTTCTATAGCCACTCTCAGCAGAGGCTATGGCAGAAAAACCAAAGGTTTTCTGTTGGCTCACCCACAAACTTCTAGTACAGAAATTGGAGATGAGCCCATGCAATTTTATCAAAAATTTGGAAAAAACATAATTGTTAGTGTGGGAGAAGAAAGAGCCTTGGCTGTCCCTTATATTTTATATGAACACCCTGAAGTCAATTTGATTTTATTGGATGACGCTTTTCAGCATCGCCCTGTTCAGCCTGATATAAATATCATGCTTACTGATTATAAACGACTGTTTTACAATGATCACCCTTTTCCTGTAGGCAGATTGCGTGAACGGAGACACTCTGCCAAACGAGCAGACATCATTTTGGTAACCAAATGCCCCAAAAATTTATCAGAAACAGAACAGCAGAATATTATTCAAAATATTCAGAAATACAATACTCATGCCCCTGTTTTATTCACCTATTTTGATTATGCTAAACCCTCTAGTTTATTTCTAAAAGAAAAAACTTGCTCTCAAAAAGTAGCATTGGTTTCTGCTATTGCACAACCAAACCATTTTGAGAATGATATGAAGCTCTTATTGGATGTACATCATCACTTTAGCTTCCCAGATCATTACTTTTTTTCTGAAAGAGATATACAAGGCTTCCTTGATTTTCTTGAGAAAAATCCTGATTGTGATTTTGTTTGTACTGAAAAAGATGCTGTTAAACTCAGGGAAATGCAGATTCCTGAGACTCTTCAGAATAGGCTTTTTTCTGTAGGTATAGAAGTTTGTTTCCTTACTCCAGCAATGGAGACCTGTTTCCAGAGAAAAATATCAGATACCTTAACCCACCGAAAAAATTAGTATTTTATTCATTTATTCAAGGAAGCATTTTATCATAATATCCATGATATTTTTCGCCTCCACAAGCCTGTTTACAATTTTCTACCAATTGATAAAGGATACTTTTTTGCTCTTCTAATGATACTTTTACAGTATATATAGGATGATAAGATTGCATGGCTGTTTGTTTGGTAAAAAACACCATTATGTCCAAAAAGCAATGAAAGTTTTTTGCCACAAATTCTTTTATTTCATGGTTTTCATTACCTAAAAAGACTTCCTCACTTAATCTATCAACTGCATAATATTCGCCACTTCGTCCACTCCATCCAAACAGAATATAATCGTCTTTTTCCTGAAGTTCCGAAGCAAAATAGAACTGAGTAACAGGCAAGAAATACTCTATTTTATATTTCCCATACAAAGCTTTTAAATCATCTCCTTGCACAGCTTGGTCACGCAATTTGATTATATATTCATCTAAAACAATATCCGTTTGAGATTCATCTTTAACAACACGTATCACATCTTCTCTTTGAGGCATCACCTCTTTGATTTTTTCTACAAATGCGTCTATTTTATTCATTGCTTGAATGTAGTTTATAGATTTTCAACCCAAAGATTATCAATAAGTCTAACTTCACCTACGAATGCTGCAATACACAAAGCTTTGGGTTGTGAATGTTTTTGTAAATCTGTAATACTTTCCAGAGTATGAGCATCAGCTATTTCAAAATACTCAAGTTCTATTTCTTTGATTTCTGAGAAGAATATTTGAATCTGTGATTGAATTTGCTCAGGAGTATGCGTTTTAAGCATTTTTTCTGCCATTTGTAAGGCTTTATAAATATGAGCAGCTATTTGTATTTGTTCTGTGTTCAGACGTTTGTTCCGAGATGACATTGCCAGTCCATTCTCTTCTCGTATAATCTGGCACCTTACAATCTCAATAGGAAATGACAAATCACTTGTAAGTTGCTTAATAACAAGATATTGTTGCAAATCTTTTTGCCCAAAATAAGCCTTATGAGGCATAACTA
>Ga0075157_10002735_pt1 | contig 10182 bp, 8 predicted proteins | sample JI81BgreenDNA_FD_70967 | JGI IMG/M metagenome (GOLD analysis project Ga0075157, IMG submission 70967) | Wastewater effluent complex algal communities from Wisconsin, to seasonally profile nutrient transformation and Carbon sequestration -... | ecosystem: Engineered > WWTP > Effluent > Algae...
TTAAATAACTTACAATTTTAATTGTTATTGTGGGATGGGCTCTTATAGCCCGTCCACTCATGACGGGCTATAAGAGCCCATCCCACTTTCAAGAGTGGAAGTTATTTAATTCTCATTCCTTACAGCAAATTCTATGTTGATTAACTAAACCCCAGCTCGTTCGCTCCCCGTAGGGAAACGGCCCAGGGTAAGTCCCTCTACACTTCATAAACCTGGAATACGCTGTATCTCCTCATACAGTCGCATACTGTCGATCGACTGCTGCCTAAGTATTATTACTTAGACAAGGAGAAGAGTTCTATCTGCTTTCTGCTTCCCGGTTCTTTTTTTCTGAAAATATCCGGATGGCTTGTGGAGTCTCAGGAATGGTTAACCTATGCTCGAATACCTCTGGGTAGTGGGAACATTACCCAAGCATTCGGCTGTGGACTCACAAACTCTTATAAGAAAGGGACTCAAACCTGAGTCATTTCGTAAGATTATATGCCATTAGGGTGGCAATTAAATCTGGTCAAAAAAATATCGCCCAACTCTCAAGTTAAAAAATGCTAAAAATGACACCATTAGCTAACATTTTCAATGCCATGAAAGAGCCAGTAAAAAAGCATAATAACTCCAAGTGGGGAGCCTTCTTGCTGATGCTAGCAGTAGGCTTTGGCGGCTGGCAAATTGGGTTGCCGGAGCTGGCATCTTTTTTTAATAATAGGGCTTTTGAAAACTACAAAGCCAATCGATTCGCTGATACTCAACAAGCATATGAGTTAGCGCTCTGGGTAGATCCAAAAAGCCGCACAGCTCTTTACAATTTAGGATGGCTTTGCGAAGAGGTGCAAGATTTAGAGTGCGCCCGAGAAAAATATCTGCAAGCTGCAAAACTCGGTCTGCCTGCTGCTTACAGCAACCTGGCTAGGTTATATATAGTCGATAAAAAAAACTATCCGGCTGCAGTTCACTTCCTGTGGCAAGGTTTGAAATTAGCTGAGGACGATCGAGTAAAATATTCTTTACTCAAAAACTTGGGATGGGCTCGCCTGGAACAGGGTCGATATTCAGAGGCATTGCAGCATCTGGATGAAGCGATTAAAATTGATAGTGAAGGGCCAGCAACTTACTGCTTAAAAGCGCAAGTCCTAGAAAAGATAAAAAATACGAAGGAAGCGCTGCCGCAGTGGAAAATTTGTCTAAAGTATGCGGATTCTCAAGAATTCGATGAGGATATATGGATAGGGATGGCACGTCAACGATTAAACGAGGAAAAAACAAAAAAATGAAACGCACAGTTTTGCTTTCATCAACCATACTGGCAATTATAACGGTACTGGAGCTAAGTCAAGCCTCAAAAGCAGTGCCAACTCCTGCGACTGTTAAACCTGCCCTTAATCAATCAGTCGAAATGCTGTTGAGTTCGGATCAGTCGATGCGACAGTGCAGAGATAGAAATGGTGGAAAATATGCGTGTCCGAGATTCATCATGACTCCGGAGAGCGAAGAATAAGAGTTATTTTCAATAAATTTTGTAGAGTGTACCATCACCACTTTACAGCAACAGGTATGTAGTATGTAGTAGTAAGTATGCAGGGTGCGCCGTCCGCACCTTATAGCATTTGAGATGTGAGATTAAGAATTGAAGAATTGGAAATAACTTATGGCGATAATGGTTTGCAGCTTGCATAAAGCTGCATTCTTTTTTGGAACTGTTATAACTCTTAATCATTGCTGTCTAGGCTATTGCTGGCATCCACACCGGGCGCAGGGCTGTTTCATTCGACCAAGGGACAAACCCTGGTGAAGATTCCCGATATTTGAAACATCGATTTGATCATTCGTGGAGGGGGTAGGCATTCTTGGCACTACCCCTACAAAACGATTATTTCCCTGAGAATGAAACCGCCCTGCCACCGGGCGGGGATAAAACCCCGCCAGCAATTCTATCTACTCGCCCTCCGTCAAAGCTGAATCTTGCTGCTGGTGCGAGGTGCTGTAAAAACTAGCAATAATCGCCACCATCAACCACCAAAGCATATTAACTTCCGGCCGGTACCAAACTGTATCGACAAAACCGTGGGCCATCATGCCTGCTAAAGTGGCGATCGCCCCAATCAACCAAAACCCCTGATTCGATTTGAGATTTTGGATTTGAGATTTGGGATTTTGGGATTCTTCCTCTAAATTAGAGATGTTAAATTGTGCATCCCGCAGATTTTTGATCTGCAACAAACCATGATTGACGGTGACAGTCATCAGCCACAGGAAACACATTAAACCGATAAAACCGGTTTCTACCACAATTTCCAGCAGCACCGAGTAAGCGCTCAAAGCAGTGAATCTCGGCTTCATATAAAGCGGGTAAACTTTATTAAAAGCAGTGTTTCCCGGCCCGATTCCCAGAATTGGCCGATCGCGAATCATGTCAATCACCGCCGTCCACACATTAATCCGAAAATTGTTACTGCTGTCACCTCGACCAATAAACATACTCGAAACTCGATCGCGCAGAGGCTCCACTAAAGCCACTCCTAAAATTAACGCCCCAGCCAAACCTCCTAACCCTAACGGCAGCGCCCAAGTTCGCCAGAACCGAGGCATCAAAGGGCTGTACCAGTACCACAGCAGCACTAAAAATACCACCAGTAGAGCCACAAAACCGATCCAAGCACCCCGGCTATCCGTGTAGCGCAAACACGCGCAATTCACCACCAGCATCGTCAGCGCTAAAATTTTTGTTCCCCATCCTTTCCACACAAAAAGTGCGGCAGCGCTCAATGCAATGGCTGGCAGTAAATAGGAACCAAGCAAGTTAGGATTTCCCAGAAAGCTGTAAACTCGCGTGACATTGGCTTGAGTAGAAGTCGGATCGTTCCAAGTAGCTAATGGCGGCACTTTATCAATCCACTGCCGCACGCCGTAGAAACTGACAATTAAAGAGACGTTCAAAAATACGGCAATTAACCACGATCGCCAACGGGGATCTCGCAAGATCCGAGCCATCAGCGCAAAAAACAGCAAATACAGGGTTAGCTTGCTCCAACCAGTAGCAGCGGCGACTTTCACCGGCGACATCGCCGTTGCGACGGTGGCTATGCCCCAGTACAGCAGTACCAGCAAGTAAATCGGCCTCAAGGCGATCGGGCGATCGTCCGAAACAGTTAGCAGCACCCAAAATGCAGCGCTAGCCGCCATCAACACCCCCACCAAGGCATTGTTTACAAACGGCGCCAAACCGAAAGTCAAGGCCAGCAAAACAAAACCCAAGGGTTCTGCCCACTGCATCAGCCAGCTACTCTGCCGCCAACTGCGTAAAGAGCCGATCGCCAAATTGAATAAATAACTTCTACTTTGCCACTGAGAGAGCGGCAAATTTGCCAGAGTTAACTGTTGCCAAACTGAATTCATTTTTAGATTGATTATTGGTAATTGGAAATTGGGAATCGGGAATTGGGAATTGAGTCTAAAAGCATCGACAATTGGTAGTAACTCCCATCTTGGACTATTCTCTCTTAAGGCTTTTCTTGTCGGATCCACAAAGAATAAATTTATTGTGGGGGGACACGCGAGCCCGCGCCTAAAAGCCTTATTGAGAATAGTGCAACATCTCAGTATTAATTAACAAATGACTTGTTTCATCTTCCTTCTTCTTTCCATCCGTTACATCCGTTAGAAAATCCGTTGCCGAACTTCCTTCTTCCTTCTTTAGCCTTCCAACAATTCCGTAGCATTTGTGCAAGGCAGCCAGAGCACGTAGCGATATCCAGATTCCGGGGTTCCTTGAATCGAGAGTTGGCCGCCTTGAATTTCCACCAATTGGCAGCAAAGCAGCAGCCCCAAGCGTTCGCGCGCCCCGTAACCAGCTAACACTGGTGCACTATCCTCTGCATTCTGCGCCGCCAAAGCCGCCAACTCAGAAAACGCCAGCGTTAATCGCTGCGAACCCTGTGTCGGGAGTTGCGGTTCTCCGGGAGAGTCGGTTTCGGAGTTCGATGGCGAACCGCTACCAGATCCGGCCTTCAACAAGTAGTCGGTGTAGAGTTTAGCATGGGGCAAACTTTCCCCTAACCAAGGATGAAAAACCCACACTCCGATGTTGATACCGTCTTCTTTCCGAGAAACGTGGACTCGAATCACGCTGCCTGCCCCAGCAGATTGAATAATGCTAAAAATTAAGTGGTGCAGCATTTGCTGAACCTTATCTTTATCTACCAACCAGATGCGCGACCCGGGCCCCATCGACAAATTAATTTCTTGCTCTCGTCTACTTGCCGCCGAGGACAGGATTGTCACAACCTGCTGGGACAGAGTTTCTATATCGACTGCGGTTCGCTTCAATGTGAAAGCGGAATCATCTAGTTCTGCCAGTTCCAAAATTTCTTCAACTAGCGATCGCAAAGAGCGGCTGCTGTCTTGGATCACGTCAATATATTCTTTTTGCTTGCTCGTTAAGGGGCCATAAATTTCTTGTTTCAACACACTTGCCATGCCGAGGACAGAAGTGAGTGGTGTGAGCAATTCCTGCGCTAAATTATTTAGCAGTTTTACTTTAATTGAGTTAGTAGACAAATCGATAGGTTTGTTAGTCATCGTTAATTTTTATTGGTTCATTGTCGAGCGAGGGTTTGCGGTTCATTAGACCTATTCCCAAAGTCTATAACAATCTGTTTATAATTCACGACAAAAAAAAGTCGTGAAGAAAAATATATATTCCTTCTTCCCTAGAAGCTCTTGTTTATCTGAGTAATTAACTACCAGCCGGGAAGTCCCTCGGTATATTTAAAGGGGATTAATCTGAGCGCTGCGCGAAGTACCCCGTTGGAAATTACTCCTTGGGATGAAAGGCTCGTCGGGTGTAGGTACCCAAAGCGACAATTATTTCTGTATATCCCTTGATAATCTGGAAATACTCTGATAATATATTAGCAAGTGGGGGTGGAACTACCTCACTATAAAAAGCCTTTGAAAAAAAGGAAAAAGAAGCCTGCGGTCTAACTGTACTCAGTTGACAGTCAGGTTTGTTCACGATTTAATCATTGCTTCTAAAGCTGATTGCAAGTCTTGAGTGAGTTCGGCAACTGCTAACCTGCGGCTGGTTTGATATCCCTCCCAACGATCGCTCACTGATATGGGTTCGCCCACGGTCATTTGTACCTGCTGTTTGCCCAACTTCGGTCTGCCGAAAGGATTTCCCCCTTTGATGCGAGCCAGTACGTCCCACAGCAGTAAAGTTGTTTCTGCCAAACGTTCTGCTGTCAGTTGTTCTGCGACGTACCTGCCCGTGACAGACACGAAACTTTCTACAAGTCTCATGTGCCACATCCGAAGACTTGCTTCTTCAGCGAGGCGATCGGCTAATCCTCTTTCTAAGGGAGAAAGTGCTGCAATATCTTTGATATCTTCTCGATAGATATACTCCCAGCCTGCTTGTTCCAGACGGCGGCAGCGGTCTATTAAACTGCCTTTGGGCTTTAAGTTAAAATATTCTTCGGCTACTTGCAAACCCACGTCTAACAAAGCTTTCAGTCGAGCAATCATTACTTCATTGTCCGAATCATTTGCCGTTATTTTGGGGGGAAATAATGATGTTAAACTAGATGTAGATGACTGTATTTGCTTATGATAAAAACGGCTGTAAAACTCTTCCATTACTGCTAGCAAATGACCGCCAAGTCGAATCAGGCGTAGATATTGGAATTTATGATTTTGGTTTTCGGAATCGGAATTTGCCGTCTCTAAATTAGCGATATCGGTGCGTTCTAAGGGTGGCAGTCCGCAATCAATTTCTAATTGAGTTAAAAGTTTTTCTAGGGGTTGCCAAGGTGGATTGACATAGCGGTATTGAATGCCGATCGGCACAATTAAAACTTTTTCAGTGCGTGCGGCTTTTAGCAAATCTTCAACGCACCAGAAACCCATTTGAGCAATTCCCGGTTCGAGGGGGCTCACTATTTCATTGTGACCGTTGGTAGCGCCTTCTGGGGCGGCGGCGATCGGGAATTGGCTGTTGGCAAATAAATCGCGGGCCGATCGCAATCCGGCGCGATCGATCTTACCGCGAACGATCGGAGTGCCACCGAGTTGGGAATAAAGCCAGCCGACTCCCGCACCGGCCCACAGGGGAATGCCGCGATCGTAGATAAAGTGGGAATGTACCGGGGATTGCAGGGGAATGCCTTTGGCCCGCGCCGCCTGGGGAACGAGTTTCCAAATTAGTTGTCCCAAACAGTAGGGATCGTCTGAGTTGGGGTGGCGGAAGGCTAGCAAGAAGCGAACTTTCTGATTTTGAAATTGGTGGAATAGTTCGGCGAGGGTTTCGACGTTTTCGGCTTGAACGTGGCTGATACTCGTCCGAAATCGCAGCCACCAGGGGAGTATTTGCTTACAACCTTGCATCACTAGGGGGTTGTAGGCTGGGGGTATGAATTCCAGCGGTGGCTGAACTTGGCTAATTGAATTGGGCATTGTGCGATTTTAAATTTTAAATTTTAGATTTTAGATTACTAGGTTGGGGTGAAAACTTCCAATTTTGAGAATGCTGAAGTTTGTTTTATTAACCGCAGAGGACGCAGAGGACACGGAGGAAGAGAGGATATAGCAAAGCGTGTCGTGTCAATTTAATGTCAAAAGTATTACCTGTCTGGGATCGGATATCATGTCGAGTCGATCGACCCCAATATTTTCGTCGGGGCGAGTTTACGGGATTTCTGGCTTATATTACAACTTGGGGGTAAACCCGCCCACACAAGAATTACGATTATTTTACAGGACTAGATATGAACCCATCATCTTTTTTACCCCCCTGCCCTTGACAAAGGGGATGCGAGGAGATGGGAAACTCGACTAAAAAGGTGATTTATCCTCAGTTTCAGCCTTCAACACAGATTTTTGCAATCCCAAATCTAAAATCTAAAATCTAAAATCCTATTGTGCGGCTTCAAATATCATTTCTTGGAAGTTAATGACATCCGATCGCGGATCGCAGTGAGTGACTTTGACTTCAAACCGATCGCCTATTGCCACCGATCGACCAAATCGCATTGCCAATTCTAAACCCAAATCTTCCAATAAAATCAATCCGAGATTGCTGTCTTCCCTCAGCCAGCGAAGCATTAAGGCTTCCCAAACTTCATCGGGGTTGCGCCGCAAATATTCCAATCCCCAATAGCGGTTGGTTTGGCGTTCGACGGTGGATGCTTCTTTAACTGCGGTGCCGAGACACATCACAATGTCCTGTATTTCTTCAGCGGAAAAAGGTAGTGGTTCGCCTCGCAGGTGGGCTTTGATTTGGAAGTGAGTCAGCAAATCGGTATAGCGGCGGATCGGGGAAGTAACTTGAGTGTATAATTCCAAACCCAAGCCTGCGTGGCGTCCGGGGGTGAGGCCCATTTCGCTGCGGGGCATACACCGACGCACGGCGCAAGCGCGGGCGGGGCCTGCAGGCACGGCTAGCAATTCTTCATCGGGAGGGAGTTCGGGCTGTGGCTGATAGCGGTAGGGTATGGGCAGGCTGTGAGCTTGACCGTAGCGGGCGGCTAGTTCGCCGGCTAAAATCATCATTTCGGCGACTAGCATCCGGGCGGTGGAGTCGTCGATGACGTGGATTTTGATGTCGTCGCCGTTGACTTTGATGACGGATTCTGGCATGAAAATGCTGATTGCGCCTTGGGCTTCCCGCCATTTTTGGCGCAGTTTGGCCGCAGAGGCGATCGCTGCTATTTCTGGTTCTGCTTCGATTCCCAACTCCAGCATTTCGTCTACGTCATCGTATGTCAAGCGGTAGGTGGGTTTTATGGTGCTGATGTGGATGCTGTAATCTTGAGCCGCGCCGATTTCGTCTAAGGTGACGCTGAAGCTGAGGGCGCTGCACTCTTTGCCTTGAATTAAACTCATCGGCCCGGTTGCCAAAGCTGGGGGAAACATGGAGATCATTCCCGTGGGCAGGTAAACCGTAGTGGTGCGCTTTCTGGCTTCGAGGTCGAGTTCGTCTCCGGGGGAAAGCAAGCGGGTGGGATCGGCGATGTGTATCCAGATCCGCTGCTGGCCGTTTTCGAGGAATTCTAAGCTGAGGCCGTCGTCGATTTCGGTGGTGCTTTCGTCGTCGATCGTGTAAACCTTGAGGTGAGTTAAATCGAGACGATTTGTGTCGGAGTCGGTGGGGGGATTTTCTAGGCAGCGTTGGGCCACTTCTAATACCTTTGCGGAGAATTGTAGGGGAATTTGGCTTCGCCGCAAAAACAGGTTTTCGTGGGTACTCCAGAGGCCTAGATCGACTAGGAGGCTAAAGGCTGCTTCGGGGTTTTCGGATCGTTGTAAGCTGGCTAAAGTTTCTAAGGCTGGGGTGCGGTGCGTTGCTTCTTCTCCGAGGATGGCAAAGCGTTCTAGGGCGTCGAGGCGAGTTCGATCGCTATTTTCCCAATCTACATTTTCCCCTGCCAGCCGCTGTTTGACTCGATCCCAAAATCCTTGGGATTCTTGGTGTCGCTGCTGTTCTACTTCTTGCTGGTGTTTGATTTCGGCTACTTGGGCTGCCGATCGCGGTTCGTAGCGATCGCCCTTTTGTTTGAAATACAGTTTATCTGTTGACAGCAAACAGTACGCCGCGTAACACTGGGCCGCACTACTCTCAGAAAATAGCAGCATTGCCAGGGATTCGGGATCTGCTGTTTCTCCGTCACCGACTAAAAGTTCCCAAGCGACTTCCAAACTCGACGGATCTGAGTAGGCTTCTACTTCTTTGAGAAATTTGGGAATGTCGGAGGGTTTGTAAGTTTCTCCGACTACTTCGTAGCTGATTTGTTTGGGCGGTATGCTGTGCGGTTGACCGTTTTCGTCTACCACGACCCAGTTTTTCTTGCCGTCGGGGCGATCGGCAACTGCCAGACGGCGGTCGCCGTGCACTCTAAATTCTACTAACGTTCCCTTCTCCACTTGCCAGCTTTATATTTGAGATTTTGGATTTTTACAGTAGCCACTTATCGAGTTTCGAGCTTGCGATTTTAGATTTTGGATGTTGGCAATTTTTCTGGTCAATTGTGAAAGTTAAAATCTAAAAAGTTTTTCTTTATTCTTGCTTTTTTTTTAACTTTTGACTTGTGATTAAGACTTGCGCTGCTGCGACTCTTAATCTTATTTCGCGATTATTTCGCTGCATTCTTGCTGCACTATTAATGACAGAAAGACGTTGTTCTCGCGCAAGTCTTATTCCCAGTCCAAAATCTAAAACCCAAAATCCCAAATCCTGTTAACCTTCTTGGTTTACGAAGGGCATCAAAGCTACAATTCTTGCTCTTTTGATGCTTCTGGTCAGGTCTCGCTGCTGTTTTGCCGTCAAACCGGTAATCCGGCGGGGCAAAATTTTACCGCGTTCTGTGACGTATTTTTTGAGCAAATCTACATCTTTGTAGTCGATCGGGTCTCCTGGTTTGATGGGCGAAACGCGCCGGCGAAAGTAAGTCATGGTTTGTTGTTTGTTGACTGTTGTTTGTTGACTGTTGATTGTGAGTTTTTAGTTATTAGCCGTTAGTTGCTAGCCGTCAGGAAAGCATTGGTTAATTATCTGCTTTTCGCCGATCAATATCAATTGCCAACAACTGATGACTGATGACTAAGGACTAATGACTAATCGCTACTTGATCTCTTTGTGGGCAGTGTGGCTGTTGCAATGGGGGCAGAACTTTTTGAGTTCCAGCCGCGCCGTCGTGTTGCGACGGTTCTTGGTGGTGGTGTACCGAGACACGCCTTTTGAGCGTTTGCTTACGTTTGTACGGCACTCAGTACACTCTAGAGTAATTATGATGCGGACGCCTTTAGCCATAATTCTAAATAAATTTCGACTAATTTAAACACAATTTATTATCTTCTCACATTGCTGTGCACTTGGTCAAGCAATCTTTTGACTTTGATGTCTAGGGAGTAGCCACGGCGGGTGCCGACGACGATCGTACCACCAAGGCGATCGTGAAATGCCTGGGGAAAGCGGGCGGTGTCGGTGAAAGCAACGCTACAGTCGATCGCCAGGGGTAATAGGAGTAACAAAACGGCGGCATTGGTGGATGTGAGTCCCCCTATACCTAGGAAGGCTAGGGCTGCACAGGTGCCAAGCACAGCCTCGCGTTTCGACAGTTCTTGGAGGCCGGGAGTGCGATCGAGTCTGGGATCGACAATTTTCATGTCCAAAGCCCAGCGGCCGAGACT
>Ga0075157_10002741_pt1 | contig 10166 bp, 12 predicted proteins | sample JI81BgreenDNA_FD_70967 | JGI IMG/M metagenome (GOLD analysis project Ga0075157, IMG submission 70967) | Wastewater effluent complex algal communities from Wisconsin, to seasonally profile nutrient transformation and Carbon sequestration -... | ecosystem: Engineered > WWTP > Effluent > Algae...
TGGAAGAATTGGGACGTGTGGGCAAAAAAGATAAAAAAGGTTTCTACGAATATCCAGAAGACGAACCCAAGCGTCTTTGGAGTGGTCTTGCAGAGCATTTCCCTGTAGCCAAAGAACAACCCAGCCTCGAAGAAGCCAAAAAACGTATTTTATACAGACAGGTACTTGAAACCATCAAGTGTTTTGAGGAAAATGTGGTTACCAACGTCAGAGATGCCGATGTAGGTTCTATTTTGGCTTGGGGCTTCCCTCCTTACACAGGTGGTGCTTTGTCGTTTGTAGATTACATAGGCATCGAAAATTTTGTAAAAGAAGCTGACCGTCTGGCAGATACATACGGCGAACGCTTCCGCCCTACTGCCCGCCTGCGTGAAATGGCTCAAAAGAAACAAGGTTTTCATGGGTAGTTTTGAATGTCATCTTTGATTTTGGTAGATACACATCACAGTGTATCTACTTTTTTATTTCATTCTGAGCATAGCCAAGAATCTACCTTTTATTTCATTCCGAACGCAGTAAGGAATCTATACCCCTTGATTTTGTTAGAAGGCTAATATTTTCTAATTTTATAGTTTAAAAATTGAGAACCTATGATAAGATATTTTATAATTGTATTACTAGTTCTACCATTTTATACATTTGGGCAAGACATTAAAACTTATAAGTATTTCATAAATGAAGATCATAAGGCTTGTGATAGCATTTCTGCAACTTATATTTTTACTATTACACAGAAAAAAGAAACTACTTCTACTAAAATAACAACCAAACATGGTATTTTAATTTCAGAAATGGATTATTCCGATTTTGCTAAAAAAATACGACATGGAGTATATAAAGACTATGACGAAAATGGGAAACTCAGATTAAAAGCATTTTATAAAAATGATAAGTTAGATGGAGAATTTACCACTTATTATCCTGATGGCACACTTAAACGTAAAGATATTTATGAAAAGGATACTTTACTTTTTGGAAAATGCTACACTGCCCAAAAAAAAGATACTACTTATTACAATTATAATATTCCCCCTGAATATCTTGATGGTGGTATTAATGGGTTCAGAAGATTTATAGCAAAAAATTTACAATACACAGAAGGGACTCGAAGAAAAAAAATAGCAGGAACTGTTGTTGTATCATTTATCATTGGAAAAGATGGGATTACTCGTGATTTTAAAGTTGAAAAATCTGCTCATCCACTTCTTGATGAAGAAGCTTTAAGAGTAATGCGTCTAACAGGCAAATGGAAGCCTGGTTATATGGATGGCAAAACAGTGGATTTAAAAAAATCCATTCCTATTAAATTTGAAAATAATGGTACAAGGTATATTATAGGTTCTTATTCAGATGCCACTCCTCAAAAAATGCAAACAAGAAATTATGAGCAACTTTATAAAAGGTAGTTAATACTTTAATTAATCTATCTATTCTTGATTAGTTTTCTAGAGTTTTTGATAAGGCTATTCAAGATTATAAACCCATAATAGCTTTATTTTTTATTTCATTCCGAACACAGTGAGGAATCTACACCTCTTGATTTTGTTTAGATTTTTTGTTATGTTGTAGTTAAAATTAGTTTTATGGCTAAATGTTTTGCATATCTGTTATTGGTTTTAATTATTTCTGGTTGTGGTTCTAGAAAGATAGAACCTACTAAAAAATTCTTAGTTCGTCAATGGTATATAGATACCTTGTATGGTTCAAAAGACTATAACGATTATGCTGCCCAGAGAATATATTTTACTCCTGAGAATAAATTCTGGCGATTTTCCAGTTATACAAAAAGTTATATTCTGGATAGTGCTCTAATTTATGAGAATCATCAGATATTTGATAAAGGCAAACTTAAATACACTGTCCAAGCTATTGATTCTAATACTATTCATCTTACCACTACAGATAACAAAGTTTATAAATGTAGTAAAGGAAATCTATATGATAGTCAAGATATTGAAACTGTTCTGGAAAGCAATCCAATTAAACAAATGATTCATGGTGATTGGGAACTTATTGATTCTGAGTTTATTCCTGCATATATTCCTTCTACTTGTCGCAAATTATATTTGGGATCTACTTTTACGTTTACAACTGATGGCTTCTTTAGAGTTTTCCCTAAAGATTCTCTTAAAAAATGTAGTAGTCATGGATATTCTATTTATAAAAAAGAACTAAATACTCAAGAATATGACATGATTGTTAGTTTTGATATTCTTGAATTAACTAAAGAAAAACTAGTTTTAAAATCCACACATTTTAGCCATGATTATGAAGAATGGGTACCTGAAAATGAAAAAGCTAGGTCAAAAGGGTTTTATAATTTAACTTTAAAAAGAAAGAATAAAAAATAATTTTATGTCCCCTATCACCTTCAACAGCCACTACGAACTTGCTGGTGGCTATTTCGATAAAGACGAACAAGGCTGGTGTGCTTCGTATGTACACATTATCTGTGAAGATGGCGTAAATGTCAAATTCAGAGAGTATTATGATGCCAATGGTATTATCCGTTCTGACTACAACTCAGAAGGCATTATTCAAGAAGTAAGAAGTGGTATTGTGTTTATTTTATTCAAAAATGGAAAAACATTGCGTTTTTCTTTAGAGAATAACAAGCTAGAAGAAGTTTCATAATGGAAGGTTTTCAAGAAACATTATTACAAATTCAGTCTTTTTTCTTTCAGGCAACTACAACCAAAGATACACAAGGTTGGAATGCCCAAGGAAATGGTATGGTTACCGTTTCTAATCCTGAAGACAATATCATTATTTTTGAAGAATCAGGATTTTTAAGCCTACCCAACCAACAGAAGCAATTTAAATGCCATAATACATATCGCTGGACTTTTGAAACACCTGAACGTATCAAATTGGAACATTTACGTTTTGGAGAAGAAAATCCAGTGTATCTGTTTCATTTGGTTTGCCAAGATGACCATACTTTCTCTTCCATTTGTCCTCATGTATGCGATAAAGACTTATATACAGCTCATTTACAATTATCTCCAAGACGTATTATTTTGGTTTGGGAAATTAAAGGCGACACCAAAAATGAACGAATAGAGTATCATTATTCTACCACAAAAGTTTTTGCACCTCACTAAAAAGCCCTAAATTATTTGTATCTTGCAGAATATTTGAACCAAAATTATCCCTTTATTTTTATTGTATGAGTTTAATAGATACACTCAAAGCTCGTAGTAACAATCAATGTGAGCTTTGTTATGCACAAGATACTTTAGAAGTCTATAATGTGCCTCCCAACAATACCCAATCCGAAAATGATAGCTTGTATATCTGCAAAAAATGCTCAAACCAGCTTCATAAAAAAGAAGAATTAGATGGCAAACATTGGACTTGCCTCGCAGAAAGTATGTGGAGTGAAGTCCCCGCTGTAAAAGTAGTTGCTTGGCGTATGCTCAATAAACTCCAAAATGAGACTTGGGCAATGGAACAGCTTGATATGCTCTATTTAGACGACGAAACACTTTCTTGGGCAAAAGCAGGCTACGAAGAAGATAACGAACTAACCGTTCATCAAGATAGCAATGGCAATATTCTACAAACTGGTGATAGTGTGGTGCTTATCAAGAGTTTGGATGTAAAAGGCTCTAATGTAAACGCTAAAATGGGTGCAGCCGTTAGAAATATCCGTGTAGTAGAAGATAATCCTGCTTACATAGAAGGTAAAATTGATGGACAAACCATTGTCATTCTTACAAAATATGTTCGTAAAACAAGCTAAAAACAAACGCCCTTGGGTTTTCAAGGGCGTTGTTCTTTAAATGTAGATTGCTCGAAATCAAAGATATATTTGAGCTTGGGTTTATTAAAATCAGGTGATTCTTTAAAGTCAATTTCAAGGATTGGGAATTTCCAGTTATACAAACTGATTTCATCATGACAATTCCCAAAAGCATCTGAAATAAACGCCTTCCCTTTTTTAATCTGTAATACTCTGTACATTGCAGGGCAACCATCTCCGTACTCCACATTCAGAATAAAACAGTTCTTAAATTCTTTATTAGTAAAAGGAGTAATAATTTCTTTGGGCTTGCGATAACTGTATTCTTTGATTAAAGTGTCTTTTTTCCAGATAATTACAAACTCATGCATTTCTGTTTTACAGAAAATAAGAGGTTCTTTTTTTCCGTTTTCTTCAATTATTACAACGTGTTTATCCATACAAGGCGGGCTGTAATTTGCTCTGGGAGTTTTAAGGCTTTGTGATCTGGAACAAGCTACAAGCAATACACAAACACATAAAAACATACGATTCATCATGTTTTTTCTTTTAATTTTGAAATAATTTTTCCAACTCATCAAACATTTCTTGAAGGGCTTCATCATAAAGCTGACTGGTAAAATGAGGATTTTCTTGCTTGTATGTTTGCCACATTCTATTATCTCCAGTCTCAAGACTGTATTTCACGTTGGCAAGTCTATCACAAAGTTTCACAAAACGAGCCATGGGTGTATTTCGGATACCTTCGTAGTAGGCATCTCCTGCCCTTTCTTTTCTGTTTTTTCCTTTCAGATTCGTAAGAGCATACGTGAGTTCAGCAACCTGCTCTCCGCAAGCAACTTTTACATCATTGTAGGTTTGTCTGCAATCTTCTATGGTATCGTGTGTCCAACAGGCAGCTAAAGCATATTCTTTCGTATTTTGGGGCAATAAATGTTCAAAACGAACTCCAAAATCGTACACCATACGCAAATGCACCTCATAGGGCAGATTATCGTATGTATGGTTTGTTTCCCTATGGCACTTGATTGCATATTTTTGAGCATTTTTCACTATTTCTGATTGAATAGAAAGAGTATTGTCTTGCTTGAATTTTATTTCAAAATCTTCTCTATTTACTAAAAATTCGCCTTCTAGGCTTTCTAAAAGCACCATCTGTACATTCCAGTTCACTACTTTCACATTTTTCTCTTCATAAATTCCTTTCATAGTTTATTATTTTTAAGTTTTGTAAGTAAAATACAAAAAAGAACATCAAACTGAAAACAGACAAGCCAATATTTTGTATTTTTTCTTCTTAATTCTTCAAAAAAAGCCTTAATTTAGCCCTAAATTATTTCTAAATCATTTTATTATGAGTGAAACTATTATTTTTTCAATGGCTGGGGTCAGTAAAATATACCCTTCCAACAAACAAGTATTAAAAAATATCTATTTATCGTTTTTTTATGGTGCGAAAATTGGCATTTTAGGTTTGAATGGTTCAGGAAAATCTACCTTAATGAAAATTATCGCAGGTATTGATAAAGATTATCTGGGTGAAGTCGTTTTTTCAGGCAATTATACTACAGGTTATCTTTCTCAAGAACCCGAATTTGATAAAACCAAAACTGTTCGTGAAATTGTAGAAGAAGGTGTTGCTGAAACAGTTGCTTTACTAAAAGAATTTGAAGAAATTAATTTGGCTTTTGGCGAACCCGATGCAGATTTCGATAAACTAATCGCAAGACAAGGCGAAGTACAAGAACGCCTTGACCACATGGATGCATGGACTTTGGATACTCGTTTGGAGAAAGCAATGGATGCTTTGCGTTGCCCTCCTTCTGATGCACTCATTGCCAATCTTTCAGGTGGTGAAAAACGTCGTGTAGCTCTTTGCCGTTTGCTTTTACAGCAGCCTGATGTACTTCTTTTAGATGAGCCTACCAACCACTTAGATGCCGAATCGGTACATTGGCTGGAAAGACACTTACAAGAGTACAAAGGAACCGTCATTGCTGTAACCCACGACCGTTATTTCTTGGATAACGTAGCTGGCTGGATTTTAGAGCTTGACAGAGGTGAAGGGATTCCTTGGAAAGGAAATTATTCTTCTTGGTTAGACCAAAAACAAAAACGCTTGGCTCAGGAAGAGAAATCTGAAACCAAACGCATGAAAACCCTTGAAAGAGAATTGGAATGGGTTCGTATGGCTCCCAAGGCTCGTCAGGCAAAATCGAAGGCTCGTTTGAGTGCTTACGAAAAAATGCTTTCTGAAGAAGGAAAAGAAAAAGAAGCAAAATTGGAGTTATACATCCCTGCTGGACCTCGTTTAGGTAATAAAGTCATTGTTGCTGATAACATCAGTAAAGCCTTTGGAGATAAGCTTTTATTTGAAAATCTGAGTTTCTCGCTTCCTCCTGCGGGTATCGTGGGTGTAGTTGGACCAAATGGAGCAGGTAAAACCACTCTTTTCAAACTCATTACAGGCAAAGACACGCCCGATGCAGGTACTTTTGAGGTTGGTGAAACTGTAAAAATTGCTTATGTAGATCAGGAACATGATAACCTAGACCCTGAAAAAACTGTTTTCCAAGCCATTTCCGAAGGAAATGAGTGGGTACAATTGGGTAATATGCAGATGAATGCCAGAGCCTATGTGGGTAAATTTAATTTTACAGGTAACGACCAAGAAAAGAAAATCGGCGTTCTTTCAGGTGGTGAAAGAAATCGTGTCCATCTAGCCATGACGCTCAAAGAAGGCGGAAATTTACTCTTATTGGACGAACCTACCAACGACTTGGATGTAAATACTTTAAGAGCCTTAGAAGAAGCCCTCGAAAATTTTGGTGGTTGTGCTGTGGTCATCTCCCACGACCGTTGGTTCTTAGATAGAATTTGTACGCATATTTTGGCATTCGAAGGCGATTCACAAGTGTATTTCTTTGAAGGCAACTATTCTGACTACGAAGAGAACCGTAAGAAACGACTTGGCAACGAAGCCCCCAAACGTATCAAATATAAAAAATTAGTGTAGTTTAAAATATAGAAATTTATGTCCATATATGGTATTGGAGCAAGGTATGAAAATGATGATGTATCTGACGAATTTATTAACAATCAAGTAGCTTGTATTGGATGGGGTATTAACGATGCTCCATCTTTATTCTCTATTTTAAGAACATTCAAAATAGGCGATATAATCTATATTAAATCATCGCCTATTGGACAAGGATTAAGAGTTAAAGCTGTGGGTATTATTCAGAATAATCAAATTATGGATATTCCTGATTTAGGAACAAGTGTTCAAGTTAGATGGATTTGGCGTGGACATGAAAATTTAGGAAACATTGATGATAGATATAACGTGAGGAATAATACTTTATATGAAGAATTTAATCCTGATGTCCAACAAAGAATATTAGAGTTATTATTTAGTAGAATAATAGCAGTATAAAACTACTTTTTTAAAGGTGAATATTACAAAAGCCCTTGTTTACCAAGGGCTTTTGTAATCCAATCAAACATAAACTAACCATCCTTATCACAAACTCAGTTTTATTTCTCATCACAAACTTTTCTATTTAATTTTAGAGAATATTCAAATTTTATAAATCTAATCTTCTTATGGCTGATTTACTTGCTTACCTTCAAAATGGTGCTTTTACTGTTTTTGCACCTGGTGTTGATGCTTTTATCGAATTGGGTAAAACCAGTGCTAAAATGGATAAATTTCTTGATTCTAAAGATAATGCATCCAATTTCTGTTTTATTTCTTATGATATTTTTGATGATAACATGAGCTATACAGATGCTGAATCTGAAAGAGTATTTTTAGATAGAAATGAAGACGCTTCTATGAAATTACTTACAGATGCAGGCAACAACGAATGGCGTTATTATATGGCAGGATTCAGAACCAATAGTTTTGGTGTAGGTGGTTTGGGTGGTGTGATTGTTGTTAATGTAGATTTTGAGCAAATCAAAAATTTCTTAACTCAAGGAAATGATACTACTTGGTTTGTTTATGGTAAAAAAGGAGAAAAAGCTGAGTTTTTTAATGTTTAGTTTACTGTTATTACTTCTTGAGAAGGGAGTTTCAAAGAGATTCCATCATCTTCTATTTGAATATAAATAGAAAATGATTCAATAAAAGGTATGTTTTTACCTTTTTCATCAATATAAGTTGATTGCTTAAAGGGTGTTAATGTTTGGATATAATTCATCAATAACACATTGATCTTTTTATTTATATTCTTTGTTTTGAAAAAGAATATATTCTTAACATTTCCTTTTGAATCTATTTTAACTCTATAATGATACATTTTATACTCAGTATCCTGATTACCTAATTTTGCTTTTTTTAGTAAATCTGATATTTCTTGGGATATTATTTCTTTTGTTTTATTAAATAGCTTCTCCTCTGCTAAATAACGTGTACTATGGATAATTTCTTCTTTACAAAAAGAATTATTATTCTGTCCAAAACAGTTGGAATAATTTAGTATTACAGAAAATATGCTACAACAGAAAAACCATTTCATAAGCTACTTTTAATAAGCAATATAAGGATTTTCAAACAAAAAAGCCCTTGAAGTTCAAGGGCTTTTTTATGATTAATATTTCTAAACATCTTAATTGTTCAGGGCTTCTGCACCACCAATAATCTCCAAGATTTCTTTGGTAATGGCAGCCTGACGAGAACGGTTGTATTCCAAACGCAATTGTTTCAAAATTTCGTTAGCGTTATCAGTAGCTTTATCCATAGCTGTCATCCTTGCTCCATGTTCAGAAGCATTAGATTCTAAAACAGCTTTGTAAAGTTTCACTTTCAACGACTTAGGAATCAATTCTGTAATAATTTCTTCTGCTGAAGGCTCTAAAATATAATCTGTTGAGCTATTTTTAGCTGTTTCAATATTCTTTTCAGAAGCCAAAGGCAAGAATTGCTCTTGACGCAATACTTGAGTAGCCACATTTCTGAACTCATTGAAAATCAATGATACTTTATCGTAACGCTTTTCAGCATATAGATTCATGATATACTCACCTGCTTCTTTTACGGCATCAAAACTCAAACGAGTAAAAATATTGGTAAACTCTTCTCCAATAACTGTATAATTACGTTTTTTGAAGAATTCAGCAGCTTTTTTACCTATACAAAGCAAATGAACATTGCCTTTTTCGTATTGGGCTTTGTACTCAGTTTTTAAAAGTTGGATAACATATTTCTGAATGCTACTGTTAAATCCACCACACAAACCTCTATCCGAAGTATGAACCACCAATAAAACCTTTTCTACAGGTCTTTCTTGTAAATAAGGGCTTTCAATTTCGCCAGCATAATTAGAAGAAAGATTACTTAATATTTTATTTAATGACTGAGCATAAGGACGCATCTGAGTAATAGCCTCTTGAGCTCGACGCAATTTAGCAGCAGCCACCATTTTCATGGCTTTTGTAATTTGTTGAGTAGAGTTAATCGATACGATTCTATTACGGGTTTCTTTAAGTGAAGGCATCTTTTAAATGACGAATTATAAATGATAAATTATGAGTAGTAAATCAAGAGTGATGGAGTAATTATTACCCATCACTCATAATTCATAATTTTATTAATAATTTTTAGCTAAACGCAAAGCAAGTTCCTTCATTTTTGCTGTATCAGCATCTTCGAATTTACCTTTCTGAAGATTTGTAAGGATATCTTTATGTTCAGCACGCATCATGCGTAAATATTCTTTTTCGAACTCTTTCACTTTCTCTACAGCAACTTTATCCAAACAACCTTGTGTACCCACATAGATAATAGCAATTTGCTCTTCTACTGATACTGGAGAGTATTGAGGTTGTTTTAAGATTTCGAGGTTTCTTCTACCTCTATCAATTACAAGTTTTGTTGCAGCGTCCAAATCAGAACCAAACTTAGCAAAAGCCTCTAATTCACGGAATTGAGCTTGGTCAAGCTTTAATGTACCAGCTACTTTTTTCATTGATTTGATTTGAGCATTACCACCCACACGGCTTACTGAAATACCTACGTTGATAGCAGGACGAATACCAGCGTTGAACAAGTTAGATTCTAAGAATATCTGACCATCTGTAATTGAAATTACGTTGGTAGGAATATAAGCAGAAACGTCACCAGCTTGTGTTTCGATGACAGGTAATGCAGTTAATGAACCACCACCTTTCACTTTGCCTTTCAAAGACTCAGGAAGGTCATTCATATTTTTCGCCACTTCGTCAGAAGCGTTGATTTTAGCAGCACGCTCTAATAAACGAGAGTGTAAGTAGAAAACATCACCAGGGTATGCTTCACGTCCTGGAGGTCTTCTAAGAAGCAATGATACCTCACGGTATGCAACAGCTTGTTTAGAAAGGTCATCAAATACCACCAAAGCAGGTCTTCCTGTATCACGGAAGTATTCACCAATAGCAG
>Ga0075157_10002744_pt1 | contig 10156 bp, 13 predicted proteins | sample JI81BgreenDNA_FD_70967 | JGI IMG/M metagenome (GOLD analysis project Ga0075157, IMG submission 70967) | Wastewater effluent complex algal communities from Wisconsin, to seasonally profile nutrient transformation and Carbon sequestration -... | ecosystem: Engineered > WWTP > Effluent > Algae...
ACGTCGACCGCTTTCGAGACCTTGTGCAGGTAGAAGGAGAATGGGGTTCCCACCTGCGCGACGATGCGTGCGAGAAGCCCGCCGATCCGGTCGAGATGCGCATCCTCGCTCGTGGTGCTGTTCACCCCTTCAAGCCTGATGCATTGCATCAGCTCATTGCCGCGGGTCCTGATCGTCCGATCGGTCACCAGGCTCACATAGGGTAGCATCATTGAGAGCCGCTTCTCGCCCTTTACCCATGCGGGTAGCGCAGTCAGCGGATCGAGGAATTCGGTCTCGTCATAGGCAAGTCCATCACGGGGCATAGCTGTCACCCCCATGGAGCTTGCGGTTCGCCGTGGGCGGGGTCTCCTGCAAGGTGATCACCAGGACATCGAGGAAGTTCGGATCCCAGTCCGCGGCTTTCCAGAGCGCCGGCCAGGCCAGCCCCGCGAAAACGACCACCACCCAGCTCTGCATCCAGAGGAACAGAAGCGTCGAGCCGAAGAGCCAGACCATGCCGTACATGATCGGCAGGCCCATCAGCTTGGGCGGCCTCAGAAGGCCGATGAACACGCGGGACTGATCGGACATCGGTTTGGCTCAGGTCGTCCAGATTGCAGCGACGATGGTGGGCGCCGCGGCGATGCCCGCGATCGCGACCACCACCCAGAGCGCCTGCCGGAAATCGAGGATGCCGAAGAGCCAGGAGAGGAACACACCGATCAGCGCGAGCGTGCCGATCACGATGCCCAAGGGGCCGGTGATCGCATCGACGATGCCTTGCAGAAGGGTTTGCACGGGCGACAGATCGATGCTTTGGGCCAGCGCAGGGCCTGCCAGCACGATGAGGGCGGTTGCGCCGAGCGCGACAATGGCCCGCGCGCGGAGCACGCTTTGAAGATTCTTGGACGTCACGAAAGGTCTCCTCTCAGCCGCTGGAACACGGCTGTCACACGGGCCACATGGCCTTGGGTTTCGGGGTAAGGGGGAATGCCGCCGTGTCGGGTGACCGCCTGGGGACCGGCATTGTAGGCCGCGAGCGCCAGCGCGGGATCGCCGAACTGCTCAAGCATCATCAGAAGGTAACGCGCCGAGCCGTCGAGGTTCTGGGCGATGTCATGGGGATCAACACCGAGATCGTGCGCGGTGTCGGGCATCAGCTGGCCGAGCCCGATGGCCCCGACCGGGCTCAAGGTGCCGGGATTGTACGCGCTCTCGACCTCGATATTGGCGCGGTAGAACAGCGCCCAATCGCTGACCGACAGACCCGCCCGACGCAGGGCGTCATGGCTGCCGTAACGCAGCGCCGTGCTCTCGATGGCGTGGAGGATCTCGGGGGAGGCGCGGACGGCACGCGGGGCAACCGCTGTCACAACCGTCACATCGCTCAGGGGACCATCGTTCCCGTGAGACTGCGGTGCATCAAAGAGAAAGAGGCGATCTGGAAGGAGCCAATTCTGGGCGTCTTCGTCTCCTGTGAACGTGCGCAGACTGCTCGTGGTCTCGGCGGTGTCGATCAACCGGCCATCGGGGCTGACCTGAAAGATGAACCCTTGGCCGCCTGTCAGTGCCTCGGCAGCCAGAGGCGCAGAGACGCCGCTGGCCACCAAGGCAAGGATCAGACCGAGGATGCGGTCAGTTGCTGGCGCCGCGTGCCGCGTCGATCCGCCCGGGCGCCGCATGACGCTCGCGGCCGCCTTCCTCCAGCGGGATGCTGGCCGTCTTGCAGCCCATGTCGGCCAGGAAGCTGACAAGGCCCACAATGGTCTTGAAATCGCGCAGCTTGAGGAGGCTGCGGCTGGTGACGAGCATCTTGTCGGAGCCATCGTGCGGGGCGACGGCCCGGATGACCCAGGTGCCGTACCAACTGTTGTGGCGCTTCTCGGCCGCTTCCTTGCAGACCACCTCGATGAGGTAGCCTTCGGCAAGCAGGCCGCGCAGTCCGTCTTCGGTAACCACATTCGGAGCTTCTTCTATCATGGCCTTCCCTTGGTCCTTTTGCCGGAGGTGCAGCATCGGGCCACGGGGTCGCAACACCGTGGGCGATACAATACACCATGAATGATGGCAAGACAATATTATCAACTTGACGCAGATCGCCTTGCTCTGATACCGCGTGATACCTGACAAGATTGTGATCTCAAAGGCGGCAAAGGAGTTTTGCCCTGCCGGTGCCTCATGTGCGCAACACATCGCTTTTGCTTCTTTTGGCGAGCCTTGCGGCGGCAAGCTCCGCAAAGGCCGTCTGTGCACCGCCGGCGCCGCCTTTCCTGCCCGAAGCGTCGCAGGACATGCGCGCCTATACCGATCTTCTCCGCTCGGACTTCGAGACTTACATTGCCGAGGCGCAGGCGTACTTCCGCTGCCTCGAGGCCGAGCGCGCCCGGGTCTTTGCCGAGGCACAGGCGGTGACAGCGGAGTATCGCCGCTTCCTGCGCGCCCTCGACTGAGCATCGATTAAATCGCCTTGCGCTCAATCGTGGTGTTTCGTATCGCTCCCGCAAAAGTTGCAGGAGAGACCCCATGCCCCCCTTGTTCCGCGCGACCGCCCTTGCGGCGGCGCTTGCAGTCCCCGGTCTTGCGGCCACATCCCGACCCGCGATGGCCTATCCGATCGATTGCGCCATTCTGCTTTGCCTCGCTGGCGGCTGGCCCTCGTCCGCCCCCTGTGCCGCCGCTTGGGCCGAGTTCATCCGGCGCATCACGCCCTTTCCCATCGAGCCTCCACTGCAGATCTGGCGCTGTCCGATGGGGGTGTCGTTCGAAGCCGAGCCTCAAGGATCTCCCCTAGCGCGATTGATCGAGGCCGCGGTCCGGTTTACCCCTGACATGGGCAAGGATCGCCCTCAAAGCCAGTTGGTCCCGGTTCAGTCGCGGGAGGGTGCCGATGTCGACATTTCGTCATCCGCCTTCGATTTTGTGCGCAGTCTCCGGGTGTTCCACATCGAATACAGCCAGTACCAGGGGCGCGATGACTGCATTGTTCAGGATGCAACGCGCCTCGGGACCTACGGAGTGCAAGGGGACTATCGCTGGTCGCGGGCAAGCATCCGCCAGATCCCCCCAGCCTCGGACTTTGCGGTTCCCTCAGGCTGCAACCGCTACGACTATCGCGCGGTCTTCGTGGATTGGCTGGATTCCTCGGGGGCCTACGGCTTCGAGGAGGTTCGCTTCTGAGAACCCCGCGATAGCCGCCTCGATCCCCTCAAAAGCAAACGACGCCAGACCCGCAAGCCTGACGCCGCGCTAGAGACGCTCTGACCTCGTCTTCATAGCGCCCATGAAACCCCAATACAACCGGCAAACGTGTTTTGCTGGCAGAAATGGTGTTTCTCCGCGTTCGGCTTCCTGACTTCAAGGAGCCCCCCATGGAACCCACCACCGGCCTGATCCTGCGACGGATCACGCAGACCGAGATTTCGGTCTCGGCCCACAAGCTTGCCACGATCATTCTTGACGGGATCGCATGGAAAGATGGCTACAACGGCCTGCCGCGCGGCACCGCCGCCTTCACCCTTGCCGCCCTCGCCACGAGAATGGGTGTCTCGCGGCAGTATCTCTTTGTGCTGCTGGCTGAACTTGAAACCTCCGCCCTGCGACTCGAGCGGCACAAGCCGAACGGAAAATTTGCACCCTGGCTGTTCCGGTTCGGAGGCATAGGGCGCGAGGCGGACGAGTCCGGGTCAGGCGACACATCACTCTCTAAGGAAGAGTCTCACAAAACTATCTTCACGGGACGAATCACCATTTATGAAGATTCCAGCGAATTCCAGAACCGCTGGTCCGCCCTGATCCGCGCCGCCAAGGCTGCTCTCCCTTGCTGGAACATCGACCCCCTCCACATCTGGGAGCGATTCATCGCCTTCAACCGCGCCCGTGGGCATACCCATGTTCCGGCCGGGTATCTGCTGGGCTTCATGCGTAAGTGGCGGACGGCGGCGCGGTCGATACCGGCGGAGGCGAAGCCTGTGGAGGAACCAGTGGTCTTGGACACTGAAGAACGCCTGCTCCTCGATCTTTCCCGTGCCGCACCCGTTGCAAACCGGCAGTTCCACGCAGCCGACCTGATACGAAAAATCGGGGCCAAAGGCTACGAAGCCCGGGTGACCGAGGTCATCCGTCGGTTCGGTTGCCAGAGATTCGCAGCGACTTTGGCCGTGCATGGGCAGGCGGTGAGGGTTGGCGAGATCGGGCGGTGACAGGATGAGAGTTGCGAATCGGCCCGAACTTGCTCAGGGCCCGAATGCTCCCTTTGCATCACACAAATTGAGGATGACCCGAATTAAAGAGTACGCGACACCACACCTCGCAAGGGTGAATGACCCTCCGAGAACTCTAAGTTAGCCTCAGGTGCGCGCGACCTCGAACGCGGTCCAGGCTGCCTCGAACGCTGCGAAATCGAAACCGGGGGCGCGGGCGGGGTCAAGAACCAACCGCTCGGTAGCCTGCAGTTTCGCAACTGCGGCACCTAGGGCGGGGATCACCCCGGGCGGCACCACCACGGCGCCGTGTCGGTCGGCGTGGATCAGATCGCCTTGCGCTACGGTCAGGCCGAACACTGTCACCGGCTGGCCCAGGCGGCGCACATGCACGAAGCCATGGCTGGGGCCGATGCTGCCGGCGATCACCGGAAACCCCGCCGGCAGATCGCCCAGATCGCGCATCACGCCGTTGGTCAGCGCGCCGGACATGCCGAATCCCTTGTGGATGGTGGTGTTCACCTCGCCCCAATAGGCGCCGATGCAGGCGGGGTAATCGACATCCTCGACCACCGCGACCGAGGGTTTCGGCGCGTCGTACATCGCCCTATAATAGGCCATGCGCCGAGCGCGGATCACCTCGGGCGCTTCGGTGGGCGGCGCCAGCGCGGCGATCTGGGCGGTGACGGCATAGCCCACCACCGCAACCCCGGGTTCCGAACACAGCATCGTGCCGCGGGTGAACCCTGTAAAGCCGCGGCGGCCCTGCACCACCTCGATGGCGTTGCAGACAGTGGGAGTATCGACGCGGCGCAAGAGCGCCAGAAGCTCAGGGGTCATGTCAGCCAGTCCTTGAGGGCAGCGGTGGTTTCATTCGGGCGTTCCAGCGGCGGCAGATGTCCGGCGCCGGGCAGGATCACCAGCCGGGATTGTGGCATCAGCGCGTGCATCAGATCATGCCGGTCCCGCGGGCACAGGCGGTCATGCTCGCCCATCAGCACCAGCGCGGGGCCCTTGAACCGTGCCAGCGTGGCGGTGCGGTCGGCGCGGTCGCGCAGCGCAAGCGACTGGCGGCGGAACACCTCGGGCCCCAGGCTCAGCGCCATCTGCAAGCACAGGTCCAGCGTAGCGGTATCCGAAGGATCGGCCAGATAATTCGGTTTCAACTCGTCGCGCATCACGCCGGCCAGATCGCCGGCCAGCGCGCGGGCGATCTGGGGCGCGCGGCGGGCTTGAACCTCAGGGCGTTCGGCCAGCGGGTTCGTGTCCAGTAGGGCCAGCCGCACCACCCGGTTGGGCGCTTGATGCAGCATCTCCATCGCCACGATTCCACCCATCGACAGACCCGCCAGCGCAAAGTGCTGCGGGCAATCGGCCAGGATCGCGGCGGCCATCTGGGGGATCGTTTCGCCCTGAACCGGCAGGGCGTGGTGGCCGCTGATCGGCCCCCACATCCGCGCGTCGCACATCAGGCCGGGAACCAGAACTAGCGGGATCATCGCACGCGCCGCGCGCCTTCCTTGAGCGCGGCCAGTTTCGCCCAGGCGATTTCCGGATCGACCGCGCCGAACCCCGCGAAGGTGCCGAATCCGCAGTCGCTGCCGGCGATCACGCGGTCCTTGCCGACGATGGCCGTAAACCGTTCGAGCCGCTGCGCCACCAGATCGGGGTGTTCGACGAAATTGGTCGTCGTATCCACCGCGCCGGGCACCAGCACCGTGTCCGGGGGGATTTCCCCGGCCCGGTCGCGGAACACCGTCCATTCATGGCCGTGCCGGGGGTTGGCGGTTTCGAACAGGATATACCGCGCCGGCACCGACATCAGCAGCCCGAAGACCTTGGCCATGTCGATATCGCAGCAATGCGGGCCCTCGTAATTGCCCCAGCAGATATGCAGGCGGATGCGATCCCTGGGCAGGCCATCCAGCGCGCGCTCCAGCGCCTGAACATGCGTGGCGGCGACGGTCAGGAAATCCTCGTCGCTCAGATGCGTGAACAGCATGTGCCGGCTCAGCGCCAGATCGGGGCAATCCAGTTGCAGATCCAGCCCGGCGTCCAGAATGGTGCGGTATTCGTCACGCATCGCATCGGCCAGAGCAGTCAGATAGGCCTGCCGATCCGGATAATAGGCATTCTGCAGGAACAGGCTGATGACCCCGGGCGAGGCCGCGTTCATGAAACCGCGGGCAACCCCCTGCGCCGCCATCGCCGCCTTGAGGTTGGCGATGTCCTTCAAAAGCTCGCCCTGCCCCTTCGACTCCACCGGTCCGGTGCATTGCGGGCGGGCGTAGTGCGGGGTGCCGCCCTGCCGGGCCAAACGCTCCAGAAAGCTGGGGAACATCTTCAGATCGGCGGGGGCATTGCGCGGGCTGTCGCCGGAAAACCCGGTGTAGCGATCCTTGACATAGGTCGCATAGCTGATCTTCGAACATTCGCCGTCGCTGACAATGTCGATCCCGGCCTCTTTCTGGCGGCGGACGTTTTCCATCACCGCCGCCGCCATGCAGGCATCAAAGGCTGCGGGATCATGGGGCTGTCCGCGTTCGCGCACAAAGAGGAAGTCTACCACCGCCTGCGGTCGCGGCAGGCTGCCAACATGGGTGGCCAGCATCACAGCAACCTTCCCGACGCGCCCGCCGGGTCATCGGTGGCGATGACGCGGTAGAGGCTGGATTCCCCGGTCATCGAGGGGGTCAGCGAATGTTCCAGCCCGGGCGGAATGGCCGCCGTATCGCCGGGGTTCAGCACCGTGGTGCCGCCCGACCAACTCAGCCGCCAATGCCCGCGCATGGGCATCAGCACCTCATGCTTCGTCACGGTATAGGGCGTGTCGGGGATCGACCCCCTTGAGAGGAACTGCACCTCGAACCCCGGCCGGTCGCGCAGCACGCCGTTGGCGCCGATCACCGTGCAGGGCTGGCGGTCGCTCAGCGCCATCAGATCCCAATAGCGGGCGACGTGGTTGGGGATCACCTTGGCGGTGGTGGGTTCGGGAAAGGCCTTCAGCTCTTCGTCGGTCAGAAGCGGCATGGGTTTTACGCCTGCGGGCAGGTGCTGGCCCTTCTTGCTGTCATAAAGCCGGCCGTTTTCGCCCAGAACCAGCCCGTAATCCTTGGCGTCGGTGATCACCTGCGGCGCCCAGATCACGCCGCCGCCTGCGTCGTCGCCACCCAGAATCGCCATGATCATCCCGTAATCGGTGCCGACGTTCTCAAACGCGCGGAAGATGCCGGTGGGGATGTTGAAGATGTCGCCTTCCTCGGCGATGAACTCGCCCGCCGTGCCCCAACGTCCCCAGAAGAATCGCCAGCGACCCTTCAGCACAAAGAACACCTCGGCCGTGCGGTGCGAATGAAGGCTGTTACGGCAGCCCGGGGGCTGGCCCGCGGCGCCGATGTTGAAACCGGGGGTTTCGACGATGTGCACATGCTGGTCCGCCGCCTCGGAGACACCGCCGCCGATGATGGTGAAATTCTCCTTGCGGTCGGAACCGGGGGTGTGGGTGTCGATGAAGGCGGTCTTGCACGGGCGCAGGTCGCCATACCGGACAATGCGGGATTCCATCTGGGCGGGGGTCATCACAGGGGCCTTTCAGGTTCGGGAAGGGTCGGATCGGGCAAGGCAGTGCCCGGAATGCTGCCGGTCAGGTCGGCGTGCAGCCAGACCATCCGGTCCAGAAACCACGCCTTGCCCCCCACGCCGAGCACGAGGCCCAGCAGGGTGGCGAACGGGTCGAGCGCCCAGAGCCCCCAGACCAGAACCGGCAGGCCGCTGGCGGCAACCAGCGTGGTCATCAGGGCCGCCCGCCGGTGATGCGCGGGCAGGCTGCGGCGGGCGCGGTCCAGCCAGAGCCGCTCGCCCAGAACGCCGCGGGTCATCCAGGCGCCGTAATCGCGGGGCGGGGGAAAGGCGCGCGGATTCACGAAGGTCCAGACCACCAGCAGCGCCACCGGCACCGCGGCGCCCCAGCCGACCCAGACCCGACTCCAGACCGCCAGCGCCATGAGCGGCAGGATGGCAAACCGGCTCCAGCCGCTCAGCGGATTGGCATGGCGGCGCCAACCCGCGTCATCCATGCGCATCAGGCGCTCGGAGGCGGCAAAGATATCCATCACAACTCGCCGGTATGCAGCAGGATCTGTTTCCATATCGCGGTTTCGTCGAACAGGGTAAAGTCGCGGCGCAGGCCCCAGGGCCCCCATTCGGCATGGGTGATCCCCAGCACATGCACCGGGGCGCCGGTGGGCGCGCCAAAGCCGCCCCAGCCGGAATGTTTGCCCGTCAGGCTCCAGCGGACTGCGGCGCGCGGCGGCATCATCGGATCATCACGCCCGATGGTGTGGTGGATCACAAAGGCCGCATCCGGAAAGGCCGCGCGCAAGGACATCCAGAAGCGGTCGGCATCGCCCCAGGAATGCCCGGTCACGCCGCCGGGATATTCCAGCTGCGCCGCGCGGTCATAGACCTGCGGAATGGCGGCCATGTCGGCGCCCATGATCCGCGTCAGCAGATCGGCCAGTTTCGCGCCCCATTCGTTCTGGTTCCCCCGCCCCTTGTAGGGGCCGGGGCGGTCGGTCGCGGGGGTCAGCGGTTTCACGCAGGCCTCAGGCCCCCCCTCGCGCGCGATCTGGTCGCGGGCGAAATCGCGCGGGTCCCAGCCCATCTGGCGCACGATGGCGCCCTGATCGCGGATCAGCCATTCGTCGTCGATCTGGTTGTTGCGGGCATGGCAATCGGCGATGATGCGGTAAACCAGCGTCTTGCCCGTCGCCTTGCCATAGGCACCGTCGCCCAGATGCGTGGCGGTGGACAGAAGGCGGTGCGAGGACAGCATCCCCTCCTCAGGCGTGCCCGACCAGATCACATCCTCGCCCAGAAGGGTGCGGTCCGGGAATTCCGCCAGCGTCGACATGGTGGCGGCGATCACGCCCTGATTGCCCACCACGACCGAGGCGGGCGAGCGCACGACGATGTCGGGCGCATAATACCGGTGCAGCGTGGCGATGCCGCGGTCTTCCCAGATCTCCTTGGTGATGCCGATGATGTAATCGGGGAAATCGCGGAACTTGGGGTCAAAGCCCTTCATGGTTCGTATCCTTGCGGCAGGCGGGCAGAGCGGCGGACCATCAGCGGCCCGTCGATGCGGGTTTTCTGGGGGGTGGCGGTGCCGTCGATCAGGCCGAGGATCGCCTCGACCGTGGCGGCGACCATGCGGTTCACCGGCTGGCGGATCGTGGTCAGGCCATAGGCAGGCCAGGCGGCCATGGGTACATCGTCGTATCCGATGACGCTGATGTCCTCGGGCACGCGCAGGCCCAGAGCAAAGCGCAGTTCATCCATGACGGCAAAGGCCATGTGATCGTTGCCCACAAAGATCGCATCGGGGCGGTCGGGGCCCTTGCACAGCTCGCGCGCCACGGCGGCGGCGGTGTCGCGGGCATACATGCCGTCGATCATCGCCACCGGGGTCAGGCGCGCGGATTCCATCGCCTGACGGAACCCCTCGGCCCGGTCGCGCCCGGTCGAGGACCCCCGCCATCCCATCACATGCGCGATGCGGCGATGCCCGCCCGCGATCAGGAATTCGGTGGCGCGCCGGGCGCCGGCGATGTTGTCGCTGGTGATGTCTGTCAGCCGCGGATCGGCCTGCCCGCGGTTGAAGTTTACCACCGGAATCCCCAGCGCAAGAAGCCGTGCCGTCAGATCGTTCGACAGCGAAACCGACGCGGTGATGATGCCGTCAACCCGGTAATCGATCAGTTCCTGCACCACCTCGGCGACCTTGTCAGTGGCGTTGCCGGCCATGAAGATCAGGATGTGATAGCCGCGTTCCTGCAGCGCGCGGCTCAGCCCCTCGATCGCCATGGGATAGAACTGGTTTTCCAGATAGGCGACCACCAGCCCCACGATCCGCGTGCGCCCGGTGATCATCGCCCGCGCCAGCGGATCAGGGCGATAGCCTAGTTGCTCCGCCG
>Ga0075157_10002747_pt1 | contig 10154 bp, 7 predicted proteins | sample JI81BgreenDNA_FD_70967 | JGI IMG/M metagenome (GOLD analysis project Ga0075157, IMG submission 70967) | Wastewater effluent complex algal communities from Wisconsin, to seasonally profile nutrient transformation and Carbon sequestration -... | ecosystem: Engineered > WWTP > Effluent > Algae...
AAAACAGCGCCTCCTGCGCCACCGTCCGCTCGCCCATCATCCTAACATCTCCGCCTGCATGCAGAGACATAGAATCAATACTTTAGCACCATTGCAAGGCCGAGTTTTTCAACACAATCCACCCAGTTGCGGCCATCAATGTCGAGAGCCGCATTACCTGAAAGCTGCCCATCCGGTTCGCGCAGCGCCCCATTCGGCCATACCACCGTTGCGATGGACAAGGCCTTACTGGGGCGCGCTCTAGTCAATGCTATTCCTGCGGGTGACGATCGGGGGCTGGAGCCTGTCCAACTAAGAGCCGCGACACCTCTGCCAAGACGGTTTTCAGAACGGTTTTAGCTTGCTCTGTCGTCAAAGCAGGCGGCAAAGATATTGCGGCACCCCCGGCACGCGTCAGGTTGAACCCCACGCATTCCGACGTTCCAGCAATTTTGTGTCTTTCGCCAACGTGTCGGCGCCGCGTGCTAGTTTTGGTGGCGGAAGAAATGCCGAGCCGCTCCAGGCACGCCGTATAACTGATCGATGTTTCCGACGCGCGCAATTCGGTCACAAGGCGATTCACAACAAGGTGAAACTCTTCAACGGAGCGACGGTCGCCGGCGCCTTCATTTTCCTCTCGTGGGCGTAGCCGCTTCATGTGCTGTGCGACTGCCTCCCAAAAACGCACCGGGATGCGAGCTGGGTCAGAGATCGCAGCCGCCAGGTTGCTTAGTGAGCTCTCCGCTGCGGCCGCGTCAATCAATTGGGATATCCGGGCGTCCGTTTTCGGTTCTTCACCTTTGACTCTAAGTTCTTTAGCCACGCTCGCGTGTGTCCAGCCAGCGGCAGCCAAAATGCGTGCTCTTCTTGCGACAGACATCGGTTCAGGCCGGGCTCGCTCTGCATTGTCTTTTGAACGGATACGGAGTGCCTCGTCAGGATCGACGATGTAGTAGTCGACGATGGCATGGGGATCGCGGTGGAAGATTGCCGAGAGCAGGATTGTGCCATCACACGGATAAAGGCGACTCCCGATTTCCACGACAGGGAAGGGCAGCCAGCTCGACGGGTCAGCTGCTCTGACCAGGGCCGCATCAAACTCGCGGTCATCGTTATGCCGCCGTTCATGCTGGGGTGCTCGCTCCTGCAAGTCACGCACCCGGATTCGCCGATTATGACCTAGAGGCGCAGGCGGGGTTTGCTGAGCCTTCGGAATTTCATTGCTCTCGTCTGCCATGCGCGTCGCTTGGCTGAAGAGGTCATTTGCCGTTTGTTCTACTGTCGTTTCACTTGTCGCCATTGAGCGCCTCCATTGCTAGCTCGAAGGTGCCCCTTGCCTTCAGGTATTGTTGATGAGTCCCAGTCTTGAAACCGGCCCATGCATCTCGTGAGGCGTGAGCGCTCCCGAGCGCATCGATGCTGGCTTCGATTGCCAATTCGAGACGTTTTGCAGCCTGACACAATTCCCGGGCCTTTGCCTCGGCTTGATAGGGCAACAGTGAATCCGGCACTCGAAATTCATGCAAGAGATCAATTGCTTCTCGTGCCTCGCGCCAGCTCGGCGGAGCATATTGATTGCCTGCGATGATGGCGCGCTGTGCAGATGAAACCTCGGTCGGCTGCCACCCGCGATCGGCTCGATTCAAATCCAGCCACCAATCGGCGCACAACTCGGCATGCCGCTTGATTGGCCGCAGCTTGGATTTCTCTTCGATCAAGTCTGCGATCATCAGGTCGGGCAGAAACGCGAAGGCGTCATCATAAGCCTTTGCCCAGCGTTCGGCGTCGATGCGGCGACCACCCGCGCTAGCGGCCGCGTGCTCCACACCGATCTCCTGAATAAGGTCGGCGCATTCCCCGGAGCCGTTCAGATGCCTTACCGTGCCATCAGGTAGCCTGATCCGCTCATTCATGGCCGCACCTGCTTGTAGCGGGGATTGGCACCAGCACTGCGTAGCCACAGAAATGCAGCCCTGCGATCTGCCAGCTCAGGAAAGGGAAGGCCAAGGCACTCGCAGGTGTATCGCACAAGCCACAGCTGCTTGGGCGAAGCCGGACGCGTGGCCATGGCTTCCAGCTTGTCATTGCCCAGAGCACCCACGAAGCGTTCGGACCGAACCATGTAATTGTCGTAACGCCTGCGCCATTCAGCATAGCGGCCCAAATCCTCAAGTCTGGGCCTCGCCTTGCTGAGGAAGATCACCAGTGCCTCGCCAATGGTATCGCAGCGCGCGCAGGCTTCCTTCCAGAGAAGCGCAGTAGCATGATCGCCAACCAGTTCGGCGGGCGACATAGCGAGATACCCATCGAGCCCGCGTGCATCATGGGCAGACAGGCCATGCGCAGTCAGAACCGCGCCAAGGGTAATCTGATGAAACACATCGCGCTGATCGCGATAGACTGCCTCGCCCGGAAGGATCCGTGAGGCAGGCACGCCAACCTCCAACGACTTCAAGTCCGCAAGCATGCGGCCCAGCTCGCCGATGTAGGCGCCTAGATCGATCTTCTCCGATTCGGGTTTCATGTGCTCCATGCGGGGAACATAGTGGCAACAATCGGAATTTGCAAGTAATCATAAACAGAATAGATTGCTTTTTCATGTAGTGTGAGCATCTTTGTATTCGAAAGTGACCCTTGTTCAGGCCGCGTATTCGACTATAATAGATATCTAAGTTAAGCGCGCTTAAGGAGTTTAGGGCGGGTCTAGGCGAAATAAATGTTGCCCACTTAAGCCGGCCAAAGACCCGCCCTCGTGAAGCAGACCCGCACCCATGGTAGAGAAGCCTCATTCACGATGCAGTCCGGTCGAGCCGGGCTCAAGGGAGCAAAAGGCTCTCTGCGCTCCGCCGCGCGGGGATACCTATTGGGCGGTGCGCGCGGACAGGGAAATCCGGGCACAAGCATGGGCAGAGGCTCAGCATGTCAAATCGGTGAAACGGATCGAGCGCGAGTTCGCCGAAGCCGAACGCGAGCGCAAGAATTGGCGACGGCGGTTTCGTGTCATCCGACAGCGCAGCTGGGGCGACGAAACCCGGCAGCAGCAGCAACGCAATGTGATGCGGCACCCCTCCTCGGCGCCGATACGTCATGCTCGGCTATCGCGGTTACCTGCTTACTCGCGGCCGATCACCGATAAGGATGGGCGACAGTTCGTCTTCCAGCGCATCCGATATTACTCGGCGAAGAAGACGCGGCATGGCCATGTGCGCGAGCGCGCCTGCTACATCATCGATGGGGCCCACATCTTGCCCAATGGCGAGAGATGCGTTGCCAGCAACCTTGGTGTGACCGATGGTGAGATCATCACGGGATTTGACGTCCTCGAACTGACCAATCGGACTGCGGCTGCAAACGCGAAAACCGCTTTCCATGGCATCATGCAGCACTGCCACCTGCTCACGCCTGAGCAACAATTTGAAGCGGCGCGGGCCTATGCCGAGAATACGTTCGGGCACCAAGGCCTGCCCTATCTCGTGGTTCTGCACCCCCCGTCCGAGGATGGCGACCAACGCAACTGGCACGTCCACATCCTGTTCTCATTCCGGCCAATGGAGCGCGTTGCCGAGGGCGATTGGGAAGTAGGCAGGCATCTGCGCACCGACCTAGATTCTCCCAAGCAGTTCGCCAGGCTGAGATATCTGTGGAGCGAGCAGCTCAATCGCGCCTGCGAAGAAGCAGGCGTTCCTTCCCGGTTTACCCATCTCAGCTACGCGGCTTCTGGCCTTCCCTATCAGTCGCAGACCCACAACGGGCCGGGGCTTACAGCCAAGATTCGGCGCGGCGAACTTGTCGCTCGTAATGTCGAGAATTACCGGATCGCAATCAGAAACGGCGCAAGGCGAGCAATCGCGGAGGCCAAGGCCGAACTGCTGAACGCAGCATCACAGTCACGGCAACGGGTCGAACGATCACTGCGGATTGCGCTGGCAGCACAGGCAATCAGGGCAAGCCGTCCGGCACCTGCTGATGTCAGGTCCAGCCTGCACAGCCCCATTCCCGACCTTAGTGCCATACAGCCGATCAGCCGCACGGCTAACGACAACAAGCGCCGGTCGCCCTTGCCTGAGAACCTTCCCGCGATGCCGGAACGATCATCGGCGACACGCCCATGGCGCATGCATTGGTCCGTGCCGGACCAGGCGCTACCGACTTGGCCTTTGCCCTTCATTCGCGCCAGCGGTGACAATCGCTGGCGGCCGGAGGTCCGAAGCTCGCTCCCAATCACGTTGCCCCCGGCTCCTCTACAGCAGACCACTGCACGGGCGACGTGGACATTGCTGAGCGCACTGCCGACAAAATTACCGCCTGCAAGCCTGCGCCAGGATGACAAGGCCTCGTGGAAGCTCCCCCCGGCAATCTTGTCACTTCCAGACTTCCCGGCACCACGTGATGCCAGCTCTTCGAGGCCAACCATCGTGTGGCGGACCCCGGCATCATTGCCACTCCTCAGGCCGACTATTCGGTCGAAAGCAATGCGCTGGAAGCTTAGTGCTGATCCGATTGCTGTCCCGGAATACAAGGACCTGCGGCAAGATTCCGCCCGTTTCGATCGGCAGGGTTGGTTGAGCGCGTTGCCACCGTCACTGCCAAGCCCGCTTGAAAGAACACCGCCGCCCGATCTTGCGGAACTCGCCAGACGTATGTCGCAATCGGCCCTGTTTCGGATGTCCGACGCTATTGGTGGGATTACTCCGAAGCTGCCCCCCCTGCCAGACGAGCGCGCACCGACCATCACCGCCGTCGCTGGGCCCCCTGTTCAAGCTTCCGCCGCTGCTGATCCGATTACCCGGGCCGATGAAGCGAGGCTCGCGCGCGCTTTCCTCAACCGTAACCGCGACATCTATTTCCATGTCGAAAGGAAATCTGACGGGTTCATCTACCCCGACAGGATGTACTGGCATGGCAATCGCCTCACCGAAGCCGGTTTACGAGATCCAAACGCACAGCGCGAACTGCAGAGACGCCTCGCGGAGCAGGAGGATGACGTCGACTACATTGTGATCATGCTGGCCGGACATAAGCTGAAGGACACCAAGCGCGAAACGATTCTCGCGAAGTTACCTCCGGAGCACCAGCAGTATTTCTCTGATCTGCTCCGATCAGTAGCACTGAGTCGGCAGGTATCTGATACCTACTACGATGGCGGCAAGCTGCGCTGTCTGCAGGCCTTCAAGGCGTGGGAGGACGCACAGGATGATGACGAGAGGCGGAGACTTGAGCTCGCCGCTAGGGCGAGGCTGTTGAGCAATTCTTTCAACTTCCCATTGCCGTTAACCCAAGCAGTGGCCGAGAAGCTCAATCAGGACGTCGAAGAGCATGATAGACGGCTGTTGGCGGCCGCTGCTGAAGCGGCTGCCGCAGGCTCGAGTGATGAAGGCGGCTCGGCATCCTCGATTGCGCCACAGCTGGGCGCTGAAGAATCCGCGCCCTCTCCACGCCCCCGGCAGCATTCGGCCGAACCTGAGGGCACTGCTGATAACGGTGATCCGCTTGAAGAGCTCACCGCCGAAATCGAAAGCACGCCCGGCCTGCAAATGACACGCAAGCAGGGCAAACTTGTTCCTGCGATGCGCCAGCAGGAAGAAGGGGGAGGTCTGGCCGCCAACCTCGATCACCCAGATGTCCAGAGAGCCCTCGAACAGGAGCGGCGGCGCCAGTGGCAATTTGTCCGCGAGGTCTGGGGCGTACTCACCAGGTCTGTCGCGAAATCGGATGTAGATGGCGGATCGCTGGCAGTGGTCGAGGCGCTCCCGGACGATCAGCGCCACAAGGTTTCGCCATGGGCAGAAACCCCGATCTTTGGCCTTATGCTCCGTCAGTTGGAAAAGAGCGGCAAACGCCGTTCCGAAGCAGCTGTCCGGCGCTGGGAAGAAGCGGCTCGAAATCAAGATGTGAACCGTGTTCCAATTGCTGCGCAAGCAGCTGCACGTTTGAGGCGGTGGCCGATCCAGATCGCTGCGGAAACCGAGGCGGCGATCAGGCAGGACGCGGCCCGTCATGCGGCGCAGATCGCTGCGCAACGGAACAGTTTTGGCCGCTAGCCTTAACTTAAGCGCGCTTAAGTTTGCCGGTGTCTGCGCGGGGAAGTCAGTTTCTGGGGGCGGAACTTGCTAACCGTAGGCCCTGCAAGGAACCGAGCACCCTCAAATCAGACTACATCCAAAGGCCGCTGTCGACCCATCCCGGTCGTTTAGATCATTCGCAGTCAACGTCGGATCTTAGTGACAGCTGCCGTTCGGATCATCAGAACCGAACGGTCAGCTACCTGCGCCTCCAAATCTGGCGCTACGTGTCCAACATGTCCCATTCGTCGCCGAGTACCCAGCGCAGCGCGCTCAGCTTGCCATTCAGCATCCCCCACTCGAAGTCTGACCAAGGGCCTAGGTTCTCAAGACCGATCTCCTCCTCGGTCTGCTTGGCAGATTCGAGCGCGCCAGCCCAGATCGTGTCTAGGATCTCGTCGGGCTTGTAAGGTGTTCGCGAATACTCGGCATCCGGCAGCACCTTAATGCGTCCTTCGTCGATCGCGATGCGGCGTGCCCAGTGGCGATTGTACCAGATCTTCCGCACCAAGAGGTTTATCTCCCCGACGATCTCAGAGAGCCTTCGCGGCTCCTCTTCATACTCGAACTCGGCTTGAAGCTCCTCTAGCCAGTCAGGTGCCTGCTCGTTCAGCAGCGCGTTGAGGTTCAGCGAGTAGATTGACGTCTCGCCCCGGAAGAGGTCGGCCAAGTCGGGGTGGGGCTGACGCTCATCGCCGATGGGTGCGCTGAAGTCATGCTTGTTGTGGGTGACGAAGGCGAACACGTCGCAACCATCGCTTTCGTCCTCCGCGAGCGCACGAGCGTACAACTCGATCAGGATAGCGTCGCCCATGCTGTTCTTTGGCTTATGGAACGGCGCTCGTTTGTCGACGGCTCGCTGCGCCGCGGCGAGGAGAGTCACATCGTCAGTTTCCAAGACCTCGGCTTCGACGAACAATGCCTCTATACGGCCGATAGCCTCGTTCACCGCCTCGCCTAAAAGCGTAATGCGATGATCGACGTCGCTGATATGCCGCAGCGCCTCGTCTCGGCCATCGTCCTCGCCGAACTGCTTGACTGCGTCCCTGACGCGCCGAAACATGCTGGCTAGGCTCTGTCCGCTTTCCCTGATGATCCTTTCCTTGTTCCGGTTGAACTCGTCCATCACCTGCCTGGGGACGATGAGGCCGATCACGCCCGCCTTCACCAATTCCTCCAGCGCGCCGATCGTCGGTCGCTGCCTGTAATCCTTGGCGATATCGAGCCACACGCAGGTGTCGATCAGCAGCCGGAGCTTGTAGGCTCCTTCTGCGTCCCCTGTGTCTTCAACTACTTCGTTCATCATTACCGTTTCTGCTGCCCCGCTAATTCACTAGCGCGGTTGATCCTATATGCTAGGCCGCAGTGGAAGGGGTGACGAGGATGGCAGAGGTGGCGCGGCACATTCGCACCAGGATCAGATACGACGGCCCGGCACTCGCGGGTCACGAGATGGACGTGCAGGACCTCGCTCCGGCCCTTCTCGCTATGGCCGAGATCGTCCAAATCGCAAATCGCAAGTTCAACGGCGACGCTGCCTCGATCCGCGTCATGGTCGACGCTGACGTCGAGCAGCAATGCTTCCAACTCGATCTTAGCCTCGTCCAATCGTTCTTCGACCAGGCGGCCGTCTTGATCGGCCACAAGGACGTGGCCACGGCTAAGGATATCGCTGAGTGGGTCGGCATCATCAGCGGTTCGGGGCTGGGCCTCTTTGGCCTCCTCAAGCGCATCTATGGCGGCAAGCATGAGACAAAGCCCAGTGTGACGCTCACCGCCGGCAGCCAGACTGGCACAACCATCGTCAATATCGCCGGAAACGTGCACATCCAATCGATCCAGGTGCCGACCGAGACCGCCAAGCTCCTCGTCGATCCGGATGTGGTGAAGAACGTGAAGGCAGTGCTCAAGCCGCTGGAGCGCGAAGGCTACGAGGACCTCACCTTCCTGCACAACGACCAGTCGGTGACGCAGATTGACCGACGGACTGCGCACGAGATTATTGGTGCGCCGCCGATCACCACCGAGGACGCTCCGACAGAGAGCGTGTCGAACATCCGTGGCGTGGTTCGGATCAAGGCCGCGCAGTACGAGGGTGGCGCTCGGTGGTCGCTGCTTTACCAAGGCAAGGTGATCGAAGCGGAGATGGTCGATAAGGCTGCGTCTTGGGTGAATGACTTCCAACACAATCGCGTTGCAGCCCCGCCAAACACGACCCTGGACGTAAGTATGACCGAGACGGTCAAGCTCAACGCGCAGGGGCTCGCAGTCGGCAAGCCCAGCTACGTTGTGCATGAGGTGCACGGCGCAACGCCCCCGTCGACGCAGACGGGTTTTAGCTTCTAAGGCGACTAGCGGCCAAGCACCTGAGCCCAAACGAAGGACCGCTTATGCCAGAAGCGGTGCTTGACCATCGGCCCTACCAACAACGGTTTTGTCCCAGATTAGGCCGGCGGCTCGGGTGGATAGCCGTGCGTTCGAGCAGTTAATCTGCGCTCCCTCCCGCTCTACGGGCCTCAAACAGCTCCAACCATGCCGCTGATGAAGGAAAAGCCCCGGGCTGAGCCTCAGTTGGAGGTCAGCAGGTAGAGGGGAAAAGGGCCCTTCGGGCTGACCTCGTTACAACGAGGTGAAGTATGAATCCAAACAACGACAAGGACGCGTCCGGCACCGAGCGCGCCCCACACAATGCCGCACATCTGAGCGGCGGGCAGCAATGCGTGCTCCTCCCGGTCCGAACCCGGGAGGAATGGCCAAAGCAGCCTGCCGCCGATCGGCCGCTACGACGAATCGCCATCATCGACACGGAAACGACCGGTCTGGACTGGACCCGGCACTCCGTCATCGAGGTCGCGGCAGCAGCCGTCCTCGTTGATGACGCGGGGCGGATAGTTGCCATCCCCAGCCTCGGCACGGGTCTGAATGATCCCGGCCACCCCCTGCCGCCGGAAATCGTGGCGCTCACCGGTTTGACCGATGCCATGGTCGCAAACCGTGAAATCGACCGCGAGGAACTCGGCGCCTTCCTTGCATCGTGCGAGGCGGTGCTAGCCTTCAACGCCGGTTTCGACCGCAGTTTCGTTGAAGCCCTGCTGCCAGATCTGCCCGCCATGCCGTGGGGCTGCGTCATGGCAGATGTTCCCTGGCGCGGGCTAGGCTTTGAGCCAGGCCCCCAGACCTTCTTGCTGATGCAGGCTGGGCGGTATGCTGTCGGAGCTCACCGGGCCAAGGACGATGTGCTCTCGCTGATCGAACTGCTGGATCATGTCTGCAACGATGGGGCGAGCATCATGTCCAAGGTGCTGGCAGCGATCGATGCACCAGCGTGGCGGTTTGAGGCGACTTGGGCGAGCTACCACCAACGGGATCTGCTGCGCGATCGCAGATACCGCTGGCGATCGGAGGGTCGCAGCGGGGTCTGGCACAAGCATATCCGCGGCGACGAATATCAGGCGGAATGGGATTGGCATGTGACTGTCACGGGCCATGCGCCTTCGGTCATCCCGCTGCCGGCTACTGAGCGGTATCGCCATGATCGGTCCTGGAAGCCGGTCGAACGCAAAGCGAAGATTACCGCCTGAGAGCGGTTTGGGTGAGCTGGATCCGGGAATGGAAAAGGCTTCGCTCCCCCATGTGCGGGGGAGCGTCACTCTTACAAGGAACTACGAAACAATGAGAAATCTGAACCTCGGTGGGGCTTGTCCCCGCCGGCCGATTACGCACGCCTTGCCCCGGGCCATGATGCATCCGACCGATCCGGCCGACGTCGTGCTTGGTAACTGCGATCTTGGAGTGTTCGCCTTCAGTGGCACATATGCTGAGTGCATTGAGGTCATGGCCGACGCAGCCATCGATAAGCGGCGGCCGTGGCTGGCGGCCACGTTCGCCGATGACGTGTCTCCCCAGCTGCGGGGTCTCCTGCTAATGCGCCCCTCGCAAGGGCAGATCCATATCGGTCTGGTCGAGCCGTGTATCCTTCGGCCAGGCGAACCGATGCTCTTGGTAAGCGCCGACCGGCAGAACGCTCTCGCGCTGGATGTTGCTGGCAGTCTCGTGGAGCGCCCCGTGCCTCCACCGGCAAAGCTCGCGAAGGGTATCGAACGGGCCTGGGCG
>Ga0075157_10002749_pt1 | contig 10146 bp, 9 predicted proteins | sample JI81BgreenDNA_FD_70967 | JGI IMG/M metagenome (GOLD analysis project Ga0075157, IMG submission 70967) | Wastewater effluent complex algal communities from Wisconsin, to seasonally profile nutrient transformation and Carbon sequestration -... | ecosystem: Engineered > WWTP > Effluent > Algae...
TTTGCCAATTCGGTAAAAAGTTGCTTTCCAGTTGTTGAATCTGTTGGCGTAAAAATGGCAAAATAACGAGCCAATACTCTGTAAACATTACCATCAACTACTGCAAAAGGAAGATTATAAGCAAATGAAGCAATTGCAGCAGCAGTGTAAGGACCTACACCTTTTAGCTGAACAATTTCTGCATAAATGTTGGGGAAATTTCCTTGATACCTATTTACGATATCTCTAGCAGTAAATAATAAATTTTTGCAACGATTATAATATCCCAAACCTTCCCACAATTTAAATACAAATTCATCATTTGCATTTGCTAAGTCGACTATTGTAGGAAAATGAGTGATAAATTTTTCATAATAATGTAATCCTTGCTCAACCCTTGTTTGTTGCAAAATAATTTCACTCAACCAAATTTTGTATGGATTTTTTTCACCTTTCCAAGGCATTTGTCTTTCATTTTCTTGAAGATGCCAATTCATCAAATTTTGGGTGAAAAAAGATTTCATTTATTCGAAAAAATTTAGAAAAATTAAATTATTTTAAAAAACAACGAAACTTTGTGGTGAAAGTTCATTTTTGAATGTTCATAAAAAAATTAATGAGAGCTTAGTTGTTGTAAATCAATAGATATTAATAAAAATAAAATTTTTATATTTTTGTCTTTTCCAAAATAAATTGTTTTACTTTATACCTTGAAACAACCAAAATATTCAACATTTTCATGAGAAAATCTGATTTAATTAACCAAATATCTGACAAAACCGGAATACCGAAAGTAGACGTTTTAGTTACTTTAGAAACGATGTTTAAAGAAGTAAAAGACAGTTTAATAGACGGGCAAAGCATTTATATCAGAGGATTTGGAAGTTTTATACCGAAAAAACGAGCTGCAAAAATTGGCAGAAACATTAAAAAAAATACAGCAGTTACCATTCCTGAACATTTTATTCCTGCTTTTAAACCTGCAAAAGAATTTGTTGCAGAAGTAAAAAGCAAATGCAAGGCAGAAAGAGAATAACTTTGCCCAAAAATTGAATCAGTGAATCGTCAGCAAATTATTTTAACACTATCTGCTGCTGTAGCAGTATTGCTTTTATTTGTATTTGGAAATACCATTCCGCCTAAAAAAAATGTGGCTACTCCAACAGCTGCACAAAACGCAAACGCTCCTCACGACCACACAGTTGAGTTTGCTGCAATGCTATCAAAAGCAAAAGAAAGGCTAACACCAGAACAGAGTGAACGCATTACAAGATTAGAAAACAGCGTTACTAGAGGAGATGTAAAAGACCAGCAAATACACATTTATCATCAGCTTGCTCGTTTTTGGAAAGATTCGGCAAAAATATTTGAACCATACGCTTATTATACAGCTGAAGCAGCAAAATTGGAAAATTCAGAAAAAAACCTCACTTTTGCCGCCCATCAATTTTTAGATAACCTATTAATTGAGGCAGACCCTGCTATGCAACATTGGTTAGCAGAAAATGCAAAAGTTCTTTTTGAGCAGGCTTTGGTATTAAATCCTAAAAACGATAGTAGTGTTATAGGTTTAGGTGCTTGTTACATGTTGGGCAATATTTCTGATAATCCAATGCAGGGAATTTTACCTGTTAGAGAAATTGTACAGAAAAACCCAGATAACCTTTATGCACAACTGATTTTAGGATTAGGTGGTAAAAAAAGTGGACAATATGATAAAGCAATTGAACGCTTTTTAATTATTGTAAAAAAACAACCCGACAACTTAGAAGCAACGTTGCATTTAGCAGAGTGTTACGATTTGAAGGGTGAAAAGCAAAACGCAATAGAATGGTATTCTATTGTAAAGAAAAAAATACCAAACGTAAATGCACAAAAAGAACTAGAAAACAGAATTAACCAATTGAAACAGTAACTGAAAAGTTATAACATAAACAATCATTTTTTTAACTCATAAAAAACTTGGAGTATGCCTTGTGGTAAAAAGAGAAAACGTCATAAAATTGCTACGCACAAACGCAAAAAACGTTTAAGAAAAAACCGTCATAAGAAGAAATAATTTTTCTTTCAGACAAATATAAAAACAAGGCAATTTATACTCTAAATTGCCTTGTTTTACGCATGTTTTAGCCTGCAGCTATTTCGCTTTTTTTGATCGATGCAACTTTACCTTTCCTCCTTATCTTAACCATCAACAAAAAGCTTCAGGTAGAATTAGTGTGTTTTACATCCACTCAATATTATTGGGTGAATTTTTTATTGATTTAAAGTTGCAAATTTTGTGAATAAAGAACTAATTATAAATGCTGGACCAACAGGTGTAGAAATTGCATTGTTGGAAGATAAAAAGCTTGTAGAACTGCATAGTGAACTTTCTGAAGGAAGTTTTGGTGTAGGCGATTTGTATTTGGGAAAAGTAAAAAAATTGATTCCTGGCTTAAACGCAGCATTTGTAGATGTAGGATTTGAAAAAGATGCTTTTTTACACTATACAGATTTATCACCTTATGTAAAAAGTCTATTAAAGTTTACACAGATAGCGGTAAACAACAAAGAAGAAAATGGATTCGATTTTTCATCTTTTAGCATAGAACCTGAAATTGTAAAAACAGGAAAAATTAATGAGGTTTTAAATGGCAAACCCAATATTCTAGTACAAATTTTAAAAGAACCAATTGCAGCAAAAGGGCCAAGACTTAGCTGTGAATTAAGCTTGCCAGGAAGATTTGTGGTAATTACACCTTTCAATGAAATTGTTGCTGTATCGAAAAAAATACATTCGGCAGATGAAAGAAAAAGACTGCAAAAAATTGTAGAAGCCATTAGACCAAAAGGATTTGGAATTATTGTAAGAACTGCAGCAGAAGGAAAAACGACAGCAGAATTGCATCAAGATTTATTGTCTTTAGTAGACACTTGGAAGCAAATTCAACAGGGATTAAAAGGTGCAGAAGCACCAACCAAAATTTTAAGCGAACAAAGTAAAACAACGAGTATTTTAAGAGATTTACTGAGTTCTGACTTTAATAAAATTGTAATCAACGATAAAAATATTTTTGCCGATACGAAAAGCTATATTCAAAGAATAGCACCTGATAAAATAGATATTGTAAGTTATTATAACAGCAATGGAACTTCATTATTCGACACCTACAATATTACCAAACAAGTAAAAGGTGCTTTTGGCAAAACGGTAAACTTACCAAGTGGTGCTTACCTAATTATTGAACATACAGAAGCTTTGCATGTAATAGACGTAAACAGCGGCTATAAAAGTGTAAGCAACAGCCAAGAAGAAAACGCTTTACAAACCAATTTAGAGGCTGCAGAAGAAATAGCAAGGCAATTACGATTAAGAGATATTGGTGGAATTATTGTGGTAGATTTTATTGATATGAAATTGCCTGATAATAAGCGTAAGCTGCAAGAAGCAATGGAAGAATTCATGAATGCAGATAGAGCCAAACATGCAGTTTTACCTATTTCAAAATTTGGATTGATGCAAATTACTCGTCAGCGTATGCGACCTGAAATGAACATCAATACTTCTGAAATTTGTCCGGTTTGTCATGGTAGTGGCAAAACTACTTCAAGCCTTTTATTAGAAGATGAAATAGAAAAGCGTTTGAACTATTTAATTAGTCACTCTCATAAAAACTTAACACTTGTAGTACATCCAATTTTGTATTCACATTTAACTAAAGGATTTTTTACTTCTATTGTAAAAAAGTGGAGAAAGCAATACAAAACAAAATTGAAGATAGAAGCAGATACTAATTTTCATATCATTGAATATCGCTTCTTTGATGAACATGAAGAGGAAATTAAATTTTAGAACAACTGATTTACAGTAATTTTTAAAATATATTTTCTAGTATAAAATAAAAAAGAGATTCTTTCGAATCTCTTTTTTATTTAGCAGAATTATTAAAAATCAAACTCCTTGTTCAGGACGCATTTGAGGAAAAAACAACACATCTTGAATAGATGGGCTATTCGTCATCATCATACATAATCTATCAATACCAATTCCTATTCCACTTGTTGGAGGCATTCCATATTCCAATGCTCGTAAAAAATCATGGTCAATAAACATGGCTTCATCATCGCCTCTTTCCATCAATTTCACTTGTTCTTCAAAACGCTTACGTTGATCAATCGGATCGTTTAATTCACTGTAAGCATTGGCAATTTCTTTTCCATTTACCATTAATTCAAAACGCTCAACTAATCCTTCTTTACTTCTATGCTTTTTAGTAAGCGGACTCATTTCTACCGGATAATCAGTAATAAAAGTGGGTTGAATAAATGTGTGTTCGCTTGTAGCACCAAAGATTTCATCTATTAATTTTCCCTTGCCAATATTGTTTGGTACAGCTATGTTTAACTGCTTACAAACATCTCTTAAAGCAGCTTCGTCCATTCCATCTACATTGATACCTGTATTTTCTTGAATGGCTTCGATGATAGAAATTCTTTTAAAAGGTGCTTTAAAGCTGATTGTTTTGTCACCAACTAAAACATCTGTAGTTCCATGAAGTGCAATGGCAATTTTTTCAAACAATTGCTCTGTTGTTTCCATCATCCAAAAATAATCTTTGTATGCAGTATACCACTCCAATACTGTAAACTCAGGATTATGCGTTCTGTCCATTCCTTCGTTTCTGAAATTTCTACTAAACTCATACACCCAATCGAAACCGCCTACAATTAAGCGTTTTAAGTATAATTCGTTTGCAATACGTAAGTATAATGGAATATCTAATGCATTGTGATGGGTAATAAATGGCCTTGCAGCAGCACCACCAGGAATACTTTGTAGTACAGGCGTATCTACTTCTAATGCCCCTTGTTCGTTTAAAAATTCACGAATAGTATTAATGAGTTTTGTACGCTTTACAAACGTGTCTTTTACAGATGGATTAATAATTAAATCTACATAGCGTTGTCTGTATCTAAATTCAGGATCGGTAACTTCATCGTACACATTGCCTTCCTCATCTCTTTTAACTACTGGTAAAGGCTTTAAAGATTTGGTAAGCAATGTGAGTGTTTGTGCATGAATTGATGTTTCACCGGTTTTTGTAATAAAAACAAAACCTGTAACGCCAATAATATCTCCTAAATCTAAGCCATGCTTAACTACATTTTCCCAAAAAGATTTATCTTCTTCAGGGCAAATATCATCTCTACGAACATATAATTGAATAATGCCCTTACTATCTTGAATTTTAATAAAAAAAACCTTGCCCTTATCGTTAATGCTCATAATACGACCTGCCACACAAACACTAGCAAATTGATCTTTAACTTCTTCTGAAAAATCATTTTTAATGTCTACAGAAAAATGCGAAACAGGATAAGATGCAGCAGGAAACGCATCGATACCTGCTTCTTGTAATTTACTTAACTTTTCTCTTCTTACAATTTCTTGTTCACTTAAATGTTGACTCATTACAAAAATTTTATGAGCCGCAAATTTAGCAGATTAATTGTTGTGTAAGCATATTGTTTAGCATTCTACAATTTGAAGCAATTTTTTAATAATTGCTTTAGTAGAAATTATAGATAAATATCTGGCTGATGTATTTGCATCATTTTCGTTAACATTTCTTCTGGTATCATTTGCCAATTAAATTGCTTGTATAAGTTTTGAGCGTCTTTTGTTACAAGCATCCAACGTCGAATGCCTTGTACATTTGGGTGTGCATGAATCACTTGCATCAACCATTTCGACAATCCTTTTCCTCGATATTCTTTTTCAATGTATACATCACACAAATATGTAAATGTTGCATAATCAGTAACTAGTCTAGCAAAACCAATCTGTTTATGAGCATTTGCATTTTCGATAGAAAAAACACCAAAACAAAGTGAGTTATCAATAGATTTTTTTACAGTTTCAAAAGGAATATTTTTTGCCCAATACGATTCTGAAGAAAGAAAGGTATGTATAGAAGTAATATTAAATTGAGTAGAGTCTGTATGAATCAAAAACTGCTCGTTTAATGCCTGATAATTATTGCTATTCATTAAATAGTTTTTTATAGATTGACTTCTTACTTAATTCTACCATTTGACCAGGTTGTAAGTTTTGGATGGTGATATTCTGAATGCGATGTCGTACCAATCGTAAAGTAGGAAAACCAATAGCAGCAGTCATTTTACGCACCTGCCTATTTTTCCCTTCTGAAATAACAATACGTAACCAAGTAGTTGGAATATGTTTTCGAAAACGAATAGGCGGATTTCGTTCGGGCAAATCAACATCACCTTGAATTAAAGATGCAATGCATGGCTTAGTTATATAAGGCTTACCGTCGACTGTTATTGTTACACCTTGTTGCAATAAAGCCAATTGGTCTTGATTTGGCAGCCCTTTTACTTGTATCCAATATTCTTTTTCATGATTATTTTTAGGATGTAACAATTTTTGATTTAATTGTTTGTCGTTTGTTAAAATCAAAAGCCCTTCACTGTCATAATCTAATCGACCTACTGGATACACATCTTTAGGAACCTTGAAAAAATGCTGCAAAGTTTGTTTATCAGCTTCAGCAGAAAACTGAGATAAAACCAAATAAGGTTTATAAATTATAAAATATCGTAGTGTTGCTGTCATTCAATGTTTATAAGCTTTTCAGCAGTTTTGAAAATTAAAAATTAGATACAAAACTGAAAGCACATGATGATTAAAAAACAAGAGCCTTTCAATTGAAAGGCTCTTTATATGGATGGGTTAGTAAGTACAGGATTTTTAAATCCTATAGCAATATTAAATAGACTTTGATAGCAAATCAAAAAATGTTACAACTATTTTATTCACATTTGTGAATGTAGCTGTGAATAGCACATAATTTATAGCGTAAGAAAAAACAATGACCATTAATATTTTGAGTAAATATTCTTTCTACAACAAGAATATGATTTTGCTACAACCCTTTATTCATAATAATTTCAGCAACTAACTGAAAGTATAAAAACAAGATTGCTAGCAGAAGGATAGCAATGCTTTTTAATGATTTAAAACAGAATCAATCAGAATAAAATTTTTAACACAGCTACTGACTATTACCTTTACAAATAGATACAAAAACGACACTATTCGTAATTGTAAATTTTCAATCACACAATTCGATTGCTTTTAAAATAAATTAAACTATGAAGTTTCCTGCTCCTGTATCTCTATCATGGATAGCAACATTAATTGAAGCTGAAATTATTGGTGACAGCAATGCAATTGTTACAGGCATAAATGAAATACACCGTGTAGAAAAAGGTGACCTTGCATTTGTAGATCATCCAAAATATTACAATACTTGTTTACAAAGTGAAGCTACATTTATCATCATTAATACAAAAGAAGTAGAAGTGCCAGCAGGAAAGGCTTTGCTAGTTGTTGATGCTCCTTTTGAAGCTTACCAAACAATTACTAATCATTTTAAACCATTCAATCCATCTCATCAATTAATCAGTAATTCTGCTAATATAGATGCTAGTAGTATTGTAATGCCGAATACATTTATTGGTAACAATGTGCAGATTGGCAAAAACTGTATTATTCATCCCAATGTTACTATTTTAGATGACACCATAATTGGCAACAATGTAGTAATACAATCTGGCACTGTAATTGGCGGCAATGCTTTCTATTACAACAGTAAGAAGAATAGAGAAGTATGGTATAAACGTATGAATAGCTGTGGTAATGTAGTAATTGAAAACAATGTAGAAATTGGTTGCAGCTGTACCATTGATAAAGGTGTTAGTGCAAGCACAACCATAGGAAAAGGTACAATTATAGACAATATGGTACACATTGGTCATGATGTAATTATTGGTAAAAACTGTTTGCTTGCTGCACAAGTTGGCATTGCAGGAGCTACTATTTTAGAAGATGGTGTAACACTGTGGGGACAAGTAGGTGTAAACAAAACCATTACAATTGGTGCAGGTGCTGTAGTATTAGGACAAGCAGGTGTAACAAGTAGTATTGAAGGAAATAATACTTATTGGGGAACGCCAATTATGATTGCCAAAGAAAAGCACAGAGAAAATATTTGGATAAAACGTTTGCCTGAATTATGGAAAAAAGTAATGGAATAATGATATCCATTTATGCTTAAAACTTTTCTATTACACCCAAACCAAATAAAGCAAAATCATATTTTACAGGATCGTTTGCATCTAACTTTTTAAGATAATTGGTTAACTCAACAGCAGATAGCCAATCGTTTTGATTTCGTTGTAATAAATTAAAGCGTTTGGCAACCCTAGCTACATGAACATCTAGTGGACAAATGAGCTGAGATGGCTTTATTTGATTCCATAAGCCAAAATCTACGCCTGTATTATCTTTTCTAACCATCCACCTTAAAAACATGTTTAAACGCTTACAAGCCGATTTTTTATAAGGTGCTGCAATATGCTTTTTGGTTCTTTCAGGATAATCTTCTTGTACTGTTGATGAAAAAACATAATGATGAAAATAATTCAGAGCTTGTTCTACGTTTTCATCTGTAGGTTGTAAACCTTTACTAAATGCAGTTTCTAAAGAAGATTGATTACACACAGCATAATGATGGTTTAAAAAACAGAGTATGTGCAATAAATCTGTAGCATTAAATGTTCTGTGAACAAACTGTAACAATGGATTTATTTCACTAGCTTTTGAGAAATTAATATTTAAAATAAATTCGTACGGCTGTTGATGCATCAACTGCATTAATTTTTTACAAGAATTAATAATACTCGTTCTATTACCCCAAGCTAAAATGGCTGCAAAAAAAGCTGCAATCTCTATATCTTGGGGTTTTGAGAAAGTATGTGGAATTGAAATAGGATCATCTTTTATAAAATCGATATGATTGTATTGAATGGCTTTTGAGTTAAAAAAATCGACTAATTGATTGTGATTCATTGTACAAGAATAGCTAGAATTATAGAAACACTAAACATCAATATTATCCAATATTTCTACCTGTATTAATAACACTTATGCCATTAAACTTAGCAGTTGAACAACCATGAGAAACTGCATTACTTTGAGAAGGCTGCCCTTTACCATCATTAAAAGAACCGCCTAATCTATAATCGCTTGCATCTGCAATACCTGAACAAGCATTCCAAAATTCTTGTGTATTGGCTTGATAAGAAGCATCTTTAAGCATTCCTACAATTTCTCCATTTTTTATTTCGTAGGCAAGTTGGCTGCTGAACTGAAAATTGTATCGTTGTTGATCGATAGAATAAGAATTTCTACCCAACATATAAATGCCTTTTTCGGTATTTTTAATCATATCAGCTACTTGATTATTACCTGGCTGCAATGATACATTGGGCATTCTTTGAAAAGGAATATCTGCCCAACTTTGTGCATAGCAACAACCTTGTGAAGCTTTTAAACCCAAAATATGAGCTTGATCTCTAATGGTTTGATAATTTACTAGAATGCCATCTTTAATAATATCCCATTTTCCACAAGCAACTCCATCATCATCATAGCCAATAGTAGCTAGTCCATTTGGCTGCAACTTATCGGCAAAAAAATTGACTATTTTACTTCCAAAATTGAATTTCTTTGAACGCCATTTATCCAATGTTAAAAAACTTGTTCCTGCATAATTGGCTTCATATCCTAAAACTCTATCTAATTCTGTTGGATGACCTACTGATTCATGAATAGTTAAGAATAAATGTGTTGGGTCTAGAATTAAATCGTATTTACCAGGTTGTACTGATTTTGCTTTCAACTTTTGTGCTACATGCAGTGCTGATTCTCTTGCATCTTCTAACATATCGTAGCGGTTTTTATACAGGGTTAAAACACGTTTTATTTTTTCTGTTTCTTGTGGAATTAAATATTCATAGCCCATACCCATTGGTGAGCTTAATGCATTTCTACTTTCGAACTTACCTGTAGCTTTATCAATTTTGGTAATGGTAAATGTGGGCCAAATACGATGAACATCTTGATCGATATAAGACCCATCTGTAGAAGCAAAATATTTTTGTTCATTTACTAGAAAAATAGATGAACTCATAAAATTTCCACCGTTAGCTAACCCTTCATTATTTACTTGTAACAATAAATCTATCTTCTCTTTAATAGGCACTTCAAATCCATTTTTTTCAATGGGTGTTTTCCATTCAACAGTTCCATAACCT
>Ga0075157_10002752_pt1 | contig 10136 bp, 7 predicted proteins | sample JI81BgreenDNA_FD_70967 | JGI IMG/M metagenome (GOLD analysis project Ga0075157, IMG submission 70967) | Wastewater effluent complex algal communities from Wisconsin, to seasonally profile nutrient transformation and Carbon sequestration -... | ecosystem: Engineered > WWTP > Effluent > Algae...
GGCGAGGTGAGCTTCCACCTGGGCTGGACCTTCCACAAGGCCGGCGCCAACACCAGCGCGAACCCCCGCTCGGTGATGACGGTGATCTACATGGACGCCGACATGCGGCTGGTGCCGGCGCTCAACTCGATCCAGGCCAACGATCGAGACCAGTGGTGCCCGGGGGCGCGCGAAGGCGAGGTCATCGCCACGCGCAAGAACCCGGTCATCTGGGCGCAGTGAACGCCGTGTTCACGGGCGCCGACGCCGGCACGCTCACCAGCCTGGCGGCCTTGGGCGATGGCCAGGGCGGCTTCACCATCGAGCCGGTGCAGGTGCGCGCCCCGGGCCCGGGCGAGGTGCGCGTGGCCCTGCGCGCCGCCGGCCTGTGTCACACCGACCACGCCTCGCTGCGCTGGCCGGGTCCGCTGGTGCTGGGCCACGAGGGCGCCGGGGTGATCGAAAGCGCGGGCGAGGGTGTGGCGCGGTCGCACCCGCAACTGCGGCCGGGCCGCCGGGTGCTGCTGAACTGGGCCATCCCCTGCGGCCAGTGCCCGCAGTGCCTTCGCGGCGTGGGCGCGCTGTGCGAGCGCACGCTGGGCGTCGATCCCTCGCGGGGCAGCAGCGCGCCTGCGGCCGGTCACACGCGCTGGCGCGGGCAGCCGGTGGAGCGTTCCTTCAAGCTGGGCACACTGGCCGAACACACGCTGGTGCGTGCCGAGGCCCTGACGGTGCTGCCCGAGCGCCTGCCCTTGCGGCACGCCTGCATCCTGGGTTGCGGCGTCATGACCGGCGTGGGCGCGGCCGTCAACGTGGCGCGCGTGCAGCCGGGCGACACGGTGGCGGTGGTGGGCTGCGGTGGCGTGGGCCTGAGCGTGGTGCAAGGCGCCCGGCTGGCCGGCGCGGCCCGCATCATCGCCATCGACCGCCGGCCCGCCGCGCTGCAGCGGGCGCAGGCCTTCGGGGCCACGCACACGGTGGAGGCCGCCGCAGACGACCCCGGGCACGCGCAGCTGACCGCCGCCGTGCAGGCGCTGACCGACGGCCGCGGCGCCGACCACGCCTTCGAGGCCACCGGCGTCGCGGCGCTGGCCTTCCTGCCGCTGAAGCTGTGCCGCCACGGCGGCAACGCCGTGCAACTGAGCGGCGCGCACGGCCCGGTCAGCGTGGAGATGCCGCAGTTCTGGTGGGACAAGCGCTACCAGGTGCCGCTGTACGGCGGCTGCCTGCCCGAGCGCGACTTCCCGCGCCTGTTCGACTGGGCGGCGCGCGGCGACCTGGCGCTGGCCGACATGGTCACGCACACCTACGGCCTGCATGAGCTGGGAGTGGCGCTGGACGACATGCTCGCCGGCCGCAGCGCCAAGGGCGTGATCCTGTTCGCCGGACCGCCCACCGAGGACCTGCCTTGAGCCCCTTCCGCACCCTCGAGTGCTCGGACCCGGCGCTGACACCGGACGGGCTGCGCTTCGTCACCGTCAAGAGCGCGGCGCTGCGCCAGCGCGCCGACCTGCTGCTGTTCGTGCCCCAGCAGGCGCAAGGCCTGCGCGACCTGCCGCTGATCATCCTGCTGCACGGCGTGTACGGCTCGCACTGGGCCTGGGCCTTCAAGGGCGACGCGCACCGCACGACGCAGCGCCTGGTCGACCACGGCGCGCTGCCCCCCTGTGTGCTGGCCCTGCCCAGCGACGGCCTGTGGGGTGACGGCTCGGGCTACGTCGCGCACGCCGAACAAGACTTCGAGCGCTGGATCGTCGACGAGGTGCCGGCGGCCGCCCGCGCGGCCTGCGACGCGTGCAGCGAGGCCTCGCCGCTGTGCATCGCCGGGCTCAGCATGGGCGGCTTCGGCGCGCTGCGGTTGGCGGGCAAGCACCCGCGGCGCTTCGCGGCGGCGGCCGGGCATTCGTCGGTGACGGAGGCCGCGCAGCTGGACGCCCTGCTGGCCGAAGACCGCCGCGACTGGTCGGCCGAGCCGGCCGATCTGAGCGTGCTGGAGGCCCTGCGCACCGCGCCCGCGGTCCTGCCGCCGCTGCGCTTCGACTGCGGCCGCGACGACCCCTTCCTGGCCGCCAACCGCCGCCTGCACGCCGACCTGCGGGCCGCCGGCATTGCCCACACCTACGAGGAACACGACGGCGGGCACGGCTGGGACTACTGGGCGCGGCACCTGGAAGACACGCTGCGCTTCTTCGGCGCGGTGCTGGCCAACGCCCAACAGCGGGGAGACGCAGGATGAACGCGATGATCGGACTCGCCACGCGCAGCGCAAGGCACGCACGGCGGTGGGCGCTGGGGGTGGCCCTGGGCTGGATGGCCGGCATGGCGGTTGCGACTGGTGCGACCGGTGCGGGGGCGGGTACCCCGCCCGTGCCGCCGAGCCGCGTCACGCCGGACGTCGACCCCTTCATCGGCACCGACGGCACCGGCCACGTCACGCCCGCGGCGAGCGTGCCCTTCGGCATGGTGATGCCCGGCCCCGACCACGCCGACCGGGGCTGGAGCTACAGCAGCGGCTACCAGTGGCGCACCAAACGCACGTTGGGCTTCTCGAACACACACATCAGCGGCGCCGGCATTCCGGAGCTGGGCGACGTGCTGCTGATGCCCGCCGCCGGCCTGCGCTGGACGCCGCAGACTCGCGATTTCTCCGCCGTGCACGACAAGCGAAGCGAGCGCGCGTCGCCGGGGCGCTACGCCGTCACGCTGCCGGGCCATGGCGTGCAGGTAGCGCTCACCGCCACGCAGCGGGTGGCCCTGCACCGCTGGCGCTTCACGCGCGGCGGCATGGTGCAGGTGCTGGTGGACCTTCAGCACGGCCTGCACTTCACCGATCAGCCGCGCGTCACCGAGGCCGCGTCGGAGGTGGACCTCGCCGGCGGCGAGATCTCGGGCACCGTGCACGCGAAGAACTGGGTCGAGCGGCAGGCGTCCTTCGTGCTGCGCTTCAGCGCGCCCATCGCCCGCGCCACGACGCTGCCGCCGCGGCCGGGCGAGCGGGCCGCGCGCTACCTGCTGGAGTTCGGCCCGCTGCCCGGCCACGAGCTGCAGGCCCGCGTGGCGCTGAGCACGGTGGACGTGGCCGGCGCCCGGCGCAACCTGGCCGAGGCCGACGCGTTGACGTTCGAGCAGGCGCAGGCGCAGGCGACCGCGGCCTGGGAGCGGCTGCTGGGCCGGCTGCAGATCGACGCCGACCCGCGCACGCGGCGCATCGTCTATTCCGCGCTGTACCGCGCCCTGCTGCACCCTTCGAACATCGCCGACGTGGACGGCCGCGTGCGCGGCCCGCGGGGGGAGGTGATGCAGGCGCCGACGGATGCGGCCTCCTCCGGGCCGTCCACGGCCGGGGCCCTGCCCCCGCGCTACGACAGCACCCTGAGCCTGTGGGACACCTTCCGCGCCGTGCACCCGCTGCACACGCTGCTGGTGCCCGAGCGCGTGGCGGGCACCGTCGAGACCATGCTGGCGCACCATGCGCAGCAGGGTTTCCTGCCGCTGTGGCCGGTGTGGGGCCGCGAAACCTTCACGATGATCGGCAACCCGGCGCTGCCCGTGCTGGCCGAGGCGGTGGCCAAGGGCCTGGTGCCGGCCGAGCGGCAGGCCGCGGTGCTGCAGGCCATGGTCGAGACCTCCACCCGGCCGCGGCCCGACGCCCCGGCCTGGGCGCAGCGCGACTGGGCGCTGTACGAGCAGTTCGGCTACCTGCCCTTCGACCGATAAACCCAAGGTGAATCGGTATCGAAGGCGCTGGAGTACGGCCTGGGCGACGACGCCGTGGCCCGCGTGGCGCGCGCCCTGGGCGACACGGCCACCGCCGATCGCTTTGCCCTGCGCGCCCAAGGCTGGCGCCAGCTCTGGGACGCGCGTCTGGGCGTGGTGCGGGGCAAGGACAGCGAAGGCCGCTGGCGCGAACCCTTCGACCCGACGGAAGCCACCTCGCCCATGAACAACCCGGGCGACTTCACCGAGGCCAACGCCTGGCAGTACAGCCTGGCCCCGGCCCTGCACGACGCCGCGGGGTTTCGCGACCACCTGGGCGGCCCGGCCGCGCTGGGCGACTGGCTCGACGCCTTCCTGGCCCGGCCCCTGTCCCGCGCCGACAAGCACCTGGGCCAGGAAGCGCTGGTGGGGCAGCTGGCCCACGGCAACGAACCCGGCCACCACGTGCCCTGGCTCTACGCCTTCACCGACCGGCCGCAGCGCGGCCCGGCGCTGGTGCGGCGCATTGCCCGCAGCTTCTACGGCACCGGGCCCGACGGCCTGGTGGGCAACGACGACGCCGGCCAGATGGGCGCGTGGTTCGTGTTCGCGGCCCTGGGCTTCTACCCCGTCATGCCGGCCTCGGGCACCTACGTGGCCGGCGAGCCGCTGGTGCGCCGCGCCACGCTCACCCGCCCCGACGGCAGCACCCTGGAGATCGTGCGCAGCACGCAGCCGGGCGTGCGGCTGGACGGCCGCCCCATGGACCCCACGGCCCTGCCCCATGCCGCGCTGATGCAGGGCCGACGACTCGAACTGGGACCGATGCGATGAACCGACCCCGCTGGACAACCTGGCCCCATGCGGCGCGAGCCGGCGTGGCCCTCTGGCCCGCGCTGGCGCTGGCGCTGCTGGCGGCGCCCGTGCTCGCGCAGACGACGACGTCCCCCAAGCCGGCCGCAGCCCGCGCGCTGAAGCTGCACGTGCCGTCGCCCGACTGGCGTGACCAGGTCATCTACTTCGTGCTGACCGACCGCTTCGACGACGGCGACCCGCGCAACAACGACCAGGGGCTCGGCGAGTACGACCCCACGAACGGCCGCAAGTACAGCGGCGGCGACCTGGCCGGCCTGCGTCGCCGGCTCGACTACGTGCAGGCGCTGGGCGCGACGGCGGTGTGGCTGACGCCGCCGGTGCTGAACCAATGGCACGACGCCACGCACGGCTTCTGGGGCTACCACGGCTACTGGGCCAGCCACTTCAAGCGCATGGACCCGCACGTGGGCACGCTGCAGGAATACCGCCTGCTCTCCGACGCCCTGCACCGGCGCGGCATGTTCCTGGTGCAGGACGTGGTGGTGAACCACACCGGCAACTTCTTCAGCTACGGCCCGGGGTGGCGCGCCGACGACCCCACTGCCGACTACCGGCCCAACACCGGCTCGCGGCCTCAGCGGCACCCGCAGCAGGCCCCCTTCCACCTCAACGACCCGCGCCGGGCGGCCGACCGCGCCGCCGGCATCTACCACTGGACGCCCGACATCCGCGACGTCACCGTGCGCCGCGAAGAACTCGACTTCCAGACCTCGGGCCTGGACGACCTCAACACCGCCAACCCGCGCGTGCGCCGCGCGCTGCGCGACAGCTTCGGCCACTGGATCCGCGAGGTGGGCGTGGACGCCTTCCGCATCGACACGGCCTACCACGTGCCGCCGGAGTTCTTCGAGGACTTCCTCTACGCCGACGACCCCCAGGCGCCCGGCGTGGCCCGCGTGGCCGAACGCACCGGCCGGCGCGACTTCTTCGCCTTCGGCGAAGGCTTCGGCATCGACGCGCCCGGCCAGACGCGCTACCAGCGCAAGCTGGAAAGCTACATCCGAAGCGACGAGGGCCGCCCGCGCCTGGGCGGCATGCTGAACTTCCCGCTGTACGCCGGGCTGGTGGACACCTTCGCCCGCGGCCGGGCCGCCACCGAGCTGCAGCGCCGCGTGCAGGACCTGGTGGCCGGCAACGCACGCGGCATCGACCCGCGGCGACTGCCCAGCTTCATCGACAACCATGACGTCGATCGTTGGCTGTCGGTGAGCGGCGAGCCCGCGTTGAAGCAGGCGCTGCTGGCGATGATGACGCTGCCGGGCATTCCGGTGCTGTACTACGGCACCGAGCAGGGCCTGGTGGCGCAGCGCGCCTCGATGTTCGCCGCGGGCTGGGGCTCGGGCGGCACCGACCGCTTCGACACCGGCGCGCCGCTGTTCCGCTACACCCAGTCGGTGGTGGCCCTGCGCAAGGCCAACCGCGGCTTCTCGCGCGCACTGCCGCAGATGCTGCAGGCCAGTGGCGCCGGCCCGGGGGTGCTGGCCTGGCGCACCGAGCATGAAGGGCAGGTGCGGCTGGTGGTCTTCAACACCGCCGACGCGCCGCGCTTTGTCGACAACCTGGACGTGGGCCCCGCCCACGCGCCGCTGCGGCGGCTCTTCGACATCCACGGCGACGCGCCCGAGCGGCTGGCGGCCGACGGCCAGGGCCGCGTGCACCTGCGCCTGCCGCCGCGCAGCGGCACGGTGTGGGCGGTGGAGTCTCCTGACGCAGCGTCCGGCCGAGCCGGTTCCCCGTCCCCCACCCCGTCCCCCACCACGACCGTGCTGCGCCCCACGCTCGACGCCTTGCCGCCCGAGCCCCTGACGGGCGACTTCACCGTCACGGGCCAGGCGGCGCCCGGCGCCGAGGTGACGCTCATCGTCGATGGCGACGAATCCCGGGCCCAGCGCGTGCGGGCCGGAGCCGACGGCCGCTTCACCGCCCGCATCGACACCCGACGCATGAGCGACCCCACGCAGGCGCACCGCGTGGTGGCGCGGGCGGGCACCGACGCATCGACGCCCGAGGGGGTCGTCGGCAACGCGCTGACCTTCCGCGTGGCCCTGCCCTGGCAGACCCTGGCCGACGTGCCCCAGCCCCCGCAGGCCGGCGGCGGCCCCGAGGGCACCTACCGCTACCCCACGCACGAGAGCTACACGCGTCAGATGGACCTGCAGCGCACGCGCGTTCTGGCCGCCGGCGGCGCGCTGCGCATCGAGCTGGAGATGGCCGACCTCACCCGCGTGTGGGGGCCCGCCAACGGCTTCGACCACGTGGCCTTCTCGATCTTCATCGAACTGCCCGGCGAAGACGGGGGGGCCCGCGTGATGCCGGGGCAGAACGCCGAACTGCCCGAGGGCATGCGCTGGCACCGGCGCCTGCGCGCGCACGGGTGGAGCAACGCGCTGTTCGGCCCCGAGGGCGCCAGCGCCACGGCCGACGGCCGCAGCATCACCCCGGCCGCGGCCATCGAGACCGAGGCCCGCCAGCGCCGGGTGGTCTTCACGATTCCCAGCGAAGCCCTGGGCGATCCGGCGGGCTTCAGCGGTGCGCGCGTGTGGATCACCACGTGGGACTGGGACGGCACCTGGCGGCCGCTGGCCGCCGAGGCCGGCAGCTTCGTCGTGGGCGGCGGCGCGCCCGATGGACCGAAGTTCTGGAGCGCCAGCCCCGTCATCCGCCTGCCCTGAGACGCCCCGCGATGCTCTCCGCCCAAAAGAACCTCTCCACAGGCTTCCTCATTCTGCTGAGCCTGCCCACAGCAGCCATCGGCTTCTGCCTGTCCTCCAGCATCGCCGCCACCACCTGGCTGCTGAGCACCCGGTACAACCTGCACCTTGAGAACATCGTGCTCATCTGGCTGATGGGGCCGCTCATGGGCCTGGTGGTGCAGCCCATCGTGGGCGCCTTCAGCGACCGCACGTGGTTCCTGCGCGGGCGGCGCAAGCCTTACCTGCTGGTAGGGGGCGTGCTGGGCGCGGCGTCCACCTACGCCATGCTGGAACTCGACACGCTGGCGGTGGCCACCGGGCTGGGGCTCATCACCGTGGCGGTGATCGTGGCGCTGCTGTGCGACCTGAGCACCAACGTCACCTTCAACCCGGCGCGTTCCCTGGTGGCCGACCTCACCCCCGAGGGCCCGCACCGCCTGCGCGGCTACGCGTGGATGCAGACCGTCTCCGGCGTGCTGGGCATCAGCGCCTACCTGATCTCCATCTTCCTCGGCAACGAGGTGCTGGTACTGGTCACCGTCGCGGTGGTGTTCGGGCTGACCGTCCTGCCGCTGCTCTTCATCGAGGAATCCCCACCCGAGGTGGCCAGCGCCACCCATGCGGCCGCCCCGCCGCCGCGCGTGGGAACGGCCGCTTTCCGCGCCCTGCTGCCGATGAGCGGCTTCATGGCCTATGGCGTGTTCGTGGCCGTCGACAAGCTGGCGTTCGGCGGCGGCCTGTCGGGCCTGTCGGTGCCGCTGTTCCTGGCCACCGTGGTGGGCACGCTGGTGTGGGGCGGAGTGACGGTGTGGCAGGAACGTCGGCGGCCCAGCGCGCAGACGCGGCTGCGCACCCTGCTGCTGGGCCACGGCTTTGCGTGGCTGGGCGTGCAGAGCATGTTCGTGATGGCGTTCTTCTACGTGCGCGACTTCGTGGTGCCGGGCACCGATGGCGACCTGCTGGCGGACCAACTGTTCCGCCTGGCCAGCAGCGCCGAGATCACCGCCGCCGACACCGCCGGCCGCATCCTGTCCATCGGCTTCCTGCTGCTGAACGTGGTGGGCGCCGCGCTGCCGGTGCTGCTGCTCAAGCCGCTGTGCCTGCGCTTCGGCAAGGTGGCCGTACACCGCGCGGCCATGGCGCTGATGGCCGCCGCCTACCTTTTCATTGCGGCCGGGCCGCAGAACGAGCTGCTGTACTACACCGGCATGCTGCTGTGCGGCATCGGGTGGTCTTCGCTCATCTCGATCGTCTTCGCGATCTTCTCGGAATCGGTCGACTCGCGCGAGATGGGCGTGAGCATGGGCGTGTTCAACTCCAGCCTCGTGCTGCCGGCGCTGATGGTGCCCGGCCTGCTGAAGGTCTCGGAAGCGTTGCAGGACCACCGGTGGATGTTCCTGCTGTTCTCGGCCAGCCTGCTGGTGAGCTTCGCGTTCTGGTGCGGCGTGCGCGAGAAGGCGGCGGGCCCGGGCTGACGGGTTCGGCGCGATGCAGCGCGGCGGGCGCCGCCATAATCCGGGCCTCACCGGCGCACTCCGCCGGTCTCCGCCGTACCTGCCGAACGTCCGCCCCGGAATGTCCGCCTCATCCGTCTTCCGCACCAGCGCGCTCCGCCTGAGCGCCTTGCGCGCCGCCTGGGCCCCGCGCCGCGGGCCGGTGCGGGCCGCGAAGACGGCCCTGTGGCGGCGGCTGGCACTGTGGCTGGCGCTGTGCGCGGTGTCCTTCACGACGGCCGCGCCCGTGCTGGCGACGGTGATGGCCTCGGCCGTGGGGGGCGACTGGGTGCAGGTCTGCACGGCCCAGGGCATGCGATGGGTGGCGGTGAACGTCGACCCCGCAGACAACGCCTCGAACCCGGCCACAGCCCCGGCTGCGGCCATGGAGCACTGCCCCGTGTGCTCGCAGGCCCACCATGGGCTGGCCGGGCCACCGGCGCCGGGCTTGTCGCTGCCGGCGGTGCATGGCCGCACCGGCCCGCCCGAGCGCTTTGCGCAGGCCCCTTGCACCGCCCACGCCTGGGTGAGTGCCCAGCCGCGCGCCCCGCCCGCGGCCGCGCTGCATCCTCGGGTCGGCTGACCCGCCCGCTGCCTCGCCACGGGGCTTTCCACGATTCAGGAACCGATCCCCCCACGCTTCATGGAAGCGCGATGGGGCGTGATGGGCTCGTGACGGACGCTTCCGTGAGACCGCGCTGACCGGCTGCATCGTCGGGCCATCGACGGCCCACGCCGTGCATGCCCTCGGCAGGTCGGCGCCGAAGCGCCTTGCAAGGTGCCCGGCGGCGAGGCGGTGCGGCGCACGCGCCCGGGGATCTCCACGCCCCATCCCTCCCTGTCCTGCGGCCCGCGCGCCTGCGCGCGGTATGGCCGCGTGCCGGCGGCCATGCCGCCTTGCCCTTTCGAACCCTCTCATGGAACGTTGTGACTCACCGTGCGCGCTGAATGTGTCGCGCGCCCCGTCTTCTGCCCCGTCCCCCGCCCCGATCCTCCCCTTCGCACTGGCCACCCTCGCCGCCGCGGCCAGCCTCACCGCATCGCCTCGCGTCCATGCGCAATACGCCCCGCCGCCCCAACGGGTCGAGATCACCGGCGCGCCCCTGTCGAGGCTGGACGCGCCCAACGCCGCCGGCTCGCGCCTGGGCCTGAGCGCGCGCGAGACCCCGGCCAGCGTCATCCGCATCGACCGCGCCGGCTTCGAGGCCATCGGCGCCCTGGACACGCAGGACGTGCTCAAGCTCGTGCCAGGCGTCAGCTTCTCGGCCCAGCCGGGCTCGCCGGGCTCGGTGTTCTACCGGGGCTTCGGGGCCGCGAGCCTGAGCCAGCTCCACAACGGCATCACCGTGCAGTACGACGCCATCTCCGCGCGGCCGGTGGACACCTGGCTGGTGGAGCG
>Ga0075157_10002753_pt1 | contig 10135 bp, 1 predicted proteins | sample JI81BgreenDNA_FD_70967 | JGI IMG/M metagenome (GOLD analysis project Ga0075157, IMG submission 70967) | Wastewater effluent complex algal communities from Wisconsin, to seasonally profile nutrient transformation and Carbon sequestration -... | ecosystem: Engineered > WWTP > Effluent > Algae...
CGTGCCGATGCGAAAGCTTTCGGCCAGCGCCAGGCTGTCCGCAGCAGCCGGCGCGGCCGGCCACAGGGCGGGCAGCAGCGCCAGCGCCGCGATGGTGAGGCGGTGCATCATTTCAGCCCTCCCGGCCGGCGCACGCCACCGGGCACCGGATCCGGCCACAGCGCCGGATTGCCGCCGCTGGTGGCAGGATCGCTGGTGTCCGGATCGGCAAACAACGGGCTGAAATCGATCAGCCGCTGCAGCACCACGATCGGCAGCTTCTCCACGGCCGCCTGCGCCCTGTCCCGCTGCAGCACCGCATCCGGCGTCAGCGCCGCCACATTGTTCACGATAACTGCCACCTGCTGCTCGGCCTCGGCGGTCGGGCCGGGTTCAGGCTCCGGCTCGGGATCGGGCAGCGGCGGCTCCGGCGGCGGTGTCACGGCGCAACCCGCCACCAGCGCACAGCCATTCACCTGGGCATTGGCCGCCAGCCGCGCCACGCCCGGCTGCACCGCCACGGCCGTGCGCGTCGCATCGTTCAACAGGAACAGGCCGCCCGCGCCCGCCACCCGGCCATTGATCACCAGATCGAGCAGCGTCGGCTGGCTGCCGGTGGCCGTGATGATCAGGCCGCCACTGCCCGCCGTGAAGCCGGCCCGCGTTGCGGCATCACCACTATTCTGGATCAGCACATCCTGCGCCGCATTGATGCGGACGCCACCCGCGATCAGCTGGCCGGCCAGCGCCGGGCTGGCGGCCACGGCATTCAGCGCCGCATCACGCGCCGTGCCAGCCAGCGTGCCAGCGGCAATCTGGCCGAGCAGCGCCGCAGTGCCCACCCGCACGCTGCCGGCGGTCAGCGTCAGTATGCCGGCCGGTGCGTCGGCATTGCTGCCCAGCTGGATACGGCCACTGTCCGTCGCCAGCTCGATGCGGTTGCCGGCCTGCAGGGTCAGGCTGTTGGCGCTGGTCGCCGCCGCCATGGTGACAGCGCCGTTCACCCGCAGCACACCGCCGCTCGACAGGCTAATGCTGGTCGGCAGGCTCTGCTGCGCTGTGCTGACTGGCAGATCGAGCGACCCCACGGTCATCGTACCGCCCGGCAACAACACGCTGACGCTGGTGGCGCGCAGGCTGCCGAATTCCGCGTTGGAAAGGCTGTAGGGGCCGGCCACATCGCCGCCGCCGATATTGGCCGTGGCCATGGACGCATTCGCCGCCAGGCTGATCTCGCTGGCACCAGCGCCGCCGATGATGGTGCCCGGCGCGATCACGATATCATCAGATGTGATGGCAATCTTGCCGGCGCCGATGCCGCCCGCCAGGCTGGCCGTGCCGCCCACATCGATCCGCACGCCAGACGCGGCCGTGATGGCCTGCGCGCCAAAACTGCCCGTCGCCGCCGCGATGAAGCTGCCCGTGGCCGCGCTGCCGATGCTGATATCGCCGATCAATCGCGTCGGCGTGCTGGCCAGCAGCGCCGCGAACTGCGGATTGCCGGCAGAATCGAAACTGATCTGCGGCAGCAGTTCATGGCTGGCGATATAGATGAAGCCGCTGGCTGACGTGGCAAGATCGCCCGTGGCGATGCCGCCGGTATCCAGCAGCACGATGCCGCCCGGCGCCGCAATGTTGCCGCTGGTCACCCCGAGCACGCCCGATAGCGTGGCACTGCCCGAAATATTGATGGCCCCGGTGGAAATCATGCCCGGCGAACTGGCGAACAGCACGCCGCTGGCCCCCTGCGCCGGCAGCACCGTGCCGGCATCGATATTGCCGGTCAGGATCAACCCGCCGGCATTCAGGAACACCGAATCGCCGGCGGAAAGGCTGCCGGTCGCCAGCGTCGTCGCCGCCGTCAGCCTTATGTCGTCGCTGGCGCGGATGCTGCCGGTGGTCAGCGCCCCGCCCCCACCTGCTCCTTGCGTGGCGGCCAGGATCAGGCTGCCGCCCACATCCAGATTGCCGGTGGTGATGTTGCCGGTGGTGGCCAGCGTCAGCCCGCCCGCAGCGGTCAGATTGCCGATCAACAGATCGGTGGCGGAGGTCAGTTCGATAAAGCCCAGGCTCTGCACATCGCCCACATCGATGCTCTGCCCGCTGATCCTCGCCCCGGTGTTCGCCGTGATGCCGTCGCGCGCCTGGAACAGCCCGGCGGTCGCCACATCCAGCAGCCCTGTGCTGATCGCGCCGTTCACCACGATATTCCCGGCCACCGTGCCAACCGCCGCCGCAAACAGCGCGCCATAATCCGGCACACCGGCGGCAAAGCTGATCAGCTCAGCCGCGCTGATCGGGCCAAAGCGCACCCGGCCGCCAGCCGGTGTCGCCAGCGCGGCGGTGGCGATGGTCCCGCCCGCCAGCAGCACGAGATCGCGCCCGCTGCTCAACGCGCCACTGGCCAGCGCCGTGTCGGCCAGCAGCCCGATATCGCTGCCCGCCGTCACTGCCCCCACCGCCACGGCGCTGCCGCGCCCGAAGATATCGCCCTGCGCCGCCGACAGCGCACCCGCGCCCAGCGCGCCGCCGGCCAGCAGGCTGATGCGCCCCGCCGCCGTGCCATTGCCCAGTTGCAGCGCCTGCCCGCCATCGATCCGGATATCGCCGCCGGCACTGATATCGCCCAGAACGGCCGCGCCATCGGCAACCAGGATCGCCACATCGCTGGAACTGGTGATCTGGCCGGCCTGCATCGGCCCGGCAACGCTGATCTCGATATCGGTGGGGCCAGCGGCCACCGGCATGACGATACCGGCATCGATGGGGCCCACCACAACCGCTGCGCCAGCATCCAGGCGCACCCGGCCACCGGCGCTGATGCCGCCGCCCGTCACCGCCCCAGAAGTTTCGATCCCCAGATCACGGCCGGCCCGCAGGCTGGCAAAATCGATGCGGCTGCCAGCGATCGTCACGTCGCCCACGCCGGAAATATCCGCCAGGCGCACGCCGCCGCCGCTCAACATCTGCACATCCCCGCTGCCCGTCGTGCGGGTCACCAGATCAATCTCCGCACCGGAAAACAGCCTGACTTGCGGTGCGGTGATCACGCCCACCGCCCCCGCAGCGGGCGCATCAAAGCCGGACACCAGCAGGCCAGCGGCATCGAACTGCACGATGCCACCGGCCGTGATGGTGCCGCCATCATTCAGGGCCAGGCTGCCGCGCGAAACGAAATTGATGTCACCCGCCACAGCAATGATCGACCCGGCACCGGCCACCAGCCCACCGCGCTGCGGCGAAACCGGGTCGGCCGAACCTGTGGACGAGGCGGCGAGCGAGGCCATCTGCAACTGGCTGCCGCCGGTGCTGGCCACCTGGATCACGCCCGGTTCCGCGGCCGGGCCCGCGCCATCCGCCTGCAGGTTCACACTGCCGTCGATCAGCAGCGTGGCGGCCGTTCCGCCTTCCGCAGCGGCACTCAACAGGCTGATCGTGCCGCCGGCGGCATCACCCGGCGCGGCCAGGCTCACCGGTCCGGCGATGGTGCCAGCCGCACTGAAAAAGGCCAGCTCAACAAAGCCGCCAAAGCCATTGCCGCCCGCCAGCCCTTCGCCCCCGGCACCGCCCGCCAGCAACGACAGGCCGGCGGTGGCGTTCAGGATTGCGCCTGCATTGGCGCCCACGCTGATCAGGCCGCCCGCACCATCACCGGCCGTGCCGGCCTGGGCAGCGCCGCCGCTGGCATTGGCCGCTGCGGTGATGGCCCCGTTCAACTGGAGAATGCCGCCATTGTCGGCAAGCAGGTTCACCGTCCCGCCAAAGCCGCTGCCGCCCGCATTGCTGCCCGCGCCGCCAAGGCCGATTGCCGTGGCATTGATGTTGATGGGGCCGGCACCGCCTATGGCCAGGCTGCTGTTCTTGCCGATCGCGGTCAGGATGGTGAGGCCGCCATCGCCGTTCCCGCCGGCCCCGGCCGAACCCGTCCCGCCGGTGCCATTGCTGCGCATCCGGAAGAAATTGCCGCCAACCTCGATCGTGGCCGTGCCGGCGGCCGCCAGCTGCGCTGTGCCGCCAGCCCCGGCACCGCCGGCCAGGCCATTGCCGCCAATTCCGTCCGCCGAAATCTGGAAGATGCCGGCAACATTGGCCGTGGCGCCAGCGCCGATCTGGAATATCGCACTGCCGCCTTCGCCGCTGCCGCCGGTGCCAGCCGGGTTGTTGCCACCAAGACCATCGGCAATCAGGATCATATTGGCTGTGGTGAAGCCGCCACCGGCCACATCCAGCATCAGATTGCCGGCCTGCGCCCCGCCGCCCGCCCCATCGGCGGTTGCATACAGCGCACTGCTGTTCATCTGCAGCCCACTGCCGCCAATGGCCGTCACACCCGTTGAAATCAGGCTGATGGCCCCGCCGCGCAGCAGCAGATCGGTTGCCGGCTGTGCCGCCTGGGCATCCGCAAACAGGCCCATGCCCGCCCCCACCAGCAGCGAACCGGAAACATCCACCATGATCTGGCCGGCCTGCGCCAGCGCATTGGAATCGATGATATCGCTCAGCACCGATGCCGTGGCCGAAATCCCGCCATCCACCGCCAGCACATTGCTGCTGGCCATCGTGATGCCACCACCCAGCGCCTGCAGCCCGCTGCCTTGCGCGCTCAGCACCAGATTGCCGGTGATCGCCAGGGTCCCGCCGTTGGCCGATACGGCCAGCGTGCCGCCGGTGCCATTGCCGTTCGCCGCGTTCGGCAACACGGCCGCATCGCCATTCAGCACCAGATTGCCGTTGATGGTCGTGGTGCCGCCGCTGCTGTTCACCGTGGCGGTACCGCCCGTGGCGTTGCCAGATGGCGCGCTGTCGCCACTGATGGCGTTCACCCGTATCTCCAGGCCGCCCGGCAGCGTGAAGGTGGCCGCTTGGCTCACCAGCACGTCGCCGCCAAACGCCGCGCCGTCCCGCGTGACGCCGCTGCCGCCGATGCCGGCCGCATCGATCACCAGATCACCCGCATTGGCCGATTGCACCACCACGCTGCCGGCCGTGCCGATGATGCTGATGTCCCCACCGATACCAGTGCCACCGATGGCCGCGCTGAAGCCGCCGGTACCGGTGGTACGCAGGTTGATCGCGCTGTCCCCCAGATTCAGCGCCATGGTGCCGGCATTGGTGATGCCGATGCTGCCGCCCGTGCCCGTGCCGCCGCCGCTGCCCGTGGTATCGAAACTGCCGCCCCCTTCGGCATCGGCCTCCAGCTGAACCGGGCCATTCACGGCAAAGCTGCCACCGGCCAGCGTTTGCAGGCTGATCGCGCCGCCCGTGGCCGCCGGGCCGGTGCCCAGCGCCACGGCACCGGCAACCGCCCTGGCCGCCAGGAACAGGCCGCTCTGGCTGAACAGGCCGCTGTTGATCGCGACGCTGATCGTCCCGGCGGAGGCGGTTCCGCCGGCGCCATCCAGAAAGGCTGCCGATGCCGAAAGGCTGGTCGATCCGCCCACGGTGAAACTGCCGCCGCTGTTGATCGCGATGCTGCCGCCAGTGGCGATCCAATCCGCGCCAAACCCCTGCAGATTGGCACCCACGAAGGCGTCCAGGTTGCTGCCGATGCTGATGCTGCTGGCTGCGGTGGTATCGATATTGATCGCACCGCCCAGCGCCTGGCTGCCGTCAGCCCCTGTTTCCAGAAACACATCGTTGAACAGGCGCAAACTGCCGGCAACATCCAGGCCACCGGCAGCGCCGGTCAGGCTGGTGGTGCCGCCTGCGGCAATCAGGCCCTCAACCCGGTGATCAACCGTCAGATCGCCGGCCACATCGATCAGGCCGCCGCCCGCGAAGCTGATGCTGGCGGTCCCGCCGGTGCCGTTGCCGATGCCCGATTGCAGGCCGAAGCCGCCCAACGCCGCAATGGAAAGCCGGGTGGTGCCGGCAAGATCGATGGTGCCGCCGCTGGCATCCATGGTGATGCTGCCGCCCACGGCATTGCCCTGCACCGCAGCGCCGCTGCCGGCGAAGGCATTGGCTCCGATCCGGATTTCACCATTGGGGGCAGCAAGGGCGAGCGTGCCGGCGGTGTTGCTGATCATGACCGAGCCGCCCGTTGCAGCGCCGCCAGCCAGCGTCGCATCCCCGGCAGTGCCACCGGCCACGGCGCGGGATTCGATGCGCAGATCGAACTGGGTGTCGGTGATGCTGGTGCTGCCGGCATTGCTGATCAGGATGGTGCCGCCAATCGCATGGCTGCCATTGTCCGCCCCGCCGCTGTCCACATCGCCCGATACATCGATGGCCAGTTCGCCCTGCATGCCGTTGGCCAGCACCAGCGTGCCGCCGGCCACCGTGCTGATCGCCACCGTGCCGCCGGTGGCGGTGCCCAGGCCCGCCTGGCCATTGCCCAGCCCGGATGCGCCGCGGGCGATCAGGCCCACCGTATCGCCCGCCAGCACCAGCGATCCGCCCGCTGCCTGCACGGCGGCCCGCACAGTGCCGCCGGTCGCGGTGCCAAAAAATCCACTGGCAGACACCGATCCACCATTGAAGGTGGCACTGCCGCCGTTCACCAGAATTTCGGCCAGGCCGCCGGTGCCCGAACCCGAAAGGCTGGCGCCCGGGGCCGGCGCGCCGCCGGTGCCATCGGCAATCAGCAAGGCGGCCCCGGTGATCAGCGCCCCCTGATCGGCCAGCACCCGGGCCACGCCGCCATTGCCATTGCCGCCGGCCTGGGCCGCATCCAGCGCGCCGCCGCCCCGGCCACCGGCATTCAACAGCAGGCCTTCGCCGCTCTGCAACTGCGCATTGGCCAGGCCAACCTGCCCGCGGCCGCCCTGCCCACCGCCGCCGCCGTTGCCCACGCCGCCCTCAGCTGCGATGTCCAGCGTCACCGAACTCGCCGTGGTGGCTTTTGAATCCTGTTGCAGCACGGCATAGCCGCCACTGGCCGCGCCGCCGGCACCGATGCTGCCGGCTCCCCCCCGCGCCGACGCCGACAGCCTGAGATTGCCAACCAGCTGCAGGCCGAAATCGTCCTGATTGCCGTTCGGGCCATAGCGCAGCAGGGCGGCCGGCGCGTTGGCATCGCCATTGTCCAGCGCAGCGGCACTGCCACCGGTATCGCCGGCACCGCCCACGACATTGGCCGCAATCACCAGGCTGCCGCCTTCCACTGATCCGCCATCGTTGAACACGACTCGGGCCGATCCGCCTTCGGCATTGCCGCCCGCCCAACCCGAAAGCCCGGCGCCACCGATGGCATCGGCCGTCACCACGGCGCCATCAGCGCCCAGCCGCACGATCGGGCTGCCATTGGCCGTCACCAACGCCGCCACGCCCCGCGCGCTGCCACCGGTGCCGTTGCCGCCGGCTGCGCCGCTGCCGCCGATCGCGCCGGCATCGATCAGCACCGATCCCAGCGCCTCCACGACCGTATCGAGCTGCAGGTCGCTGATCTGCAGGCTGGCAGTGCCGCCGCGAAACGCATTACCGCCGGTGCCGACCACGCCCGATGCCGTCGCCAGCAGCTCCAGCCGGTTCACGGCCAGGCTGGCCGCTGGTTGCAGCACCACTTCAGCCACGCCGCCCTGCACAGTGCCGCCGCCCAGATTGGCAGTGCCCGATTGGACGATGTAACGCGCACCGGCATCAAGCCGCACGGTGCCCAGCGTGTTGATGGTGGCACCCGCACCCAGCGCCAGCGTGGCGATCCCGCCTGTGGCATCACCCGATTCCTGCCCGGCAACGCCCATTTCCCCCAGGCCGCGCGCCAGCAGATCGATGCCGCCCGATGATGGCAGCAGCGTGCCCGGCCCCGTAACCTCGGCCCGCGCCTGGCCACCGATCCCGCTGCCACCCCGCCCGGCGCTGGCCTTGCCGCCAATGCCATCGGCAATCGCCACCAGCGCATTGGCCTGCACCGTGCCGCCAAGGGCCAGCAAGCGGGCAACCCCGCCGGTGCCGGTGCCGCCCGCCCCCAGATTGGCGCCACTGTCGCCCCGGCCATTGGCAATGGCCGAAATGCCGCCCAGCGACTCCACAACGCTGCCCGTCGTGGCCGAAACTTCGGCAACGCCGGCCGTTTTCCCGGCACCCGCGCCCAGATCGGCATGGGTGGACGCATCGGCCACCAGATCGCCACGCGCAAACAGCGTCTGCCCCGAACGTGCACCGATCACCGCGCTGGCATCGGCATACAGCGCCAGGCCTTCCTGAAAATTCAGGCCGCCGCTCTGCGCCACGGCCGATGCATCGGTGCGCGATCGGCCCACCACGTTCGAAGTGAAGCCAGCCGCATCCAGCGCCAGCGTGGCCGCGCCACTGCTGCCCGCCGCCGGCAATTGGCTGAACTGGGTCAACGATGCCCCGCTTTCCTGGGCCCGCACATCATAGCCGGCCGAAAGCACGATGGCATTGCCATCCACATCAGCCGAACTGGCAATATCGAATCCGATCTGCGCGCCGCCGGTGATCAGCAGTGTCATCGCCTCGTTGCGCGGTACCGCCATCATGTAAACGCGGTGAAAATCGCCATCGGCCACACCACCCGGGCCGGTGATGCTGCCCGTCACCTGCGCGGTGCCGCCGGCCAGCGAACCGACATTGGCGGTGATATCAAACAGGCCGCCATTCAGCGTGAAGCTCACATCCTCGGCCGCCACCAACGCGGCCGAACCGTTGACGCTGATTGCGCCATCCATCCGGAACTGGGGCGCCACCGCAATCACATAGCTGGCGGGAAAGGGCGCATTGATCTGCGCGCCCGCATCGATGGCCACACGGGCCGTGCTGCCGCTGGCGGCGGCCAGGCGAAACTGGTTGCCATTGGCGATGAACGGCTGGCCAGCCGCCGCCCCCACCGGATCATTGGCCGTCAACAACAGGCTGCCCACTTCGAAGCGTGACGTGCCCGACAGCAGGATGCCGCCCGGCGCATAAAACCAGATGCTGCCATTGGGCGTGCTGTTCACCGTGCCATTGAACTGGATGGCGCGGGTGGGATCGGCGGCAATCACCCGGTTGAGCACGGTGAAGGCCGGCACCTGGCCACTGAAGAAAGCCGTGGTGCCCGCCGGCAGGAAATTGATCGGCACCGGGCCGGGCGCGGTATCGCTGGGCGTCCAGTTGATGGTCACCTGTTCGCTGTTGACGGTGATGTTGGTCGCGTTCGTGCCGGCCTCGATATTGGCGCTGCCATAAATCACATCCGGCGCGCCCTGAAAGGCCTGCGCCCGGGCCATCTGCGGCTGCAGCGCCATCACCGCCGCCATCACGCCCGGCGATGCCGCCCGGATCAGCCGCGCGCGAACCGCCTGGGCCCGTACCGGCACGCGTTGGTCCATCACGCGCATCAGCGGGTCCTCCACGGCAGCAGGCGGGTGGTCAGTGTTACCAGCAGACGCACATCACCGGCATCGACCGGCCCCACGCCCTTCAGGGCCACGGCGCCGCCCACATCCAGCCGCGCCCGATCCGAAAGTGCCAGCCGCGCGCCGCCCCCGGCCGAAACCAGATGGCCCGGATTGGTCGCCGCCGCACCCAGATTGCGCGTCCACGCCCAGCCAGCGTCCACGAACAGATAGGGCTGCGCCGCCAGCTGCAGATCCTGATCCAGGATGATCGCATCGTGGCGCAGCTCCCCGTTCACCGCCAGGCCGTCATCCCCGGTCAACGCACCCGGATCATAGCCGCGGCCCACGGTGTAGTTTCCCAGCGCAAAGCGTTCGAAACCGAACAGATTGCCACTCGCCAGCTGCGCGCGCGGCTGCACCACAACGCTGAACCGCTGCGACAGCCGCACTTCGGCCAGGCCGGTCAGGCGCAGCGCCGTGGCGGTGGGGCTGCCGTTCACCAGGCTGGGCGGCACCACACCGGGCGCCAGGCAGCGCGTCGGCGTATCCAGGCAATCCGGGCTGGCCCCCAGGATGGCCAGCCCCTGCCGCAGCTCCACGCTGGCCGCCAGCCGCCACGCCGTCGTGCCGCCCGGCCCGCGCCCGGCCATGTCCAGCCAATCGGCATCAAGCCGCAAATAGACCACACGCACCCGATCGCGAGACAGCGGCGCAGCGTTGAAGTCCACCCGCTGGTTCACCAGGTCCAGCCCGGCCCGCCCATTCAGGCTGGCGGCCAGGCTGCGGCGGATCGGGTAGGAAAGTTCGGCGTTGGCAAAGAAGGTGTTGGCCTCCACCGGCGGCACCGCCGCGCCCAGCGCCGGCTTCGTCCA
>Ga0075157_10002754_pt1 | contig 10132 bp, 8 predicted proteins | sample JI81BgreenDNA_FD_70967 | JGI IMG/M metagenome (GOLD analysis project Ga0075157, IMG submission 70967) | Wastewater effluent complex algal communities from Wisconsin, to seasonally profile nutrient transformation and Carbon sequestration -... | ecosystem: Engineered > WWTP > Effluent > Algae...
CGCATCATCGGGCTCGGGGCCATAAACCCCCACCACCTGACCGCTGGCATTTTCGCACTGACCCCAAGTGACTCCCGACTCTAGCGCAAAGGTTTGGGCCGAGAGTTGGTCGATCGCAGCGGTCAGTGGCTCGGGCACGGTTTCACCCGCATCCTGCTTGGTTTGGCGCTCGTTCACCAGCTTAGACAGGGCTTGGTTGGCAGCGCGGTAGTCAGGATTTTGGCTCAAGGGGCGATCGGCTCGCACCGGTAGGGCAATGGCTAAATTCAGCACCAACACGGCTAATAAAACCGTGACCAAGCGAGCGATCGTTTTCGGTAGCCCTGACCATTTTGAAATTTGCATATTGCGGGTTCTCAGTAACGTGTTTTGGAGCAGCGCAGATAAAAGGTCACTCGCCACTGGGCGATCGCTGGGTAGCGTTGCTAAAGCTGGGGAATTCATCAAGCTCTGATTCATGACCATCAATCTCCTGTTCAGACGCAGGTTGAGCTATCAGTTGGCAGGTCAGTTCTTGTTGCTCAAGGGACTGAGCTGGTGGGGAAAGTCAGGAATTTTGAGTTGATGGACAGCAGGTGTAGCGAGCAGCGTCGTGACAATTGCAGCAAGTGTGATTTACCCACAACATCCGTATTGATTGGTCAGATTAATTAACCAGTCGTGCTTGAGGTTTGCTAGTTAACAAATTGATCCATCAATTCGATCCATCAATCAACGCTGAAACCAATACTGACAGGAATCACCAATGCTTAGTCAAAACTGTACATCACCGAACAAGGTAAGCAAGACTCCAATCACAATCAAGTCGAGCTTGGCATGACAGCGTTGATTTCGATTGCAAGCTTGTTCAATGACTCAAAAACTCTAACAAACCTTCTTTGTTTTGCCAAGCAATTTTTATAAACGAATTCTGAAATTCAACAGTCCACTTTCCCACAAAATCCAAACACCCAAGGCAATCAAAACCCAAGGGGCTAGTTGATGGCCAAAGCGATCAATCCACTGAAAAACCATGCGCTGGCGACTGAAGCGACGAGCCACCCAAAAGAGCAGCCCTACACCAATGGCAAAGGTGAATAAAACCACCATCAGTTCTAAACCATTGCAAGCAGCAAAGAGGGGAATATAAACCCCGATGTTGTCTGCACCACAGGCGATCGTGACGGTTGCCACCTGGAGAGCCTGCGGTGAGCACCAACGCTGCAGCAGCCGCCGTCCAAAGCGCGATCGATTTAGTGTTTGAGGCGATCGCTGCGATGATTGATCCCACGGATCAGCAAGGGTTTGAGGCTCTAGCGAAACAGCATGATTGGACTGACTTGTCTTGCGATCGCGGAGTTGGGAAATCCCAATCATGATCGGGCCAAATCCCAATAGACCAATCACCCAAGGCGGTAAAAATAATCCTCCCCAAAACCCCACCAAGCTCGCCAGGACGATCGCACCAAAACCCAGGTAGCGACCCAGTAGAATTTGTCGATCGTGTGTCTGGCGATCGGCGCGAGCAAAGAGCACCATCAGCACCAGCAAATCGTCTAAATTGGTCGCAACAAACGAGCCAGCTCCCGTTACGATTGCGTTTGCCACTGATTGAATCATGGAGCCATTAAAGATCGCGATTACGGAGCAAGCCCAGACCGCAATCGCGGCTGCTATTCACCGTGATTGGGGTTGTTAATTGATCGCTGGGGCCGCCACAACAGGCCGGTTAAACACAGACAACTCGTGGCTAAATATTCAGCACTCATTGCGCCGCTATCTAAGATGATATAGATTCCCAAGCCTATCAAGACCCAAGGGACAATGGTTTGGCCTTTTTGCGAGAGCCAATCGGCAACAGCAGCCTGGCGCGCCAGCCGATCGGCAATGATGCACCACACTGCAACAAGGCTGAGAAAAATAGCAATCGTGGTGACCAGTTGCGCGACGGAGCTATGGGCAAATAAGGGCGTATAGATGCCCACATTATCGCTGCCATTCGCGATGGTAATTGCCGCCACGCTCAAGCTTTGGGGATCAAACCACTGCAACCAGCGGGGATAATTCGTCGGTTGAGACGTAATCGCCATGGATGGGTCGTCGTCCGCCTCGTCCCCTCGATCGAACAGTCGCCCCAATCCCATCCCGATCGGAATTAGTCCCAGCAACCCTAGCCAGTGATGGGGGACAACGGTTCCCCCCACAAATCCCAACAAACTAGCTGCCACTAAAGCCGAAAAGCCAAGATATTGTCCTGCAATGACATGGTGACGCTGAAAGGTTGCATTGACTTGCGAAAACAGCAACATCAGCACCGCAATATCATCAATATTGGTGGCAGCAAATGCCACAAATCCGGTTGAAATAGCGGTCAAAAGATCGTTCATGGAAGCACCTAAGAAGTTCTCGATTCGTTATCTCGTCTTGCTGCTTGGGCGATCGCCAATGCTTAGGACTCATCGGCATCCTCAAAGCGAACATAAATGGCTTCAATCGATCGCTGCATCGTTTTGAGCAGCTTGGGAGAGCGCGATCGTTGCCATAAAAACCAAGCAACACCCAAGGAGAGATACAGAACAAACAGCTTCGGAAAAGCATCGTAGGGTGCTTCAGGAACCGGAAACCAATCACTTCCTGGAACGCCCACCATACCGAGAATGGGCAACACCATAAACCCAGCGCCTAACAGACCAACGATCGCATCGCTGGGCCGCAATTTACCCAGCCGCCAGAGATAAACCGGTGCTGCGATCGACACCAAAATGTAAGTCACCAAAAATCCATAGGTGCAGATGGTTCCGAGGTAAGCCATGCTTTCAAAGGGTTTCAGCCCCATAACCGTCATAGAAGCTGGCACCAGAAATAGCAACAGCGACGCGACTGAAATGGCGACGTAAGGCGTACGATTGGTGTCGTGGGATTCGCCAAGCGAGGTATGAAATAATCCGTGGCGAGCCATCGTAAAAAAGATACGAGCGGCTGGATTAAGACTGCCTAACACACAAGCAAAAAAGCTAGCCAATGCACAGATAAAAATGGCACGTCCTAGCAGCCCAACACCCGCCCAATCAGCTAAGAAACTCAGGGGCTCTTCATGGCCAGCTAAGTTGCCTCCCGCATGGGCGAATCCCACGACACTGATGTAGCCCATCACCAAAAAAAACAAACCCGAGAGCAGGGTGCTGCCTAAAACCGCTTTGGGAATTGTGGACAAGGGTTTCTGAGCTTCATCGCCAAGCGTTGTGGCGCTTTCAAATCCCGAAAATCCAAACACTACTAAAACCAACCCCATCGCAATTCCACTCGGCGTTGCTCCCGTGAGTTGGAATTGGTGAATATCGATCGCAAAACCAGTTTTTGCCCAAACAATACCACCCAAAATAAGAATGGCCGCGACTGAAACTCCTTCCAAAATCAGCAGCATGCGCGCGGAGAGTTCAACATCCTTATAGGCGGCATACCAAGCCATGGTTGTGCCCAGCGCTAGCAAGGTCAGCACGTGCGTATGAATCCCTAATTCGGTCAATAGAATTTGACCAAAGTGGGCAAAGCCACACAAAACCGCCATGCCCGTAAAGAGATAGCCCAAGAGCAGGCCCCAACCACAAATCACACCAGCCGTGGGCCCAAGCCCCTTGGCAATGTAGGTGTAGAGCGATCCCGGTGAAGCCGATCGCCGAGCAAACTGGTTGATGTTGATACTGACAAAAATTAGGCCAACAGTGCCTAATAAAAAACTGAGGCAAGTGCCATTTCCAGACAGGGCAAAAATCAAGCCCAAATTGGCGGATGGAGTGGTAATTGGTGCGATGACTGCGATCGATTGACCGAGCACTTCACCAAATGGCAAGCATTCTGCTTTCAGTCCATGAACGCTGCGCTGTAGCGATAATTCTGTAGTCATGCGATCCCTCAATAAAGACCAACCGCGATCGCTCAACTTGTCCTTGTCGTGATGCTGGGGACAGATGACATCAGCCCATTCGGTACGATTCAGCTGATGGGCGATCGGGATGGTTGATGAGTTGCTTTTTCAATTCAATGGATCGTGTTGAGGTATTCCAGAACACATTGAATGAATCAACTACAGATTAAGGATTTGAACCAATGAGAGCAACTATCTTTTTTTGTCTAAAGCATCACTTTTATTGATGCTTTAGACAGAGGTCTTGCTGTTTGGTTGCAATAGGCACAGTTCAGCAAAATTTCCATTGATACTAAGTTCGATAATTTGCTGTTTTGTCAAACATCCATGTCTGGAATTACCCTCGATCGCTTACAAATTTTCTTGGTTGTGGCGGAGCAATTGCACTTTACTCGAGCGGCTGAATCACTCTACATTACTCAACCCGCCGTTAGTGCAGCGATCCAAGCACTAGAAGATCACTATGGAATTAAATTATTCAATCGCATCGGTCGGCGTGTTGAACTCACCGAAGCCGGGAAGTTATTGCAAATTGAAGCTCGCGAAATTCTCGATCGCGTCGCTCTCACCGAGCGTGGTTTACGCGAATTAAATGAACTCCAGCGCGGGGAGCTACGCCTAGGCTCAAGCTTGACGATTGGCAACTATTGGCTACCCCATCGCATTGGTGATTTTAAACGGCAATATCCAGGAATTGTGGTGCATTGCACCTTAGCCAATACCGAAGAAATTTGCACCGGCACAGCAACGGGTATTTTTGACTTAGGACTGATTGAAGGCGAAGTATTAAGCTCCACCCAACGTCATCTCGAACAGGTGGCGATCGGGGGCGATTGTCTGGTGATTGTGGTCGGCCCCTCCCATCCTTGGTTTGACAAAAGCTTCATTGAAACGCAGCAATTAGCCCACACAGAATGGCTGATGCGCGAACCAGGCTCCGGAACCCAGCAGCGATTTGAAGAGGCACTCAAAAGCTGGCAAGTCGATCCCGCAACGTTGCCCGTTGCGCTGGTTTTGACCACTGGGGAAATGGTCAAAGTTTTGGTTGAAGAAGGCGTTGGCGCAGCTGCCATTTCTCAACTCATGGTCGAAAAAGAACTACAACTGGGCACCATGCGTGCACTGCCGATTGTCGAAACAACCAGTCGCAACGTTGTCAAAATTGCTCGCCCCTTCCTGAAGCTGCGCCATCGTCAGCGATTTCAAACCAAGATTTCTCAAGTCTTTGAGCAGTTTTTACTGGGAGATACTCAAATCGTGATTTGAGCAATTTTTATGTAAAGTACGGTTTTTCGATCGAGATATAGTATTTTGAGTCAGAAGGCGCTTTATTGAAGTAGCCTCCGATTCATTTCGTCAGTTCCAATTGTCCCCATGACCCACTCTGCACGTCGCTTTCATGCATCTGATCGTGAGGATCTTTCCTTAACACTCCTGCCCAGCCAACAGGTCTATCCCCACTCGATTTCCTTGGCGGCTATTCAACTGCCTGCGAGTCAGCCCCGCCGCTATTTTGATCCCGTTGCGCTGCAAAAACTGGCCCAATCGATCGCCCAATACGGCATTCTCGAACCCCTGCTCGTTCGTCCAATTGCAGGCGATCGCTATGAACTCGTGGCAGGGGAGCGCCGCTATCGAGCCGCGCGCCAGGCAGGATTATTAGATGTGCCCGTAGTTGTGCGTCCTTTAAACGATCGCGATGCCCTCAGAATTGCGCTCTTAGAAAATTTACAACGCGAGGATTTGAATCCCGTGGAGGAAACGGAGGGAATTTTGCAACTCCTATCCATTGAATTACAGCAACCGATCGAAGCTATTCCATCACTACTCCATCGCCTGCGTAACGAGGCCCACGGCAAGACTGCACATAACGTTATGAGTAGCCTTGATGGTCAAGCCATCCATGCCGTTTTTGAATCCATTGGTTCCATGAGTTGGGAATCTTTTGTGACCAATCGCCTGCCATTACTCAAACTGCCCGCTAGCATTTTGGAGGCCCTGCAACAGGGACAATTGGCTTACACCAAAGCCTTAGCCATTGCCAAAGTGCGATCTAGCGAGCAACGCGAGCAACTCTTGGCAGAGGCCATTTCGCAAAATTTGTCGCTGAGTGATATTCGCAGCCGCATCGCCCAGTTGCGCGATATAAGCACCTTGCCAAAACCGGTGGCCCCGTCCCTACGCGATCGCTGGAGCCAAACCTATCAACGACTCAAGAAAGCCGGTGTTCTTGAGGATCCACACAAGCGCCAACAGGTGGAAGCCCTCATTGAGCAACTGGCTGCCCTTGCGGACGACGCTGAGTTATTTCAACCAAGCAGTTCGGAAGTCTCGCCCACAGAAGCCCCATCCACAGAATCAAATCAATAGGCTTTTTTTGATTTTAAACTACGGTTTGTCGGTCGATTTAGTCAAGATTATAATTAATCTAGCGCTAATTGACAGTAATTGATGCGTTCGTTCTGGCCAGAATGAACGGAAACTTGGCTGAATCTCTTCAGGATTCATGATCAAAATCCAACGTGATTTGATCACCCTAAAAATTCGCTGCCCAACACCTCTTCAGTACCCATGATTTCCATTGTATTAACCCTCGGTGTTTTGGTTTTAACATTTGTCTTATTTATTGTGGAATGGTTGCCGGTTGATATTACAGCGATCGGAATTGCTGTTCTTTTGATGTTGCTTGGCTTAATCACCCCCGAAGAAGGCATCGCTGGGTTTAGTAACTCAGCAACCATTACCGTCATGGCCATGTTTGTCCTAAGTGCGGCGATCGAACGCACGGGAGCCATTCAGACTGTCAGTGAGTTCTTGCAAGAAAAGGGTGGTCAAAATCCCACCAGACAAATTTTTGTTTTAGGCTCAATTGTTGGGCCAATTACTGCTTTTCTAAATAACACGGCGGTTGTAGCTGTATTTATTCCCATCGTCGAAAATTGGTGCCGTAAGCAAAATATTTCCACCTCAAAGTTATTGATTCCTCTCTCTTATGCCACAGTTTTAGGAGGGACAATCACAGTCATTGGCACATCAACCAATGTCGTCGCCAGTGGGCTTTCAAAACAGTTAGGCTATGGCGAATTTGGTTTATTTGAGTTTGCGCCGATGGGATTAATTACATTCACCGTTGGTTTAATTTATCTAGCGATCGCAGCCCCCAATCTCTTACCCGATCGCCGTAAACCCGGTGAAACATCGACCGTCGAAAATTATGGATTACGCGATTATTTCAGTGAAATCATCGTCACTGAGCAGTCATCCTTAATTGGACAATCATTACCAGCTAGCGACTTTCATCATCGTTATGATCTGGATGTTCTAGAAGTCATTCACGACGGCATGGTCTATACCCCCTCATTGGCAGGCGATCGCGCCTTGGCTGCTGGGGATATTTTATTAGTGCGTTGCAATCGCGATCAGTTGCTGAAGCTGAAGGATGAGCGAGGCTTAGAACTACTACCCGATGCCAAATTTTCCTTAGCGTCCAACGATCGCTCGATCGCCGAAGCATTGGTCATTTCTAACTCCAGTTTTATTGGGTCTAGCTTGCGAGAACTGCGGTTTCGTCAACGTTATAACTCCACTGTCCTAGCCGTTCGTCGGGGACAAGACTGCCTCTGCGAGCGCTTGCGCGATGTGCCCCTGCGATTTGGTGATGTGTTGTTGGTGCAGGGGCCCCATGACAGCCTGCGAGGACTACAATCCAGCCCAGAATTATTAGTCGTTGAGCCGCGAGAAATGGCACCTCTGCGGCGAGACAAAGCCGGTTTAGCGATCGCGATCGCCATTGGAACCGTGTTAGCAGCTGCCACCGAAACAGTGCCTATTTTGGTCAGCGCCTTAGTCGGTGTTGTGTTGGTGATTGCCACAGGAATTTTGCGGCCTCGAGAAATTTATCGCGTTATTCGTTGGGATATTATTTTTCTCTTGGCTGGCTTAATGCCCTTGGGAACAGCGATGGAAAAATCGGGAACCACTGAATGGTTAGCCAACAACTTAACCCAGGTTGGTGGACATCTTTCGGGCTTTTGGTTGCTGGTTTTGTTTTATGGGGTAACCACGATCATGACTGAAGTGCTATCCAATAATGCAGCGGTTTTATTAATGTTGCCGATCGCCGTGAAGGTTGCCGAAGCTTTGGAGTTTCATACCTTGCCATTCATGATTGTGGTGATGTTTGCTGCTTCAAATAGCTATTTGACCCCGATCGGCTACCAAACCAATACAATGGTCTATGGCCCCGGAGGCTACAAATTCTTAGATTTTACTCGGGTTGGTGTGCCTTTAAATGCCATTCTCACCTTGATTGTGCCACTCATGGCCGTTTGGTTTTATGGACTCAGGCTGGCAGTTTAGGAGTTTAAAGTCAATGAGTAATCTATGTTTTCCAGATTGTTGCTTGAGCTAGTTTGCTTCTACAATAAAAATCACTTGACTTGATATTCCAATCACGACCTGAATGAAATATCAATGCAGATTTTGATTCAAAATTTTTGATTTTTATCCACTCGATCGCCACAACGTTTATGACCACCACGCCCCATTCTGCGCCCTCTCCAGATTTAGCAACCTCCTCAGATCACCCACACCATCTTGAGCCGGCAGCTAGCCCTTTAATCGCCGATCAAGCTGGCTCAGAGGCATCCCAACTAGCCGCCCCTACTTGGCAGCGCTATCTCAGAAAAATTCGGGGTGGAATTGTTGTGGTGATCGGCTATTTATTGTCGCCGCTCTGCTGGTGGAATGATTTGATTTTTAACTTGCCGATCGCCTATGCCTTTGGGGCCCTCTGCAATCTGGTCATTCCGAATAGCCTTTGGACAGGGGCGATCGTCGGGTATTGGCTAACCAATGTGGTGGGCATTTTGATGATGCAATTCGGCACAACCGACATCATCACCAACGAATCTAAGCCCCAAAGTTTCTGGAAAACCATCTGGACTGGTCTAGCATCCTCTACCGCCTATACGATCGCAATTGTTGTGCTAGTTCAGCTTGGCATTCTGAGTTTGCCAGATGGATTTGGGCTGCAAAACTAATCCTGGCTATTATCTACGGCGCTGGAGGTCTAAGGGCTCAAGGTTCAGCACTTTTAAGCCATCGCTGCCCACAATGGTTGGAAGCTGACCATTCCAGCGCTCGATCGCCTGTCGTTGAATTAACTCAGGGGTGAGGTGCTCTTTCAGTAAGCGCTGGGCCTCCGCTTCCCCCCGCGCCCAATTGATTCTGGCTTCCGCTTCTCGAGCTGCTTTGATCGTCAAAAATTCAGCACGTTTGGCTTCTTGTTCAGCAATTTGCTTGGCTTCGACGGCTTCACTAAAGCGATCGGAAAAATTGACATGGACTAGCGAAATATCATCCACAAACACATGGTATCCGCGCAGCCGATCGCTCAAGAGCCGATCAACAGCACTTTTCACCTCTTCTCGCTTGGTGACAATTTCTTCCGCTGTATATTGCGCCATCACGGCTTTGAGCACTTCTTCAACCGCTGGGTCGATCGCCCGATCAACCACAGCCACCTCATCACCAATCTGCTGAAAGACTTGGGGCACTTCTTCAGGAATCAGATGCCAGTTCAACGCCACATCCGTTTCAATTTCTTGAAGATCTTTGGATGAGGCTTCTGCAGAAATTTCTCGTTTTTGCACCCTGACACTGAGCTTTTTAATTGCTTCCACGATCGGGATTTTGGCATGCAGTCCTTCGCCCAGAACAATCGCTTGCACTTGCCCAAATTTCATTAAAATGCCCCGCTCTCCTGCCGATACAATCGTCAAGGGCTGCAAGATCAGTCCTACCAAAACCAGCGCCGACAGCAAGCGAATTATCTTGAATTTAAAGCTATCTTGAAACTTAACAGGCATGACGTTTGGCAAGTTGGCTTAGTCTAAAACCATAGCAAAGTTTTCTGGCTCAGTCTGCGACCATTCATCATTTAAAAGCAATCTAATAAAAGCAATCTCAAAAGCAGCAGTTACGCTTGATCAGGTCTAGTCAATTGATCACAACGGGGAGCTGAGTCCCTTGGCTCCAGAACAATTGAGTTGTGTGGAAAGTCCTCGCAAAATTGCACCCAGAATTTGCTAGGTTTTCCCCTGTGCTTTGTTGGATTTTTGGTTGGAGACCTTGCTATGTGCGCTGCTGCGATCGACCGGGGGCATTTGCTCACCGAACAGGCCAACCCCAACAGCGAGGCGCTCGATCGCCTGTCATCGTTGGAAC
>Ga0075157_10002755_pt1 | contig 10129 bp, 6 predicted proteins | sample JI81BgreenDNA_FD_70967 | JGI IMG/M metagenome (GOLD analysis project Ga0075157, IMG submission 70967) | Wastewater effluent complex algal communities from Wisconsin, to seasonally profile nutrient transformation and Carbon sequestration -... | ecosystem: Engineered > WWTP > Effluent > Algae...
CCAACGGCAGTGGCGGCGGTCATGGTGATTTCATGCGGACCGTTGGCGGCGGGGGCGACGGCGAAAGTGGTCGGATTGGGCGTAGGTGCTGCAGCAGGAGTCCAGGTGTAGAGCACCTGCGGATTGGCGGGCAGGCCGTTGAGTTGGGCATCGGGCGTGAGCAATAGCTCGACCTTGGTGACGGCACCATCGGCAGCGGGGATGTTGACGGCTTCGGTGAAAAGGCTGCTGGCGTTGAGTGGATCGGCGCTGGTGTCGTAGGATGCGGCGATCATGTAGGTCTTGACCACGCCGCCTTGGGTGATCCGCAGAGTGGCATCGCAGCCGCCTGCCGGGGCGAAGGTGCTGGCGGCGGCAGCGCGATCGGCCGCGTTGGTGGGATCGAACAAACGGATCATCCCGGCGGTATAGGGGCCGATGGGTGGATAGACCATGCAGACATTCGGGCTGGCTCCGGAGACGGCGGCCATGATGCTGATCACGCTCTGATCGCGTTGCAATGGATACTGCACGCCGTTGTTGGTGAGGAGCGTGGTGTAGTCGCGGGTGGTGGCGTTCCATTTCGCGTAGGAGCCGAGTGTTTCATTCCAGACGACGACGGTGTTTTCCAGATAGTTGCGCATCTGGCGGACCGAGTAGTCGGAGAAATGATTGAAAATGTAGCCGCTTTCCTGATGGCCGGTGCCGCCGCCTTGCATGGGGTCTTGTTTGTAGGTGCCGGGTGTGGCACCGCTGACGTTGTTGGCCTGGATGGTGCAGGGAATGTAGGCGCGGGTGGGCAGGTGGAAGGCCCAGGTGGGACCGGCGTGGGTATCATTGTAAACCACCGGTGCGGCGATGCCATACATAGCACCCTTGTAGGGATAATTGCTGCTGTCACCCCAGTGCGGCAGGGAGAGAGCGTGGCCGAGTTCGTGGTGCAGAATGCCGACGCTGCCGCTGTTGCCGGTTCCGACGCCGCTGAAGCCCCCCGCCACACCTTCGTTGGCGACGTTGTATTTGTTCAGGTAGTAAAGGCTGTAGCCGGTGGTGCGACCGGCGGCACGGCGCAGGGCGACATTCCATGCGGTGGCGGCGGAGTTTTCCCCATCCCAGGCGATGCCGGTTTTGTTGACGTAATCTTGCTTGGAGGTGACACGCACAGCGGGCGCAGTGGAAGTGGGCTGCATGACCAGTTCGGGAAAAACGACGTCATTCGCGCGGCGGACTTCGAGTTTGGACACGGGCCATTTGGCTTCGAGTTCGGTGTCCCAGCCGATGGGGTAGTCGCCCGGGGTAAGGGTGAAAAAGTGGATGTCGGTCATGGTCATGATGACCTTGGTCGGAGCGCCGATGCTCAGATCGGGGAAACTCTCCTGTGCGCTGCCCGCTTGCACGGTGACACTGAGCCCCGGCTTGAGCCAGGCGGCCGGGATGATGGCGGTGAAGCTATTCGCATTCGTGTGCTGGATGACACCGAGGCCATCGGGGATGGAGGCTGGCAGCGTCGCGGGCCCGGTGAGCGGGAGGTTGAGTGTGTTGCCGTTCAGGCTGAGCACCGCGGTGACGGCAGGTGCGGCGGGCGTCTCGGGATCGATGACATGCGCTTTGATCAGAGTCTCGCGATTTCCCACTAGCACGAAATACGGGTCCGTTGTCTTTTGAACGTGGGTCTGGGCGAAATAGACGGCATCAATCGAGGTGGCTGCGGAGAGGGGGAGGAGGCAGGCGCAGAATAGAGAGCCAGTGATGGCAAAAATGGAGTTTGAAAAGCTCATGAAGTCGTCACATTGTGAATACAATGTAAAAATGCGCAATCAAAATGATGGAGTTTTTTGACAGTCAACTGCCAGCCTTGGAGTCATTTTCCCAGAAATCGGAGAATCCATTCGGGCGGCGCGGGGTCCATGCCTGTCCCGAAGTAGAAGCCTGTCAGATGGAAAAACAGCGGTGCGGCGAAGCACAGGGAGTCGATGCGATCCATCACTCCGCCATGTCCGGCGATGGATGCTCCCCAATCCTTGGCTCCGAGATCGCGTTTGATGGCGGACATCACCAGTCCGCCGAAAAATCCTGCCAGGCATATGAGCAAGGCCATCAGCATGGCTTGGGGGATGGTGAAGGGCGTGGCGAAGCTCATGCCCATGGCGACCAATACGGTGGTGGCGATGCCGCCCACGGTGCCCTCCACGGTTTTGTTCGGGCTCAGTTGTGGCGCGATTTTGCGTTTTCCTAACAATTTACCCCAACAGTACTGGAACACGTCACTCGCTTGGGCGGTGGCGACTAAGAAAAACAATAGCGGTCCATTACCGCCGGACCAGTTCTTGAGCGGTAAGGTCATGATCATGGGCATGTGGCTCACGAAATACACGCAGGTCAGCATGCCCCATTGGATTTTCGCGGTAGTGGCGAGAAATTCCTTGGTTTCTCCCGACAGCACCTTGCGGATCGGGATGAAAATAAAGGCATAGACCGGGATGAAAATACTGGCCAACCCGTACCAGTGAATGCCTACCAGCGCATATTGCAGTGGTAGGATCACAAAAAAGCACCAGAACAAGACGTGGTGGTCGCAGCCACGCGTTTCATTCAGCGTGATAAACTCGCGCAAGGCCAGAAAGGATAACATGCCGAAAAGGGCCACTGTGGTCCAGTGCCCCAGCCAGAGAGTGATGGCAAAGATCGCCACCATCACCCACCAGGATTTGGTGCGGGCGTTGAAATTGGCGACTCCCGCTTTTTTCTCAGGCGCGGCCCTGCGTGCCATGAGCCATCCTGTCACACTGGCGATCACCAACACCGCCAGTGTGCCGATGAGCAGCCATTTCATTTCTTCATTCATGATGCTTGTCTGTATGCTTGGTTCCCAATCCTTTTGCCACGGCCTGACGTGCCCTAACGAGAAAAGCCTCACGCCCTTCACCGGGGATCGGTTCCAGTGGATCGTGCACGATCATCCGACCGATGACCGGTACTAGTAAAACCTGCCCCTTGGGTAAAATGCGGTTCACATTTTGCAAACTGACCGGAACGAGCGGGCACGCGGGAAATTTTTCGTGCAGATGGAACAGTCCCGGCTTGAATGGCCCGAGCGTACCGTCCGCACTGCGTGTGCCTTCCGGAAAAATGATGATGGATCGGCCACTCTCTAACATCTGGAACACGCCTTGCAAGGGGTGAGCGCGGTCATCGCTGCGACCTTTGCGGTTGAGCAGCACGGCGCGGAAAACTTTGGTAGAGATCCAGCGGCGGATGAAATTTTTTGTCCAATAGTCGCGAGCGGCCACGGGTGAGGTCATGCGACGAATTTCACGCGGCAGGGCAGACCAGATCACCAGTGCATCGAGATTGCTGCCGTGGTTTGCGAAAAAAATGCACGGCTTTCCCGTCCAGCCTGCCACCGGCCCGACCTGGCTGACTCCCGTGGCACAGCGCGCCGTCCAAGCTATCAAGTCGTCGATCATGCCTTGGATTTCAGGATGGCAGCGATGCCAGAGAGCCTGCGCGCGAGGGTGACAACCTCACCCACGACCATCACGGCGAGGGCCCACAGAAACCAATCGAACCGCTTGGCAAAAAATGCGGCGATGACGCAAGTGATCGTGATCAAGGCCATGCGATGGGGTTTGGCCATGGGGCCGCGGAAATCGTGTTTCCCGGTGAGGACGGCACCTTGCATGCGGATGCAGGCGGTCATCACAGCCAACGCCGCGGCAGCCCAGCCGAGATGAAGGCCGCAGGGCTGTTGGAAAACACAGAACCCCGCGCCTGCCAGAATCACGGTATCGGCGATGCGGTCCGGGACTTCATTGAAGAGATCGCCCGTGGCACTTTTTTTGCCGCCCTCGATCGCCACCATGCCATCCATGAGATTGCAGATCAGGCGCAACTGCACACAGGCTGCAGCGGCGAGCAGCCACATCGGGCCGAGTTTTTTCATGCCCACGGCGACGAGGAACGCGCCCGATGCCGCCGCAAAAAACACACTGCCCACCGAGATGCCGTTAGGGCTGGCTCCGATTCTGAGCAACAGGCGCGACAGGCCGCCGGCCCAGGCGGATGCACGGGATTTCAACGGCCTTCTTCCCGCCACATCCGACTGCGATTCCATGACCGGACGATGCACGAGGGCTGATGGGATTGGCAATCAAAATCTCTAGCAGATGGTGGTGCTGTTGAATCCCTCATGGCGTGAAAAACGATGCTTCCCCAGTCGGCCGACCACGCATCTCACTGGGCGAGTAACTCAGTGGCCTCCGTTTTCCCCTGTTTTGCGGCTTTCTCCAGCCAGACCTTCGCCAGGCCTTTCGAGGGGGCTATGCCCACGCCTTGCAGCAAGCAACGGCCATAGGCGAGCTGCCCATCCGCCCAGCCGGCTTGTGCCGATTTCCGATACCATGTAACGGCACTGGTTGGATCTTTTTCCACACCGATGCCATTTTCATAACAGCGTCCCAGTTCAAACTGGCCTTCGGCATGGTCTTTTTCGGCCGCTTGCCGGAAGCACTGGAAGGCATATTCTTGATCGAAGGGTTCCCTGATGAGACGCACGCGTCCGATCTGCACAAGAGCGGGAGCATGCCTTTGTTCGGCGGCCAGGAGCAACCACTTGAGGCGCTCTTTGTGGCTTCGCGGCACGCCAAATCCATCGCGGTAGCAGTTTGCGTAGGCCAGTTGCCCCTCCGGTGACTTCTTCCTTGCCGCCTTGGCATACCATGCCGCGGCTTGTGCCGGATTTTTTGCCACTCCATCGCCGTTGGCATATCGATTCCCGATGGCCACCATGGCCGCGCCGTCACCTAAGTCGGCAGCCTTCTGAATCATTTGCATGGCCTTCGCGGGATCGGTGGTGAAACGTTCCGCCTGCAAGCGCATCGCACCGGCGTGATTTTTCTGGACGAGGCCATCGATGAGTTTCCGGGCCTTCTTGTGGGAGGCCTCATCGTCCAGCATGAGCAGAGTTTGGGCGAGTTGGAACTCCGCCTTGGCGTCGCCCTGGCTTGCGGCCTTTTCACACCACTCGATGGCGGAGGTGAGGTTTTTTTCCACGCCTATCCCTTCGGTGAGGCATTTTGCATAGGCCAATTGCGAGGGGCCGAATCCCGTTTCTGCCGCGGTCTTATAGCCCTCTGCCGCCTTTTCCTCGTCTTTCGCCACTCCTGTTCCCGCCAGCAACATATCGGATAGATTGTGGTGCGCGTAGTCCAGGTTCCCGATCTCCACAGCCATGCGATACAAACGCACTGCCTCCGCGCTATCGACTGTCACACCATGGCCATGTTGGTAGCAAAACGCCAGATTGGCCATCGCTTGGGGGCTGCCATGATCCGCGGCCGATCGAAAGAGCTTCGCTGCCTTGACCCGGTCTTTCGGCACTCCCTGCCCGTGCAGGTAGATGATACCGAGGTTGTTCGAGGCTGTCTTATGACCATTGGCGATGGCTTTTTCATACCAGTGGCGCGCTTTCTGGTAGTTGATCGCAACGCCCCATCCAAAGGCGTATGACCGCCCAGCTTCGTTTTGGCATTCGACATGACCCAGCTCCGCGCCGGATTCATACCACTTGGTTGCCTTCGCAATATCGCCCTTGTCCGAATAGTAAAGGCCCAGATGGCGATGTGCCAGGGCGAAGCCCAGTTTCGCGGATCGCTCATAGAGTGCGAGACCTTTTTCGATATCCTTCGGTCGTCCTTTTCCATAGAGATACGAGCGTGCCATTAAGTGGATTCCCTTCATATCTCCCAGTTTGACGAGCTCCTCGCAGATGTCGGCGGCCGCCTCGTAGTCCCTGGGAGTTCCCATCCCATCATAGAGACATCGAGCCTTCGCATACATGCCGCTCTCAGAGCCGAGTTCGGCAGCCTTACAGTACCAGCGAAAGGCTTCTTCTGGATTTTTTTCGAGCCCTGTTCCGCTTTCATGATAGCTGCCCATACAAACCATGGCATGGGGAGAATTCGCCGCAATGGCGGTTCGGAACAGTTCGATTGCTTTTTTGACATCTTTGGCCACACCGTTACCCTCCATGTAGTGAATGCCCATATTGGATAATGCGGTCATGTCGCCTTGATCCGCAGCGAGTTGAAACCATTGCATCATCTGTTTGGGATCTTTAGTAAAGCACCATCCTTCGGCAAAACACACGCCATAGCGCCGCTGCGCCAGAGGGTCTCCTTTTTCCGCTCCCTGTTTCAGCCACTTGACGGCTTCCGCATGATCAATGGCTGTGCCCTTGCCTGTTTGCAGACATTCCCCCAGCAGAGCCTGTGCCCGGGGAATGCCTTGCTCCGCCGCCTTCCGATACCACGACACGGCTTCTTGCAGCGATTTTTCCACGGTTTTTTTCTTCGCCAGCATTTCGCCCATGACCAACTGCGCCTCTGCGAAGCCGCCCTCCGCCGCTTTGCGATAGAGTCGTTTGGCTTCTTCCTGGTCCGGCTCACAGCCTCGGCCCTGCTCCAGACAGCTTGCCAAACGGGTCGTCGCGGCAACATCGCCCGCGTCGGCGGCTTTCGTGTACCATTTCACCGCTTCTTTAGGTCGAGCCTCGATGCCCAGCCCTTTTTCCAGGCACTCCCCCCAGTAGCGTTGGGACGGCGCATCTCCGAGCAATGCCGCTTTTTCCCACCATGGCGCGGCTTGTGGCCAATCGTCCTTGCCGAAAAACTCATGAGCCTTGCGGATGATTTCCTGTTCGGCATTGCGCTGGGCGATGGCAGCGGCCTCCTGTCTTTGCCGCTCCTGCTTCGCCTGATGCTGGCGATAGGCCATGGTTCCGCCGATGGCAATTGCCACGATGAGAAACATAGCTAGGGAAATCTTCAGATTCCGTCGGTTCGGAGCAGTGGTTGCGTTGTCGGTGGATGGAGGGGTCATATCCTGGGTAACTTGATTTTCTGGCGGTGTTAGGTGCGGAAGATTTCAGCGCTGTGCTGCGCTTGCCACTCGCTGCATGGTGGAGACAGTGCCTGAGGGAAGGGTGAGGGGACCCAGCAGCGGATGCGTGGCGGAGATGGTGCCGTCGGACAACCGGTAGGAAGTCACGGTCAAAATACCGGCATCAAACAGGCGCAGCAGGAATGGACGCCCCTCCGTGGCTTGCGCGGGTTTTTGCGGGGATGCGAGCCGAACCAGGGAAACATCTTTTTCCGCAAGCTCCATGAGGATCTGGTCGGAGGAGGTTTTGAATGAAAAAGTCAGTTCGCCATCCAACGTGCGGATTGAGTCGAGCGCTCCGGACCAGCGGTCGTCTTCCCGGCTGATGAGGAGATCGGAACGCTGGTCCTCGGCCTTCTTGGTTAGCTCGCTGAGCGGAAGATCGTCTTTCCCGTAGATTTCGAGGTCGTGGATTTCCTGACGGTACTGATTTCTCGCCATGCTCAGTATCATCATGCCTTTTCCTGTGGGAATGTTGGGAAGCGAATCGACGAATTTTCCGACGGACTCGTTCTGGAGCAGCAATTCCATTTTTCCGGTATCTCGATCGGCACGGACCTCGACGGACAGCCTATGATTGTGCAACTGGGCAGCGGTAGGTTTGTATTTGATCAGAGAGTGGGACTTTTCTTCCTCAGAGGATTCCCGGTTGATTTCCATCTCCTTGCCATTGAATCGTAGGATGTAGCGATTTGTGGCTTCCGACCTTTCGGCCAATGGATCCGCGAAGGTGGTGACGAAGAAAGGGATGCCATCCTCTGTCCAGACGAATGTGAATTTGAGGATGAAGTGGCGGGGGAGATCGAGATTGCGCGAGACACAAGCCTGTTCCGTGCAAATCATCGCCCGTTTTTCGAATTTCCAGACACTTGCATCTCCACTCACTTCCGTCCACTGATCCCTCTCGCCAGGGCCTTGATGGATGAGTTTGGGGCTTTGGTTCCCGGTGCGTACCGCCGCCACCACGTCTCGGGGAATGACCAATTTTCCCATGTGCGGGGAGAAAACGGTCAAGTGCTGTGCATCGAGCGATTCGACACTGGCGGGAAAAATGTCGCCATTCGATAGCTCGATGCGCGAGCGCGGGATGTCCCTTTTTTTCTGCTTGTCACCACACTCGATGAGATCCACGGCATCGCCCTTCAGCACGATGGGATCGGGAGTCAGTTTGCTGAGAATCTCGACGTTTCCCTGCTCATCGATAGCCTTCAGGTTCCCCGTGATCTGTGAATGCCCGCCGGAGAGGATCACGGTGTCATCGGCATGGACTTGGGATGTGCAAAGACCGCATGCCACGATCAAGCCGCCCATCACGAGTGATGCGATGGTGAAAGATCTCAGCAATGTGGCGCGAGCCAGCACGACAGTCATCGCAAAGTTGATAGACGAGCCCTCCGGGTTTGTAAAGGTGCTTCCTTCTTTCGCGTGGGAGGATTTCTCACAAAAAAAGCGCCCCTCATGCGAGGAGCGCTTTTGTTCAGGTGGAGTGACGCCGGATTACTCGGCAGCGGCTTCCTCCTCTTTGCCTTCCTTGGGAGCCACCACGTTGATGGTGAGGATGGTGGAGACTTGAGGATGAACGCGGACATTGACGTCGCTCTTGCCGGATTTTTTGATCGGCTTCTCGAGTTCGATGCCGTGGCGATCAATGACGATGCCGGCGGCTTCCAGTTCGCGATGGATGTCGATGGAGGTGACAGAGCCGAAAGCCTTGCCGTCTTGACCGATTTCGAGGGTGAACTTGGGACGCAGTTTCGCAATCTTGGCGGCGATTTCCTGAGCGGCGGCGAGCTCTTCCGCTTCACGCTGGGCACGCACGGCCTTGAGGGCGTTCACATGGCGGAGGTTGGCACGGGTGGCTTCGAAAGCCTTACCTTGCGGGATGAGGAAATTGCGGGCGTAGCCGGCGCGTACTTTGACGACATCCGATTCGGCGCCGAGACCTTCGATTTTTTCTTTGAGAATCACTTGTGCTGTAGCCATGACGTAAAATTACTGTTGCGGGGGGCGGAACTTGTAGGAAAGCGGGGGGGGAGTCAAGAAATAATTTTTGGGAAAGCATGGATTCGAGCAATTTTGTCCCAGCATGCCTGAGGACTGGGAGATTTTCCCGGTAAATCTCCATGCAAAAACCTTGACCAGAGAAGATGGCCCCCCTAGTGAAGCGCATGACATTTGACCAATTGGGCCTCAACGATGCAGTTTTGGCAGCCGTGAAAGAATCGGGATACGACACTCCCACGGCCATTCAGGCACAGGCAATTCCGCTGATCTTGGCCGGGCGCGATGTCGTGGGGGCCTCACAAACGGGCACAGGGAAGACCGCCGCATTTGCCCTGCCATCCCTCTCGAAAATTTCCGCGTTGGGCAAACCGCAGATCCTCGTGCTGGAGCCCACCCGCGAGCTGGCTCATCAAGTGGCCGAGCAGTTCATCAAATATGGCAAACACACCGGGCTGAAAACCGCATTGCTCTACGGCGGTGTGGGCTACGGTGAGCAAGCGAAGGCATTGGAAGATGGCGCCGATATCGTGGTCGCCACGCCCGGCCGTCTGGTCGATCACTTTTACCGTGCCACCATGCGCTTTGGCGCATTGAAAATCCTTGTGCTCGATGAGGTGGACCGCATGCTGGACATGGGCTTCCTGCCGCAGGTGCGAAAAATCGTCAATCTCTGCCCCTGGGATGAACGCCAGACCTTGCTCTTCTCCGCCACCATGCCGGCGGCGATCCAGACCTTCGCGCAGTGGTGCTTGAAAGATCCGATCAGCGTGGAAATCGCCAAACGCGAGGTTGCCAGCTCGGTGACGCATGCCTTTTATCCGGTGGCCATGGATCAGCGCGATGAATTGCTGGTCGGGTTGTTAGATGCCACCGAATGGCACAGTGTGATGATTTTCACCCGCACTCGCAAGGAAGCTGACCAGGTGACCGACATGCTGAAGGAAAACGGCCACCCCAATGTGGTAGCGATGCACAGTGATGTATCCCAGAAAGATCGCATGGAAGCGCTGCAAGGGTTCCGCGATGGGAAATACGACGTGCTGGTGGCCACTGATGTGGCGGCGCGCGGCATTGACATTTCCGGCGTCTCCCATGTGATCAACTACCGGGTGCCGGAAAATGCCGAGGACTACGTGCACCGCATCGGCCGCACCGGTCGTGCCGCGGCCGAGGGCGATGCCTTCACTATCCTCACGGCGGACGAACT
>Ga0075157_10002756_pt1 | contig 10123 bp, 4 predicted proteins | sample JI81BgreenDNA_FD_70967 | JGI IMG/M metagenome (GOLD analysis project Ga0075157, IMG submission 70967) | Wastewater effluent complex algal communities from Wisconsin, to seasonally profile nutrient transformation and Carbon sequestration -... | ecosystem: Engineered > WWTP > Effluent > Algae...
GGAAGATTGTTGGGAAATAATGCTACAAACATGCAAGCTCTCCGAGCTTGTAGCATATCCATGCTTCAAAATTGTCGCTTCTTGTAATCCTTCGTACACTCCTGATGCGGAATGCGGAAAAAAATATTTTGCAAAGCAAAATCAAGCATTCAACATTAAAAATTCAAAATTTATTCCGCATTCCGCATTTGAAAACTTTGTTTATTATTAAAATGCCAGATAATCAGCCACATAATCCAGAAAATGGCGGTATGTTTTACGGCCTTGGGCGAGGTATATTTATAGCGTTGCTGGTATTTGGTTTGCCGGCGGCGGGCGTCATTTATTATTATGATCATCTGGCGCGCTGGTCGGATTCTGTAGAAGAGTTGCCGGTATTGGAGGAGATGCTGCGCGATTTTCACAGCGGCGTGGAAGTGCTCGGGCCGGAATTTTCGGCCCAATTAAAAAAATTCTACAGCCTTGATTCCGTGCAGGTAAAGCCTGAAGCGGAGATGCCTCAATCCTTGCGCTACTGGAAACGCCCGGAAGTGGAACGCGATCTTTTTCTGCGTATTCCCAAAAAACGGCGCGGCAACATGATGGCCTACCTCGATTATATTGACCGATACAAACACCTGGCGGTGTATGAAATGCGGCGCTCCAAAATTCCGGCATCCATCACGCTGGCACAGGGGTTGCTGGAAAGCGACGCCGGTCGTGGTTTTTTACCTCAAAAAGCCAACAACCATTTCGGGATCAAATGCCGTATGGAAGCAGGCGCCCGCCGCGACGGCCGTATCAACCGCGCCGATTTTAACCCGTCCCAGCTCGCCATAGACTGCGTACAGCGCAAGGACGATTACGAGTGGGATCATTTTGAAGTATACGACAATGCCGGCAACAGCTATCGCCGTCATAGCCACCTGCTACTCGGCGAGCGATACAATTGGATGATTCGCGCTTATCCGATCGGTGAAAATTGTCTGGCCCGGAAACCTGTTTTCGGCCAAACCCAGGTGCCTTATTACGCTGCCTGGAGTGTCGGGTTAAAAACCTCCGGTTATGCTACTGCGCCGCGCTACGCAGAAGCCATCATTCAAATCATTGAGACCTATCAGTTGTGGAAAATTGATTATGAGTCTGTACGTGCTTAGCGCCTGCTGATGCACTCACCGCTCCGATAACTCCAACCAACGCATCTCTTTTTCTTCCAGACTTTCCTGCAAAACGCCCAATTCTGCGGAGAGCTTGCCGGCTTCATCGGCGCCGAGGTTGTCGCTGTTGAAGCGTTCCAGAATTTCTTTTTTACGGTTTTCCAACTGAGACATTTCGCGCTCCAATTTTTTCATTTCGTTGCGCTCGGTGTTCGTCAGGCCGGGCTTGGACGAAACGGGCGCGGCGGCAACCGGAACCGGATTTTTCTCCTGCGCTTTGCGGTCGAGTTCTTCGGCACGTTTACCGGCCCGATATTCGGCATAGCTGCCGTTGAAGTCCTTGATTTTGCCACCGCCTTCAAACACAAAAAGGTGCTCCACGAGGCGATCCATGAAGTAGCGGTCGTGCGTAACTATGAGCAGGCAGCCGGGATAGTCCTGTAAAAAGTCTTCCAACACTTGCAGCGTGAGCACGTCGAGGTCGTTGGTCGGCTCATCGAGAATGAGGAAGTTGGGGTTTTTCATAATCACGGTGAGCAGGTACAGACGGCGGCGTTCGCCACCCGACAACTGGCTCACATATACCTGCTGCTGTGGGCGCGAGAAAAGAAATTTTTCCAGCAACTGCGCGGCGGAGAGTTCCTTGCCTTTTTCAAGGGGAATGTAATCGGCAATGTCGCGGATGACCTCAATCACGCGCTTGTCGTCTTTGAGTTGTATGCCTTCCTGACGGTAATGGCCGAAGAGGATGTTATCGCCTACGACCACTTTGCCGGTATCGGGCGCGAGGGTTTCGGTGATGATTTGCAGGAAAGTGGATTTGCCTGCGCCATTGGGGCCGACGATGCCCACGCGCTCGCGGCGTTTGAATTTGTAGGTAAAATTGTCGAGCACTTTTTTAGCGCCGTAGCTTTTGCTGACATTGTGCAGCTCCACAATTTTTCCGCCCATCCAGGTTTCCTTGATCTGGATGCTCATTTCCTGGGTTTGTTTTTTCAGGCCGTCGTTGCTTTCCTTGCGATCGAAGTAGGCATCCACGCGGGCTTTGGCCTTGGTGGTTCGGGCGGCGGGGCTTTTGCGCACCCAGTCGAGTTCGTTTTTGAGGAGTTTTTTCTCGCGCTCGTAGGTGGAGGTTTGCACTTCCTCGCGCAGCGCTTTTTTCTCCAAATAATCGGCATAAGAGCCTTTGTAACGGTACAATTGGCCGTTGTCTAACTCGATGATGCTGTCGCAGACATTTTCCAGGAAATAGCGGTCGTGCGTGACCATAAACAGCGTAATGCCGGGCTGTTGCAGGTACTCTTCCAACCACTCGATCATTTCCACGTCGAGGTGGTTGGTCGGTTCGTCGAGGATGATAAAATCGGGTTCTTCGAGCAGTACTTTTACGAGCGCTAAGCGCTTGACTTGTCCGCCGGAGAGGCTGCCGACTTTTTGCTCCAGGTCTTCGAGGCGGAAACGGAACAGCATTTCCTTGGCTTTGGCTTCAAAGGACCAGGCATGGTGCTCGTCCATGGCGGCCATGGCGTCCTGAAGTTCCTGGGCGTTGTCGGGGTGGGCGAGGGCGCGTTCATAGCGGCTGACCACGCGCACGAGCGGGTTGGAGTCGTCGAACACGGCGCTCAGGATGTCGAGTCCGGGGTGGAAAACGGGTTCCTGATCGAGCCAGCCGATGCGGATTTCCTTGCGCAGCGAGATCTTGGCATTTTCTCCTTCGGAGCCTTCTTTACCCGCGATGACGCGCATGAGGGTGGTTTTGCCCGAACCGTTTTTGGCGATCAGACCGATTTTTTGCCCCTTGTCGATATAGAGGTTAATGTTCTTGAAAAGCGTTTTTTCACCATAACTTTTGGTGACATTCTCCAGCGTCAGAAAATTCATAAAGGGGGCAAATTTTTAAAAGCCGCGCAAAAGTAGACCGAAATTTAATTTCCGGCTGCATACATTTGTCGCAGATTACATTTCAACATCATAATCATGCGATTCTTACTCCTGTCATTTTTCCTTTCCTGCGCCCTCGCGGGCTTTGCACAAGCCCCCGGCAGCGCGCTTTACCGCCACCGCAATCTCGAAAAAGCTTATGAAAAAGGTACCCGCTCCAACGACGGCACACCGGGGCCTAAATATTGGCAAAACCGCTCAAATTACCAGATTGAAGCGCGTTTGGAGCCTAAAACACGCCGTTTGCAAGGTGTAGCAACCATCAAATACAAAAACAACAGCCCCGATACCCTCAAAAATTTCATCTTCAAACTCGCGCCCGATCGCTACCGCAAAGGCAGCCTGCGCGATTTCGATGTGACGCCCTCGGATGTGAGCGAAGACGGCGTGCTGATCAGCGAATTAAAAATGAACGGCACGGAAGTAGACCTCGCCAAACGCCGCCGGGGCAACACGCAACTGCGCATTGACCTGCGCAGCAATCCTATTTTGCCTGGCGCCGAAACAACTTTCAACGTCAGCTGGGCTTACACACTGCCTGCCGGCGAAGACGCCGCGCGCGAGTGCGTGTGCGACAGCACCACTTTTTTTGTGCCCTACTGGTACCCGGAAGTGGCAGTGTACGACGACGTGCACGGTTGGGCGCAAACGCCTTACAGCGGCCAACAGGAATTTTATCACGACTTTTCCGACTACGACGTGACCATCACCGTGCCGCGTGGTTTCCACGTTTGGGCTACCGGCGAATGGCAAAACCCGGATGAAATTATGGAGCCGATTTATGTGGAACGCTGGAAACGCGCGCACACTTCCGACGAGGTGTCGTCTATTTTCAGCCTCAAGGAGTTGCAGCGTGGCGGCATTTACAAAGCCCAGGCGCAGCACCGCTACCGCTTCAAGGCGACAGACGTGCCCGACTTTGCCTTTGCCAGCACCAACCACTACAACTGGGACGCGGTGAGTGTGCAGGTAGACGACCAGACCAAGCGCCGTACCTTTATCAGCGCCGTGTATGATACCGCATCCACAGATTATCTGGAAGTGGCGCGTATTGCCGCCGACGGTATCCGCCTGATGAGCACCTGGCTGCCGGGTTATCCGTTCCCATATCCGGTAATGACCGTTTTTAATGGCAACGACGGTATGGAATACCCCATGATGTGCAACGATGCCAGCACCAAACCCCGCTCGGCTATGGGCCTGACGGTACACGAAATTTCGCATACCTACTTCCCCTTTATGATGGGGATCAATGAGCAGGAGTACGCGTGGATGGATGAAGGTTGGGCCACTTTTTTTGACTACATGCTCAGCGACTCGCTCAGCGGCCACAAATTAGGCGGCACGCGCAACTTTGGCGGTATCGCCGGCACCGATGTGGACGTGCCCCTGATGGTGCGCTCCAGCAACCTCAGCACGGCCTACCGCAACTCCTCTTACCTGCGTCCCTCGTATGCCTACTTTACGTTGCTCGACGAGTTGGGCTACGAAGGCTTCCACAAGTGTATGAAAACCTATATGGATACGTGGAAAGGCAAACACCCCATTCCCTACGATTTCTTTTACACCTGGAACAAGGCTTCCGGCCAAAACCTCGACTGGTTCTGGCAAGCCTGGTGCTTCGACTGGAATTATCCGGATTTGAAATTGGAGCCGGTAGCAGCAAAATCGGGTAAAAAAGGCCAGGAAATCCGCGTGACCCGCGTCGGTAAGCTGCCGGTGCCCGTACATGCAGAAGTGACGTACACCGATGGTTCCAAACAGACCTTCCACGAGCGTGCTTCCTACTGGAAAAACGGCGCTACCGAATGCCGTTTCACGGCCGACAAGAACAAAACCGTCAAGTCGGTGAAAGTGGGTAGCCCCACCATCCCCGATGCGACGCCGAAAAACAACGAATTTTAACGATGAACGATGAACGATGAACGATGAATTTTGAAGATCGGTTGATCTTTAATACTGAATTTCAATCAATTAAAAAATCAATTCATCGTTAAAATTCATCGTTCATCACTCATCGTCATCATTAAAATTCATCGTTCATCACTCATCGTTCATCGTTCTAAAAAATGTATTCACGTTTTGCATATTGGCTTAGTGTCACGATGATTGTGCTGACGGCCTGTTGTTTTTACCCCAAGTGGCAAAAAACAGCAACGGAGGCGACCATCAGTTGGGACGTATCGGGGTACTACCTCTATTTGCCTGCGGCGCTGATTTACGGCGACCTCAAGCAGGCGGCATTTTTTGACAAAATTGAGGAGGAGTACAATCCGGGCCCCGGCATGGGGCAGCGGGTGAAGCAGCCCAATGGCAACGTGGTGATGAAATATTCCTCGGGGCAGGCTTTTCAGTTTTTGCCCTGGTTTGCAATAGCGCACTGGGTAGCGCCCAAATTGGGTTATCCCGCCGATGGCTTTTCCTGGCCTTATCAGGTGGCCATCAGTTGGGGCAGTTTCCTGATTGCGGCGCTGGGCCTATGGTTTTTACGCCGTATTTTGTTGTATTATTTCAGCGATGGGGCTGTAGCGGCGACATTAATCGCAGTTACATTGGGCACCAATTACCTGAATTATACCGCCATTGACGGCGCCATGACCCACAATTGGGTGTTCACCCTCTATGCCTTGCTCACGTACAGCACCATCCGTTACTACCGCAATCCCGGCTGGGGCTGGGCGGCGCTGATCGGCTTGTGGGTAGGCTGGGCCACGCTCACGCGACCCACCGAGGCCATTTCGGTGCTCATTCCCTTGTTGTGGGGCTTGCAGGGACTCCGTTACTGGCGCGTGCAACTCGGTTTTTTGTGGAAACATAAAATGCACCTGTTGGTAGCCGGCCTGATTGCGGCCGCCATCGTTGGCATACAATTGGGCTATTGGAAATGGGCTTCGGGGCATTGGCTCGTGTACAGCTATGAAGAGCAGGGCTTCAGTTGGCTCAAGCCGCATGTGAGCGATGTGCTGTTCAGTGCCAAAGCGGGCTGGCTGATTTATTCGCCCATGATGGCCCTGGCGTTTGTGGGTTTCTGGTGGCTGCTCAAGCAGCGGCCGGCAATATTCTGGCCCGTTTTGATTTTTTGCGGGGTGTTTTTATACGTCACCGCTGCCTGGGACATTTGGTGGTATGGCGGTAGCTTGGGGCAACGCGCCATGGTGCAGAGTTATCCGCTTTGGGCCTTTGCGCTGGCCGCTTTTTTCCAGCAAATGACCCGCTCGGCCTGGAGTTACTGGATTTGGTTGCCCGTGGCGGGTTTGTGTGTGTACCTGAGTTTGTGGTGGACCTATCAGGCCCACGAAGGCGGACTTTTTTACCCCGAACAAATGACAAAACGCTTTATGCTCAAAACCGTAGGGCGCTATAAATTAGAGCGCGACTGGCTCAAATTTTTGGACACCAAAGATGAATTTAAAGGCAAAGAACGCGTTGATTTACAGGTGATTGTAAAAAAAGATTTTGAGCAGGACAGCTCCGCAGCCGTTGTAAGGGAAAACGCCATAACCGGCGCCCGCAGCCTGCGCCTCAACCGCGAGCAGCAGTTCGGAGAAGTGTGGAATGAAAAACGCGGCACGGCCTCCTGGGATGATAAAAACCGCTGGATACGCGCCTCCTGTACCTTCCGCTGCGAACCGAAAGAGTGGGATTTCTGGAAAATGACCCAGTTTATCGTGCGCTTTACAGAAAACGACAAGATTGTAAAAGAACGCATGATACGCCTGCAACGGCATGTAGACGGCAATGAGCTGAAGACCATCTTTTTTGATACCAAACTACCCGATAAACCTTACGATCAGGTAAAAATTTTCTTCTGGAACGCCGATGGCGAGAAGACGGTTTTTATAGACGACGTGCAAATAGAAAGCTTCAATTAATAGCCCGATGATGAAACAATTCCTTCCGCTTCTGCTCCTGTTTTCCGGCCTGCTCAGCTTAAAGGCACAGGTCTACAAGGATTACAAACCCAGCACCGCCTTCCTCGCTTTTCGCGGCGACAGCTGTTTCAATATTACCGAACAGGAAGGCGACCGCGCCTTCCGGATGCGCAAATGGGATGCCGCAGCGGCCCTCTACCGCGCCGCGCGCAGTTGTGCGGATGCCGACCAGAAAGGGCGCTCCGTGGTGTCGCAAAAGATTAAAAACTGTCGGGATTCAGCAGCAAACGACCTGCTTCGTCGCGAGCGGCAGGCCGTCGCTTCGACGAGGGCCAGGGATGCCGAAAAACTACTGAGTCGTTTCAACCGCACCCTGGCGTTCCGGCTGGCTGATTTTTCCCTCAACTATATTACACCTGATGAACTCAACCTGGATTGCCAGCAAGCCATTTACAATGCCTGGTATTACAATCCGGAATTGTATGTTGAGAAAGATCTGAATACAGAAGTGCCTTTTAACTACGAATTTGCGCAGGAATTAGGCAAAGATGCGGAAGTCGGACAGGTCCTTATCGCAGATTCTGTTTATATCTGGGGTATTAATAAAGACCTGAATCAACTCATTTTCTGGGAAGCGCAGAGTGGGGAATTGCGCTGGATTAAAGCTTTGGATGTATCCGAGCACAAGCGTTTTATCAGCAGTGAAGACGGCCGTTATATGCTGCAAATTGAAAATAATCACCTCAAACTCTGGCGAGGGAAAGACATCTCCTGGACCCACAACGCAAGCGTTGACGCGGCGGTGCTGACAACGGATAACGCTTACGTGTACTATGCTTCCAAGGGCGATATTTACAGGATTTCCGTTGCAGAAACGGTACAGCAACAGGCACAGCGAAAAAAAGTCAACTCCCCCTCCCGCTACACACCAACCCGTCAGTCCGAAAAAATTGCCAAAGGTATCCGCATTGAAGAACAGAATATCTGGGCTGTACATGGCGATACCCTGTGGCAATTTGATGGAAGCAATCTGAAAGTGTATTTGTTGTCCCGACAAGGTGAAAACCGGGATGGATTCACCGAATTAGGTGTTATTCCTTTACAACCTGAAGAAGCAGGTATTTACAAGCCGGCGCCCATTGGCCAAATACATCCCGGCGCCCGAGTACTGATCTTAGAGCGGGAAATACCTGATACTGTAAGTCGCTATACCAATGAATATTATGTTGAGCCGGTTATTTACAGCACCCTTTTGATTTCCCTGCGCGACGTGTTGGGGGCCAGATACCTGAGCGAACAGCCTTTTAAAGAAATGGAGGGCCGGTTTAGTGGTGCTTTATTAAAGGATGGGCGGGTCGAACAGGTATCCACCTTTCTGCCCAAACGGCGCCTTTTGTACATCCGTAACGCTGATGGCGGGGTGAAATACGGCGCTTATTTGCCGAATTCGATGCACATAACCAATCATTTACCTTATGGTAGTTTTGATCCGGAGGGCAAATTTTATGTACATCCTGACGATTCGAGTTCGCTTTATGTCTGGGCGTTGGAGTTTTCTTCCGGGGAAGACTATGTAAATTACCAGACCGGCCCACTTTTTGGCATCGACCCCGCTGCTCAGTTGGTCTATTCCCAAAACGAAGGTAATGCATACCTACAACCACTTAACACTGACCTGTTGGATGCACGGCGCTTTAAAGTTCAGACCGAAAGACTCCTTGGCGTGCGCGGCACATGGGCCGCTTATCTAAAAGCAGGTAGTCGTACTTCGGTAGTTTTGGAACAATTTGATCTCCTCGGCGGACCGAGCACAAAGCGCAGGGAGCTGACAGTTCCGATACACCGATACCAGCCGCTTGCGGCAGCATTTTCGCCAGGTATGAACAACGTGGCTATTATCGGTGATTTTGCCAGAGAAGTATTCATGGTAGATTTAAACACAGGGCAATCCAAATTGTATAACCTGCGCCAGCCATATCCCAAAGACATTAAATTTGTAGATGAAAAAACCTTGTGGCTGTCTTACCCTTCCGACGAAAAATGGAAAGCATTTGAGTCAAAATTGTATCGGATCAGTGGCGATACATTGATGCCCTTGAAATTTACGCCTAAAAGCGGCGGAATATTTTTCTCTCCGGCGCAGCTGAATCCTGTTTTCGCCATTGCCGACACTGGCCGTATCCGAATATTTAACACCAACGACCTGCTCAATGAAGCGGCTATGTTGCCGCCCTCTGAATACGCCTTGAGCGCCCTGCAGGTGAATGCCGCCGGGGATCGTGTAGCGGCGGCTTATCAGGACGGGAAAGTGATCGTCTGGAACGTGCCGGAGGAGCGGGCCGAGTTTTCCTTGTATCCGTCGCAGTGGCAAGGTAATAAACGTATTCAGGCGCTTGCATTTTCGGAAACAGAAGACTGGCTGTACATGCTCCTGGAAAGCGGCGAACTGATGATGCGCTCCATTGATCTGACGCATATTCGCAGTACCGGACAAAAGCCAAATCTCAAAATGAGCGCTTTTTCGCCAGCGGAAATTGAAAAATTCGGGCTTGAAAAAGTATTGAATTACGAAGGTAATTTTGAAAAACTGACCCAAAGCAACGACATTCCGCTCGTGCATTCTTTTATTAATTATTACCGCAGCAATGCCTACGAAAGCGGTGATATTGCGCGGATTGCAGAAAATTGCGAACGCGCCGTTACGCTGTATAAAGTGTTGGAGGAGGCGCAACAGGAGAAAATCAAAAGTGCTACGGTCGAGATTTTTGTGAATTATTACGATCAGTTGCTGTTGCGCAATCAGTTGCCGCAGGCTGCGAAATTAGCCCAGCGGATGCGCAATATTTTTGGAGAAGAAAAATCTGTGCTGTTTATTGAAGCCAAAACCCATTTGTTGCAGAAGCAGTACGACAAAGCCGCACAGAAATTTTCCGACTGGAGCCTTTTGGCCAATGAAAACCAGTTTGAATTTAATGTTTATGAAGCGCAAAACTTGCTGGAACAGGAAATTTTGGACAGCGAACAACGCGACTTTCTTTGCGCTTTGTTCAAAGGGATTGTCGAAATGCCCTATGATTGTCAGACAGAGGTTCCTTTTAAAATTACATTTACCTCAAAAAACCGGCAGCGCGAATGGGAACTCTGGAAAAAAGTATTGCAACCAGAGTTAAATGC
>Ga0075157_10002758_pt1 | contig 10121 bp, 12 predicted proteins | sample JI81BgreenDNA_FD_70967 | JGI IMG/M metagenome (GOLD analysis project Ga0075157, IMG submission 70967) | Wastewater effluent complex algal communities from Wisconsin, to seasonally profile nutrient transformation and Carbon sequestration -... | ecosystem: Engineered > WWTP > Effluent > Algae...
GACGCCCTGCTGCACTTCTGGATCAGCCCGGCGTCGCGTCGAGACCACCACGCGTATCCCGGCGGGTTGGCTGAGCACTCGCTCGAAGTCGCGACCATGGTGGCCAGTGCAAGCGGCCTGCCGAAAGACGACCGCGAGATCGGGATCGTGTTCGCCCTGCTGCACGACTACGGGAAGCTGTGGTGCTATGGCCCCGATGCGCCGCGCCGGAACAGCCTGGCCCACGAGCAGATGGGCTACGACGCGCTGCTGGCGGCTCTGGACCAGCTGATCGAAGCCGAACCAGACGCCGGGGCGAGGCTCGCTGAACTGCTGGGTGGCCCGAAGGCACCGAGGGATAGCGCCTACCCGCTCGCCATCGGAACGATCGTGCGCGCCTTCGACCAGATGAGCTGTGAGAAGACCCGGCGGCCGAAACTTTCCCCGCCAACTTCGCCGTGGCCGGCGTCGCTGGATGGTGGGTGAGCCCCACCACCCAAAGGAATCACGATGCTGCACAACCCCCTGCGCGCTCTGCTCTACCGACTGATCGACGCCATCCGCATCGAGCGGCCCTGGCGCCCCGGCCTGATCCGGGGCGGCCACGGCCAACTGCCGAAGCGGATCAAGCGGCCTCGAAACCCCCTGAGTCCACCGGATGCGCCGCAGCGGATCGCCGCGTCGCATGCAGTGCGACGGCTCTTCAAGACCCTGCACATCCCGTTGGCGAAAACCGCCCCCCGAGCTGATCTGAACGGAGACTCCGAATGACTATCCCCCTCGAACGAAGCCGGGCCGTCCTCTGGGCCGGCGGTCTGCTCGTTGCGCTTAACGGCGATCTCCGCGTCCCGATGCCGTACCGGCGGATGGCCACAACGATTGCCCGCCACTTCCCGACCGTCGAGGACGTGGCCCATGCCGCCACCCTGTCCTTGCTCCGCGGTGCCGGCAGGATTTTCGAACACCCGCGCGACTGCGGGAACTGGCAGGACAGCTGCCCCGGTCCGTCGCTGACGCACAGCACGCGACTGAACTGGCCTTCCGAGGACCGCGATGACGGCATAGAGAGCGATGCTGAGGAAGCGGCGGGTATCGAAATGGACGGCGACGCGACGCGTGAGGACCTCGAAGAACAGATCGAGTCTTTCGAGCGTGCCGATCTCGCGCTCCGGCGCCGCATTGGCCGTCTCTACACGACGTGTCTCCACTTGCATCCGAGCCTGAAAGCCTTCTTCACCGCGATGGCGTGGAAGGAGCAGCAGTCCATCGCATGGATCTCCGGGACCCATTTCGACGGCGGAACGAAGACCGTCGGCCATTTGATCCTCGAAGACCGCCACGAGGACCTCGACGATCAGCTTTCGGAGCTGCTCCGGCAGTACCCAACCGGGTAGGGCCGCTGAGACTGCCTGCCCGCAATGCCATCATTCCCCCCGTTCCGCCCCCCTCATCCTCGCGCTGCGAACCCAAGGAGCTTCCATGTTCGGTTTCCGCTACATCAAATCCGCCCCCAGTGACTACCTGATGCAGGTCCGCGACGGCCAGGTCGTCCGCGAAGGCGCTGGCCTCGCCTTCTTCTACTTTGCCCCCCGGTCGACCCTGGTCAGCGTGCCGACCACGGTCAACGAAGTGCCCTTCATGTTCGAAGAGATCACCCGGGACTTTCAGTCCGTGACCCTGCAGGGTCAGGTGAGCTTCCGTATCAGCGACCCGAAGCTGATCTCCCAGCAGATGAACTACGCGCTGCTCCCGAACGGCAGCTATGCCTCGGACGAGCCCGAGAAACTCCCGCTCCGAGTCTTGAACGCGGTGAAGGCGCAGTTCCGCGGCATGTTGCAGGAGCTGGACCTGAAAGGCCTGCTGCAGGCGACCGAGCAGCTCGCCCACTCCGCTCGTCAGCGACTTTCGAGTGCCCCGGCCATCCGAGAGCTCGGCCTGCAGGTCATCGACCTGAGCATCCTGGCCGTGAAGCCGACTCCGGAGACCGCCCGCGCTCTCGAAGCGCCGGTGCGCGAGACCATCCTCAAGGAAGCCGACGACGCCACCTACGGTCGCCGGAACGCCGCCATCGAGCAGGAACGGATCGTCAAGGAGAACGAGCTGCGCAGCGAACTGTCGGTGGAACAGAAGAAGCGCGAAGTCCAAGAGAACCGGATCGAGTCGGAGCGCGCCCTGCTCGAGAAGCGCCAGCAAGTGCAGGCTCAGGAGATGGCGGGCAAGGTGAAACTGGAACAACAGAACGCCGAGCTGGTCGCGCTGGAAGGTGAGAACGAACGCCGCGAGGCGGAGACCCGTGCCTATGGGATCCGCACGATGGCGGACGCCCTGCAGGGCATCGACCCGCGCACGCTGCAGGCTTTGACCATGGCCAACGCCAGCCCCGAGGCGATGATGGCGCTCGGCTTCCAGAACCTGGCAGACAACGCCGCGAAGATCGGGGAGTTCAACTTCTCGCCGGACCTGCTCCGTCAGCTGGCCTCGAAGAAGGCCTGAGTCCGTGGACGCCACGGACCGCAAGATCGTCCTGGTGACGCGGCGCACGCGTCTCCAGGAGATGGTCGTCCGCTACAACACGGTGGAGCAGGCCAAGTTCCAAGCCGAGCACCTCGGCTTGGACTTCTCCGACTTCCTCGCCGAGGACCGGACCTACGCCGCCGCAGTGACCTCCGTGTCCGACGTGCTGGAACGGCACGGGCGCCTGCAGCGGCTGGATCGGGGGTTCTTGCCCAACTTCCTGTTCCCGCCGGGCTGTCTCGTCGTGGTGCTGGGACAAGACGGACTGGTCGCCAACACCCTGAAGTACCTCGATGGACAGCCCCTGCTGGCCATCAACCCCGACCCAGCTAGATGGGACGGCGTGCTTCTGCCCTTCACGCCCAGCGATCTGCCGAAGATCATCGGCGAGGTCGTGGTCGACCGCAGAAAGCATCGCGACGTGACGATGGCACGCGTGCAGACCAGCGACGGGCAAGTGCTCCGAGCGGTCAATGACGTCTTCATCGGCATCCGCTCGCACGTTTCAGCCCGCTACGAAATCCATCACGAGGGCCGAAGCGAGCGCCACTCGTCGAGCGGCATCATCGTTTCCACGGGCCTCGGGTCGACCGGGTGGCTTCGGAGCGTGCTGACCGGTGCCATGGGCGTCAGCGGAAAGGCCGCCAAGGAGGCCAAGCACCTCCGCGATCACGGCTTCCCTGCGTCCGATCCGCGGCTCGTCTTCAGCGTCCGCGAACCCTTCCCGAGCAAGTGGAGTCAGGCGGAGATGGTGTTCGGCCAAGTTCAGGCGAACAAAGCTTTGAGAATCCGATCGCTGATGCCGGAAAACGGCGTGATCTTCAGCGATGGCATCGAGGCAGATGCGCTCGACTTCCGCGTTGGCATGGAGGCCACCGTTGGCGTCGACCCAAAGCGCGGGAAACTGCTTGTGTAGTATTGGGCAACGATTTGATCATCCCATCGCAATGACATGATCGTTTCAACGCATCTCTCTACTGACGAAGCCGGCGCGTCCTTTTCCTCATGGAAAGAGAAAACCAAGGGAATTGAATGGCGCTATGCGCTAACGGGTGAATGGTCGACGATGTCTGGGACTAGCGGTCGTCGCCATTTCTTCTACAGGACGTCACCAGAAGGAACGTACTGGGCGCTTCGAGTGGGATCAAAAATCGTTTCTGCAGCACACTCCGAGGAAGATGTGAGCGTAGAAGCTGCCGTTGGGAAGATGATGGCGCGACTGGATGCTGACGGCGGCGAATGGATCGATCGTGTTTTTGATACCGCGACCGACTTCGATCTCGAACGATTCTGGTCTGCATTCGCGGGCGAATCTGACCACTGAGGAACGGGAGACCGCACTGACACTCGTGCCGTTCGCGCCCTCCACCCCAGCGATAGCCGCAGGAGATAGTCGTGACGATTGATGATGATGAGTCCGAAACCGTTGCGACTTTTTGGTCGGCCGGGAGTTACGGTGCCTTTCCAATCGAGATAGTCAAACGTGGTGGGGAATTCTACGTTGGCCCCATGGAGCACGACGAGCGCGGTCCGTTCGGAAATCTAGAAGACGCCTCTTCGGCAGCCGAATATGAGTTCGGCTGCACAGAGGGAGGATTCTGGAATTGCCTCGAGGATGCGGAGAAGCAGTTTCGGAAGATGGATCGTCCCGACTAAACGTCATTATTTGCGTGACCGTTGTTACCTACTGATTGAAACGTCGGCAAGCACGAGATTCGCCACTCGGAGCACGTCGTCTCTTGCGGGAGAGTTAGCCACCCCGCGAATCTCACCCAACGACAGTCCCTCATCCCCGCTCCAAAAGCAGGCCGTCGCAAGCCTTTGCATCGTTTCCCGACAGCGGATGCTGACTAGATGTAAGGACCTCCCAAGGGCATCGCGATCCATGCGATCCGCGCAATTCCGCATAGCAATAGCCTCTTCGACGAGGGCTTCCTCGCTGGTGATTGGAATAATCCGAAGTGAGCCAATGCATTCGTCACGAAATGGCGAAGGCCAAACTTTCTCTTCTCCTTCGCTCCTCGCCCTGAGCATTCGCTCATCCAACTCAGCGGCACGAAGCGCGCCTCGCCACGTCCGCTTAATGGTCACCCGCCCCTCGTTGGAATAGTCGGCAGCCCAACGAACCACGCGTGCCCAATCGCCGTGAACGAAGTCGCCATCCCTACCAATGACTCTGCTCGCGTGGTAGACGGCGATGGCTTCCAATGTGACCTTCCCATGGCAAGGCCAATTGACGGGGGGATGAACCACCATGGAGCCTGGATCAACGTAAGTCAGGGTCAAGGTTTCCCACATCGCGACAGGGATCCGAACGCCGGACGGCAAAGCGGCGTGGAGCCTCGCCCAATCGGCGAGAAACTGTTTCAGCTCACCGACGTTCTTGATGCGCCTGTTGAACCAATGCTTCCAGATTGGCCGAGCTCGGAGATGGCAGAGACGTGTCCACGCAACTCGCTTCACGCCCAGGTGAAGGAAATCCCGTCGCAGACTCCTTAGGGGAGCTTCCGACCAGATATTCGGCGACCACCGCTTGCGCTCGATCCAGAACAGGTCCAACAGCGCAGGGGCGTGCTGCTCCACTTCCAGAAGCAGGCGCTTCCACTGACCGACCTCACGTATCTGGGATGCGGACGCCCCTCCGGAGACCGCCTTCCCATATCCCAACCGAGCCGCAAGACGGAGCGTGTCCGGATCAATCTGAAGCAGCTGCTTGAGAAGCCGGGAAAGTGCACCTCGATCAATACGCCAGGCGGCAAGCGACTGGACAACGCCCAGCGCCCATTCCTCGATGGTCCTTTGGATGCGCCCGATTTCCGGATTCGCCTGTGTCGCGTAGGCATGCGTTGCCAACGCGGCGCCCACCTGGCCTCTCCAGACAGGCAAGTCACGAATCAGGAGATTGTCCGTCCAGGTCTTTTGGGGAAGCGGTGACGCAACGTAGACGTCGGCTTCAAAGGTTGAACCGCCGACGTCATCAAATCGGGCCGTGATGTATCGGCCGCCGCCTGTTATCTCATAGTCGACGTAGTCAAAGAGCCGGATCACGCGGCGATACGGATGCAAGCGCAGCCGAATCCCCTGCTGAAACTTTCTCTCAACCGTTGCCCACAGTGACTCGGCCATACGCCGGGCAAGATCGCCGAGTCCAAGAGCCCGAATTTCTGGGGGAAGCCCGTAGGACTGAATCCGGCGCGCAGCAGCACCGGGAAGGGGAACCGCATCTGGGTTCCGGAACACGTCCACCAGGTCGATCGCAACCTGAGCGATCACCCCGCGGTCTTGGATCTGAATTGACATCGGATTCTCCTTTATTGGAGGCTTCGGGCGCTGGCCCGATTGCTTTAGCTGGATTTGATGAGTCGCCCGCAAGTCATCTCTAAATCGGCGACGAACTTTTTTTGAGTGCTTCTCTCCTCAGTCGCTGTTCGATTCCGCGAGGTCGGCGTCTTCGACCCACGTGTCACGAAGCGTCCGGATTCGGAGCGACGCGGGCTCGTCGCGATCAATCCAGACGTATCCCGCCTGCTCAAAGTGTCGCGCCAGTCGGTTGGCGTCCGAGACGTCGACTCCGGCGATCAGCAGACTCGTCTCTGACCACACTCCGTCAGAACTACGGCCAACCGCGGCAACGATGGGAAACCCCGATTCACGCACCCGTTCCGAAAGCTCCGCATGGCGAGCGGCGTTCTGTTCCAGCGAAAGTTGGCGCGACATCGGGTTCCAAGCGGTCAGGAAGATCGCCGATCGCTTACCCGCGGCCTCCAGCCAATCAGAGACCGCAGAGGACGGCTGCCCCACCTCGATGCGAGCCTCCCCGGAGGGCAGCGCAGCGAGGTAATAAGTCTCGCGGAAGGCCGCCCTCAGAGCCGGGGGGACCGGGGTTACCTGGCGATCCTGGAAGACATCGCGTGCGATGTGCTTGGCATGGTCTACACCGGAGAAATCCACAGACTCAGGGGTATCTGGGCTGTAAACGATGGTGGTCTCGCCGAAGGTGTTGAACCGCGAGATCAGGTCGGCGACCGAAACGGCATCCCGTGCTAGGTCACTGAGACTGCTTCTCACATGCTCCATCCCCGCCAAGAGTGCCTTGTCCTTACTGTCGAAGATCCCGAGGTCGGTCGACTCCGCCTCATCAGGCGCTCCGAACAGATCAAGAGCCTTCACTTGCCAGCGGCCGCTCATGCGAGGGGCTCCCGGGACATCACACCGGCCAACTGGTGCATCTCGCCGACAGTGCGATCAAAAGCCCGGGCCAGCTCATGGAAGCGCCTGGCCTCTTCTTTGGCACGCTTGAGGAAGATTCGAGACAGGGTCTCGTAGTACTTCAGCGTGCCTTCGCGGCCTGCCTTGAAGCGGTCGAACACACGGATGCCCGCGTCGCCCTGCAGGTCGGACACGATCGCCCGGGCGTTGTGCAGCTTGTCGCAGGCCGATACCAGCAGCGAGGCATCCGGCTTGGCCACCAGCTTGGCGAGATAGGCCTCCTTGCGGCGCTGCCAGTCGGCGCGCTTGGCCTCGGGCGTATCGAGATTCGCCTTGGTCTCGGAGTCGCCGTCGGTGCAGTCCTTCACGATGGCGGCGACGGCGTCACCGAACTGGGCCCGGATCGTGGCTTCATGGGCGGCGCCGCAGTCTTCGAGGACATCGTGCAGCAGGCCGGCAATCGCCTGGTCCTCGTTGCCGCCGTACTCCAGCACCAGGCTGGACACGCCCAACAGGTGGTAGATGTAGGGAATAGGGGTGCCCTTCCGGAACTGGGCGGCGTGGGCGATACGGGCGTAGTCGACGGCCTCGCTGTAGCGGCGGGTCAGGGTGGTCATGGGCGAACTCCTTCTCGGTTTGGACATTGGGAAAAAGGGAATCAGGACCCCGCGCCCACCGAAGATCGTCTCTCCGGGCTTGGGGTCAACGATCGTGACTTTGCCGCGCATGGTCAGGCCTCCGTCGGTGAGGCGGGGGCGGCACTCGGCGATTCAGGGGCCGCAAGGCGCGGCAAGGATCGATGGTCGATCATGGGTTCACTCCGGCGATGGTGGCGGGACCCGCCCCATCCGTTGCCGGAAGGAAGCGACGCTTTACCAGTGATTTGTATCCCGCCCTGGAAGTTGTCCCTTAAACCGGCGGCGTGGCGGTTTCCCGACCACGCAAACATCCTATCATCGCGATGAAGCGATATATAAGTGTTCAGGGCCATTCCTTCGGGGTCAGGGGCCTGAGCAAGAAGCGGGTGTAGTCAGCCAGAGAGGACAACCCGATGCCCCGCTCGTGGCCTCCGATAAACAGCGTCACGTGGGGCAACGTGTCCGGCAGGTCGAGGCCCGACATCGCCGCCAACCGTCGCCGAAATCCGTTGAGGGATGGGCAATCCATATGGCGGATGACGGAGTAGCGCGTGGGCTCGGAGGGCCGCTCTTCCCGCAGGAGATCGAGGGCATCGATAAGGCCAATCCGCCAGCCCTCAGCGTCGAACACAGCCTGCCAATTCGCCTCGGGGAGACGTGTGGCGAGTTGTTCGGCCTCTCGGGTAGAGAGGAGCGTGAGATGGGCTTCGGCCTTCCGCTTCAAAACGATTTCTGGAACCGACAGAGCGGCGGGCAGGTTGGTCAAGACCCCATCGAGCGGGAGGATGACTGAACCCGTGGCGCTTCGGCCGGACCAACGTTGCTCAACCGACCGTGTCGTATCGCTTCCCATCAGATTAGTCACCGCCGAAGGTTTCGAATTCGGAACTGTGCATAAGAATGAAGTAGACCGACTCGGGAAGGCTGTCCAGCCACTGGATGATTCGCCGCGCATCTTCGGGTTTCTCCGGAAGACAGCGTCTTGCTTGCCAAACCGCCAGTGGCGTAACGAGGTCTTGGTATATGTTGTCCTTCGACACGTCCACTTTTCGAACTCCCTCGAGCTTGGTCATATCTAGCCATGCATTCGAGAGCCAGCTGTGGACGGTGTAGCTGCCGTTCTGCCACGCCACGGCCAGAAGGTTATGGTCGAAGTACATCAGACACCTCCCATGTGCTGCGGATGAATGATCGTATGTCCGTGGCGAATCAGAATAGGGCCGAGTTCCCCGTCAACGGATGGAAGAACGCCGAAGAGCGTTGCATCCGCGCCTCCATACCAGCGTCGGCTCTGCGGAAGCCGTGGGCCGTCGCCGGGATCCCTTGCGACGATCACTTGGACAGACTCCATCGCCCAATCGTCGTCCTCTGTATTGATGAGTGACCTTGCCCCAAATCCGCCGTCGTCGACGCACAGTCCTTCTAGGCGAATGCCTTCATGCTGGAATCGGCAACCTCCAGACCACGACGGGTAGGGGTTCAAGGACACCAGCTCGCCCTCGTCCGGGTCGAACAGCGATGCGCCAGACCCTGGAATGAGCAGTCGTATCGGAAAGGCTTCGCTTTCACTTTCAGGAACGCGACCTTCCCGCTTGATCTGCTCGATGCATGCCAAGCGAATCAGGTGCCAATCACCTCGGCCACGGTAGGTGAAAGCTGAAATCTCTTGAATCTCGAGAAGGCCGGCGATCAGCGAGTAGACGTTTTTCGAATACAAGCGCTCGACGCGCCAATCGAAGTGGCGCTGCACACGGCTTGAGAGCCGGCCTGTTTCGAGCAGTTGATCGTTCGGATGGGCAAAGGCAAGAATTTGACCCACTTCATGGCGGGTCAGCGGATCTCCACTGGCGATGGCTGCATTACGGTGGTGGGCAACTTCGGGCCATCGGGCATCAGCCTGCCGTTCGCCGCGCCACTTGGCATCACTCCGATCCCACGCAAGTCGATATTGATCCCTGCTCGTGGAATCTCCGACCCAAGGCGAAAGTTCCCCGATCCCAGCGATCTCGAGAGTTCCTTCGTCATTTCGCCAGTCGCGGTTCCACCAAGCTGGTCGCCGATCTTCTCGACAGCGGGCGCGAACCTTTGTGTACTTCCGGAGCTCCTCGGGACCAGACAGACGAAGCAGCTCATAAAGCCGAAAGCCTTCCTCAGCCGCTGCCAAGAGTTCGTCAATGGGCGACAGGTCAATCTCGGCAGTGATCCCCTCGTCCAATATCGCGACACATCGCTTCGCGATCTCTGAATCGCGGGTCGATTCGTCGCTTGGATCATTGGCTGTCGACATGTCAGGGTCGATCCATCGCTCGACAATCGATCAGTGTCGGGAATTTGCTTGCGCTAGTTCCACGATCGCGTGGCGAAGTCGCGTCTCCAGAGGGGCCATGGCATTGCTCAGGGGAATGCAGCGACGCTCCCAGGACAAGCTGCGATCACCTGCGATGGCGATCGCCCTGCGAAGTTCAATGAGATCCGGCGTGCTGTCCCAGTCATGCCGCTCTGACCAAGCCTCAAGTTCGATGGCGTATTGCTTCGCCTCGCCCGTCCATGTGCAAGCGACCGCGTCGAAGATCCGGTTGATGCGGATGAGCAAGCCGAGAAGCTCGGTTGCGTTCATTCACGTTCTCCTTGTGCCTCGCGATACCGATTCATCAGTGGGTCAAGAATGTCGCGCCCGCGTAGTGAGTCACGCCAAGCCTTCGGGATGCCTTCGATCCCGTAGAGCACACCCGCCGCAGCGCCCGCCACGGCGGCCGTCGTATCCGTGTCGTGCCCGAACGC
>Ga0075157_10002760_pt1 | contig 10119 bp, 10 predicted proteins | sample JI81BgreenDNA_FD_70967 | JGI IMG/M metagenome (GOLD analysis project Ga0075157, IMG submission 70967) | Wastewater effluent complex algal communities from Wisconsin, to seasonally profile nutrient transformation and Carbon sequestration -... | ecosystem: Engineered > WWTP > Effluent > Algae...
CCGCACCATCGGGGACGGTTCCCGGTTTTGACCCGCACCATCGGGGACGGTTCCCGGTTTTGACCCGCCCCGACCGTTCACGCTCGGCACCCGGCCCGGCAACGCCGATGCCGGTCCTACCCAGAAGCTTTGCTCAACCGACAGACGAATGAAGGCATCATCATGACCCAGAAACTGACCCTGCTGCGGGGCGTCCAGGCGATCAACTGGAACCGCATCGAGGACGACAAGGACCTCGAGGTATGGGACCGGTTGACCGGCAACTTCTGGCTGCCCGAAAAGGTGCCGCTGAGCAACGACATTCCGAGCTGGCGCACCCTGAAGCCGCACGAGCAACTGATGACCACGCGGGTGTTCGCCGGCCTCACCATGCTCGACACGATTCAGGGCACGGTGGGAGCGGTGTCGCTCATTCCGGACGCGATCACGCCTCACGAGGAGGCGGTCTACACCAACATCGCCTTCATGGAGTCGGTGCACGCCAAGAGCTACAGCTCGATCTTCTCGACGCTGATCTCGAGCGCAGAGATCGATGACGCGTTCCGCTGGAGCGAAGAGAACGAGCACGTGCAGCGCAAGGCGCAGATCGTGCTCGACTTCTACTACGGCGACGACGCCGAGAAGCGCAAGGTCGCCTCCACCATGCTGGAGTCGTTCCTGTTCTACTCGGGCTTCTACGCCCCGATGTACTGGTCGAGCCACGCCAAGTTGACGAATACCGCCGACCTGGTGCGGTTGATCATCCGCGACGAGGCCGTGCACGGGTACTACATCGGCTACAAGTTCCAGCAGGCACTCAAGAAGGCCGACCAGGCCCGGCGGGACGAGCTCAAGGAGTACACCTTCGACCTGCTCTACGAGCTGTACGACAACGAGGAGTCCTACACCGAGGACCTCTACGATCCGCTCGGGTTGACCGAGGACGTCAAGATGTTCCTGCGCTACAACGCGAACAAGGCGTTGATGAACCTGGGCTACGAGGCCCTGTTCCCCAAGCAGGCGACCGCGGTGTCTCCGGCGATCCTGGCGGCCCTGTCGCCGAATGCCGACGAGAACCACGACTTTTTCTCAGGCTCTGGTTCGTCGTACGTGATGGGCAAGGCGGTCAACACCGAGGACGCCGATTGGGACTTCTGACGCCACCAAAGGGCTCCTGACCAGGGCAAGCGTATTTTCGTCGTTTCGGCTAGAATAAAGTAGTACAAACTTCAATCGCCGCCACATCGTCAGGAGTGCAATCGCACGTGGGCAGAACAGTTTCATCGATTTCGACGGAACCTATGCGCACAACGGGGTGATTCCAGCAGCACATGTGGCAGCCGTCACCGAGGCGCGTCGTAACGGCCACCGGGTGATGCTGTGCACCGGACGTCCGAAAGCCCCGGTCAAAGCCGACGACGTTGCGGTCTTCGACGGGCTGGTCGCCGCTGCGGGCGGGTATGTCGAGGTGGACGACCAGGTGCTCGCCGACCGCCGCTTTCCGGCCGACCTGGCGACCCGCACCGTCGAGCTGTTGCAGGCCAACCGGGGCGTCTACATTCTCGAGGCGCCGGACGCGGTGCGCGTGCCGAACGGCGTGCTGGACCGGATCGCGGCGCTGCTCACCGGCGCCGACCGCGACGCAGACATGGGCCAGGCCGGGCACGACATTCTTGCCCCACTGCAGCTCACCGACGACCCCGCTTCGGAGTCGTTCTCCAAGATCACCTGCTTCGACCTCGACGTACCGGCGCTCTCGATCGCTGCCGCCCTGGCCCCTGAGGTCGCCGTCGTGCCCAGTTCGATCGGCACCCTGGGCGATCGGGCCGGCGAGTTCTTTCTGGCCGACGTGAACAAGTCGGTCGGCATTGCCGTGGTGCAGCAGCACTTCGGCCTGGACCGCCGCGACATCATCGCCATCGGCGACAGTTACAACGACCTCGAGATGATCGCCTACGCAGGCATCGGGGTCGCCATCGAGGGCGGCGTTCCCGAAGTCCTGGCCGGTGCAGACCTGATCGTGCCCAGGCCCGAGGACGAAGACTCGTCGTCGCGTTCGAAGCACTCGGGCTGATCGGTTCCTCTTCTCGGGCTGCGTGACCAGACCACCACGCGCCACCCCCTGCGCTGACGGTCACCAGTTGCCTTCGGGCCAGAAGGCCTTCAGGCAGTTATGCGGATAGCCGGGCACCTTGTTGGCCTCTGAGCCGTAAAGACCGATCTTGAATGCGTTCTGACGCTCCGCCGGATTGCCATGTGGATCCGTCGAAGTGGGATTCTTGTCGCCCAACGCCTCGAGGGCGGCGAGCGCCTCGTCGATGTCACCGGGGTCGAGGCGTCCGTCCGTGCCCAGTGACAAGGCGTGGGCGTGCACCCCGGCGAAGCAGTCCGCCAGCAGCTCGTTGTTCTTGTCCCCGTTGGGAATCGCCTTCACGCCCAGTTGGACCGACAGTTCGTCCGCGATGTGGTGGCCGAACTCGTGGGCGAGCACGACGCCGGCGGCGTAATCACCGATCGCGGCTCCCGCGGCCACCGGCCGTCCGTAGATGTCGCCCGACCACAGCTTCTGCAGGGCCTGCACCGGCACCACCACGACTCCACGGTCGTCACCGTGGCCGTTCGGCGCGTAGCAGTACATCGCGTTGCGAAAGGCGGAGTCGAAGGTGGTCTGGTACACCCCCGGCGCCACCTCCACCTTGCATCGCTCGTTGGTGTACGGGGTTCCGGGCTGAACAGTGACGACGCTGACGTACGGCTCGCGGTAGCTCTTGGTCGGCTCCAGCTGCTTCATGGCGGCGAACCACTTGGACCACAACCGGTCGGCGTTGTTGATGATCGCCCATACGTAGTCGGTGGTGGCCTGGTCGGTCACGGGGCCTGACTCGTTCTGGCTGACGGCCGCCTCCACCCGATCCAGTGACGGCGGCGTGCTGGTCGGTGTGGGCGGCAGGTCGGTCGGCCCTTCAGCCGGGGGCGAGGCTTCGTTCGACGGAGCGGCCACGGCTGTCGACGGCGCACGGGCCCCCTCGGCCCGAACAGTGCAACCCGCCGCCAGTAGGGCGAGCAGGCTCAGCCCGACACACAGTCCCTGCAGCCGCATGGTTTCCCCCAGTCCGCGCAACCGATGGGCGCAAGGTACTGCGCGGTGTGCCATCGCCGCAACCAGATCGGAGCTGCGCTGCACGACGGGTGTGGTGCGCGGACCGGTCTAGCCCTGGCGCAGCCGGCGCAGCCGCACGACAGCCTCGCGCAGAACCCCGTCGCGCTTGCAGAAGGCGAACCGGACGAGGTGTCGCGCCCCGTCCGGGTTGTCGTAGAACACCGACATCGGCACGGCGACCACGCCACACAGCTGGGGCAGCTCGCGGCACAACTGGTAACCGTCCTCGAAGCCGACGCTGCGCGAATCGGCCACCACGAAGTAGGTGCCGGACGGCCGAAACACCTCGAACCCGGCGGCGGACAGGCCGTCCATCAGCACGTCCCGCTTGCCCTGCAGCGCGGCTCTTAAGTCGTCGAAATAGCTGTTCGGGAGGTGCAGAGCCTCCGCGATGGCCGGCTGGAACGGTGCGCCGTTGACATAGGTGAGGAACTGTTTGGCGGCCCGGACGGCAGCGACCAACTCGGCCGGCCCACACACCCAGCCGACCTTCCAGCCGGTGGCCGAGAAGGTCTTGCCGGCTGACGAGATGGTGAGGGTGCGCTGCCACATGCCGGGAAGGGTGCTGATCGGCACGTGGTTGACCGCGTCAAAGGTCAGGTGCTCGTACACCTCGTCGGTGACGACGATCAGGTCGTGGCGCAGGGCCAGGTCGGCGACGTACTGGACATCGTCGCGGCTCAACACCATGCCGGTCGGGTTGTGCGGCGAGTTGAGCAGGATCAGCCGAGTCGCCGGCCCGATGGCCGCCGCCAAGCGTTCGCGGGGCAGCGTGAAGTCGGGCGGATCGAGCCGCACCGGTCGGCGGACACCCCCGGCCAGCGCGACGGTGGCCGCGTAGGAGTCGTAGTACGGCTCGAGCATCACCACTTCGTCGCCGGGCTCCAGCAGGCCGAGCATCGTTGCCGCGATGCCCTCAGTGGCACCCGCGGTGACCAACACCTCGTCTTCGGGATCGACGTCGAGGCCGTAGAAGCGATGCTGGTGGGCGGCGATTGCGGCACGCAGTTCGGGCGTTCCGGCGCCCGGTGGGTACTGGTTGACGCCGTCCGCAATGGCCTGGCGGGCTCGTTCGAGCATGGTGGGTGGGCCGCCGAAGTCGGGGAAACCCTGGCCCAGGTTGACCGAATCGGTGGCGACGGCCAGCGCCGACATCTCGGCGAAGATGGTGGACGTGAAGCCGCTCAGTGCTCGGTTCAGCGGGCCTCGCGGAGGGGTTGTGGTGGCGCGTGAGTGCGGCATGCTGCGGCTCTGTTGGTCAGCCCGCGCGGCGCATCAGCGCGGCAGCAGCGGGCCGTGTGACGAGAATGCCGGGGCCGATCAGGGGCATCGCGGCAGCCTACACCGCGGCCGAACGCTCGCCGGTGTACTGCCTCGACGGCAGGATGCGGCGGCTTCGGGCGTGAGTGAAGGCTGCTCCGGGGGTCGCGTGTGCGACGGACCCGAGGCGTCAGGCCGTTCTCGCCAGCAGATACAGGCCCTCGGAGTGCAGGTGTTCGCCCACGGTGGACGTGTGCCGCAGGTGGCGCGGCTGGATCGGGCGAAGCGCCAGGTTGCCACCGCAGTTGGGGCAGGTGTGCCTGGGAAATGTGTCTGCACAATCGGAGCACCAGGTGCACTCGAAGGAGCAGATGTAGACCTGATGGTCATCGACGGCAAGCTCGCGTCCGCAGCGCTCGCAGTTGTGGCGGTATTCAAGCATGGGTCTCGTCCTTTCGCACTGGGGGCTTCTAGGTCGAAACCGGGTGAACCCGCCACTGCGAACCGAGCCTCGAAACCGAATGGTTTCCGGCGCCATCATCGCGATACACGATGACTTGGTTGAGTGAAGTGCCGCTGGCCGAGTCGTTCTGTTCCCCCCGGATGGAGCGACTCGGTCATCGGCGCCTCTGGTGTCCCCCCGACAAGAGCAATCATAGGTGGCTATTGGTGTCAGGTCAGTCACCCGCGTGAGGGACTCCACTGATGTATCACCGAGCCGCCCGTTCGGCACCTGACGGGGCGCCCCTGTCGAAGCCGGCTCGAACGCCCTCTTCAGCGTCTGCGGGACGTCCTCCGGGCGAGCGGGGGCGCTCGGCACAGGCGGCACCTCGCGTGGATTCTGCAGCTCGAATCCCCTTGTCAGAGCTGCCATCAAGCGGCTCTCGCTGGTGAGACGGTGCGTGGCCACCGGTGCGAGAGGGTGAAGCACCGCCCGACGGGCCGGGCACTTCGTTGCACGGGCAGCAGCATCCTTGCGCCCGTACGCACCCGGTCTGCGGAGTTTCGACAAGCTCAACCAGCCCCAGGGCGTCCGATTAGGTTTCGACACGTTCAACCAGCCGGTGGCCCTCCGATCGGCTCCGTTCGGGCCGCGCGGACGAGGCGCCAGCCGTCTGCACCGTGGGCTACCAAGCCACGCTCGGCGAGGCTCTCGAGTAGGCCAAGGCAGCTGCCGAGCGACACCCCGGCCCGCAACGACACCTCACCGGATGCCATCAGGCCGCGAGCCGGGAGTGCTTCGAAGACCGCCAGCTCCGGCTGCGACAACTCGTCCAGGGTGCGGTGCTGCGACGGGCGGTGCGCGGGCGGGCGACCCAGCGGTTCGACCAACTCGAGCACATCGTCGACCCCGGTACAGAGCACAGCCTCGGCATCGCGAATCAACCTGTGGGGAGTGGCTGAGGTGGAACTGTAGACCGGACCAGGCACCGCCAGCACGATGCGTTGGCAGGCACCGGCCCAACTGACCGTGTTGCGGGCACCGCTGCGATGGGCCGCCTCGACCAGGACCGTTGCCGGGGCGAGTGCAGCGATCAACCGGTTTCTGGAGAGGAAACGCACTCTGGTGGGGTGCTCGCCGGGAGGTAGCTCACTGACCAGAGCACCGTGGTTGGCGACCCGCTGCAGCAGTGCACTATTGCCGCTGGGGTACGGCTTGTCGAGCCCGCCGGCCATCACCGCCACCGTCGGCGCGTCGGCGGCCAACGCCCCGGTGTGAGCAGCCGCGTCGATGCCGTACGCACCACCGCTGACCGTGGTGATGCCTCGCGCACCAAGACCGGCCGCCAGTTCGGTGGCAACCGTTTGACCGTAGGCGGTGCACGCGCGGGCCCCGACGATCGCGACGGAACGTTGCACCGCCTCGGCCAGGGACGCCTCACCCTTGACCCACAACCCGAAGGGCGCTCCGCCGAGATCCTGGACCGGCTCGCAGCCGGCCAGGTCGCGCAGGCCGTCGGGCCACTCGTCGTCGCCCGGAATGACGAACCGCAGGTGCAGCCGGCTCGTGGCGCGTTGCACCGCCTCGAGTTGCAGTGTTCGAGCCCGCGGCGCCCACCTCGACGGTGCTCCCGGGCCGGCCAGCGACTGCCAGATCGCGACGGCGCCGTGCTCTTCGACCAGGGCGGCCACCGCGCGGCTGCCGGGCTCCACCGCGCAGCACAGCGCCATGCGTGCCTCACGCTCGATCACGGACCACCTCGCCGAGTTGCTCGCCGCGCCGCATGGCCAGGGCCGTATGCAGGTGATCACGGGTGGGCCGCTCTGCACCGGCCAGGTCGGCGATCGTCCAGGAGAGGCGGATCACCTTGTCGACGCCGCGGGCCGACAGCCGGCCGCAACTGACCGCCTCGTCGAGCAACTCGACACCCTGCGGCAGCGGCAGCAACCGGCGCAACGCCGGACCGGGAACCTCGCCGTTGGTTCGCCAGCCATGCTCGACCAGCCGATGCCGCTGGCGCGCTCGAGCGGCCGCGACTCGACCTGCCACCGCCTGGGTCGTCTCGCCGGAGGATTGCGCGGCCTTCAGATAGGTGCGGCTCATCGGTGCCAGGTGGTGATGGATGTCGACCCGGTCGAGGATGGGCCCCGAGATGCGCTCGGCGTAACGACGCACCGCCATGGGTGCGCAGCGGCAGTCGGCGCCCCGGGTGCCCGCATTGCCGCACGGACACGGGTTGGCCGCCAGGACCAACTGGAAGCTGGCCGGATACACGGCATGCACCATGGCCCGTCCGAGCACCACCCGACCGGACTCCAACGGAACTCTCAGGGCCTCCAGTACCCGTGGCGGAAACTCGGGCGCTTCGTCAAGGAACAGAACACCCCTGTGTGCGCGGCTGATGCTGCCTGGCAGTGCCATTCGGGGGCCCCCGCCGACAACGCTCGCCAATGATGCCGAGTGATGCGGGTCTGCGTACGGCGGCCGCACGATCAAGCCGCCGTGCAGTGGCAGGCCGGCCAACGAATGGATGGCTGAGACCTCCATCGACTCCGACTGATCCAAGTCGGGCAACAGGCCCGGCAGCCGTTCGGCCAGGAGCGTCTTGCCCACGCCAGGAGGCCCGTGCAGAAAGAGGTGATGGCGACCGGCGGCCGCCACTTCGACCGCCCACTTGGCCTCCAGTTGACCGACCACGTCGATCAGGTTCTTGGTGGTCGCCTCGCCCGCTGCAGCCTGTGCCTCGGGTTCGGGCGGCATGACCTGCTCGGGTGGCACACCGGTGAGCACCGCCACCAGGTCGAGCAGGTTGCCGACCCCCCAGACCGTCAAGCCTTCGACCAGCCGGGCCTCGCGCAACTGGGTGGCCGGGACGACAGCGGTGCGAAAGCCGGCGGTCACCGCGGCCAGCAGGGCGGGTAGGAGACCACGCACGGCACGGACGCGGCCGTCGAGGCCCAGTTCACCCAGCAGCACCATGTCGTTGAGCACTGCCGGGTCGAACCGAGCTGCCGCCGCGCAGACCGATGTGACGATGGCCAGGTCGAAGTGTGAGCCCGCCTTCGGCAGGGTGGCGGGTGACAGATTGACGGTGACCAGCTGGGCCGGCCAGCCGAGCCCCTGGGAGTGCACCGCTGCTCGACACCGTTCACGCGCCTCGCCGAGGGCGGCATCGGCCAGCCCGACGATCACCATGCGGGGTAGGCCGCCACCGATCGCGGCCTCGACCTCGACGATCGCTCCCTCGACGCCGACCAAGGCGACCGAGTAGGCCCGCGCGGTGCTCACTCGCCGACCCCCTGCACGTGGCTGACCTGGGGCCGTCCACCGCGTGGCAGGAGCACCCCGATGGCGTCCAACCGATAGCGGGGCACCCACTGCGGCTGTTCACCCAGCCAGGTCAGCGCCAACTGGCGCAGCTTGCGGAGCTTCTGCCAGGTGATCGCCTCGAGCGGATCGCCGAAGCCCAGTCCGGAGCGGCACTTCACCTCGCAGAAGACGAGCACGCTGTCGGGCTCTGGCGTGTGGGCGATGATGTCGACCTCGCCCAGGGAACAGCGCCAGTTGCGCTCGACGATGGTCCAACCCTGTTTCACCAGATGCTGGACCGCCAACAGTTCACCCGCTTGCCAGACTCGCGTTCGCTCCACACCCTCAGCTTGTGACCGGCGCAGCGGAAGTGTTCAAAATCGCCGTGGCGGAAGCGACGCCCGTGCTCAAGGCGCCGGCGCAATGACCATGCCGCATGGATCAGGCGGCGACGGCCAACGCCAGCCGTCCGAGCTCGGTGGCGTGTGCGTGTGCGCTGTCGATGATCGGCAACGGACTCTGGCTGGGCTCGATCAGCAGGCCGATCTCGGTGCACGCGAGCACCACGGCTTCGGCTCCCGCGTCGGCGAGGCGCTGAATGACCTTCAGGTAGGCGACCCTCGACGCGTCGCGGATCACGCCCTGGGTGAGCTCATCGAAGATGATCCGGTCCACCAGATCGCAGTCGTCGAAGCCGGGCACCACGGCAACCTTGCCGTGCCGCGCCAGCCGGGAGGCGTAGAAGTCCTCGCGCATTGTCCACTTAGTGCCCAGAATGCCCAAACGGGTGTAACCCTCGCGGTCCGCCTCTGTGAAGTTCGACGTTCAGTGGCGGTGTTCTGTCATCGCTAAGTGGCGGTCAGATTCCTATGACGAGAGTGCTGGCGGCTGCTTCGATGACGTCGTCGGTGATGGTCTCGAGCTGGTTGATCTTGAGCACGCGGTTGATTTGTGGGAAGAGGCGTTCGAGGAGCCGGAAGTTGCCTCTGGTGATGCGCTCGATGGCGGCGTCGGTGAAGTCGTCTGGGTTGAGTGTGCGGCCGAGGCGTTTCCAGTGGCGGTCGAGGACGAAAAGCAACTCTTCGCGGCCGAGGGCTCGGTACCGGTGGGAGAAGCCGAGGCGGCTGTACAGCTGGGGATAGTGACGGAATCGTTGGTCGATGCCGGGCATGCCGATGAGGATCATGGCGAGTCGGGTGCGGTCGTGTCGGTCGCGGAGCATTTCGAGGGCGGTGGGCGTGAGACGCTCGGCTTCGTCGACGATGAGGAGTTCGACCCAGCGGGTTGAGTCGCCGACGTGGGTGCCGGTGACCTTGCCGACGGCTCGTTGATGCTCGTCTATGCAGACCCCGAGGCGACTGATCCAGTGGTCGATGTGGTGGATTAGCTCGCGGTGCCGAGGCAGGACTTCAGGGGTGTAGAAGACGGTGCGGGTTCGGTTGGCGAGGGTGTTGTTCTTGGCGTCGTCGTCGCTGCGCGGTCCCCATGCTTCGAGGAAGGGCTCCAGGGTGTCCCAGTTGGCGTAGCGGCGAGCGGAGTGGGTCTTTCCCACGCCGGCCTCGCCGTGGCAGATGCCGATGGTGTGGTCGTTGCGGACGGCGTTTGCGAACTCGGTGAAGCGTCGGTGTTCCTTGGTCACGATGAAGGTTTGATTCATCCGTCGTCCTCTTCGTAGGTTCGTAGCCGTCGTCGACGAGTCGCCGGGGCCGGTGTGGTGTGCGGCTCGTCGCGGTGGGCAACGGTGGGGATGCGATCGTTAATGGCGCGCCTGAGGTCTCGGCGGCGTGCGCGGCGGGCCGCTTCGATATCACGCAGGCTGAGGCGGATATTGGGATGATCCTCGTCGATGGAGGAATAGTCAAGACTTGTGGATGGGTGTGTCACGCGGCTTGTTGGTCACCTCCTGATTCGTGGGGTCTTTCGACCAGCAGGCCTTTGTCGAAGCGGGCTCCGGCGCGGACGAGGGCAA
>Ga0075157_10002761_pt1 | contig 10118 bp, 11 predicted proteins | sample JI81BgreenDNA_FD_70967 | JGI IMG/M metagenome (GOLD analysis project Ga0075157, IMG submission 70967) | Wastewater effluent complex algal communities from Wisconsin, to seasonally profile nutrient transformation and Carbon sequestration -... | ecosystem: Engineered > WWTP > Effluent > Algae...
TATGAAAATCTATCAAAAGAAAAACGTACTTCAAGCTGCTAAGGAACGGATCTCCTATTTGTTCGATGAGTTCCCGAATGTCGTAGTTGGACTTTCTGGAGGCAAGGACAGTACCGTGGTATTTAATCTTGCCATGGAGGAGGCAACCAAGCGCAACCGATTGCCTTTGGCCGTTATGTGGCTAGACCAAGAAGCCGAGTTCCAAGCGACCAACGACTATGTGAAAACAATCATGTATCGCGATGACGTGAAACCCCTGTGGCTTCAAATGCACTTCAAGATATTCAATGCCACAAGTCATTCTGAGGAGTGGTTGCAGTGTTGGGAACCTGGCAAGGAATGGATACGCGAGAAAGACCCAATCAGTGTAAAAGAAAATTATTTCGGTACCGACCGCTTCCATGACCTTTTCGAGAAAATCATCGGATACTACTACCCCAATGAAAAGGCTTGTTACATCGCTGGCGTTCGGACCGAGGAAAGTCCAACGCGATACGTCGCTTTGACTACGGCCACAACATACAAGCACATCACTTGGGGCAAAATACTCGACAAGAAAAAGCAGCACTATACTTTCTATCCTATTTACGATTGGTTGTATACTGACATCTGGAAAGCAATTCACGACAACCATTGGCCGTACAATATCATCTACGATTACCAATACCGATATGGGGTAAGCATTCAGAATATGCGCGTTTCCAATCTCCATCATGAGACCGCGTTAAAGTCGCTGTTCTATCTTCAGGAAATGGAACCACAGACATGGGAGAAGCTCTCTCGGAGATTAACGGGAGTGAACACCATTAAGCACTTGAAGAAGGAAGCTATCACAGCGGTAACCGAGTTGCCATATATGTTTGAGTCATGGAAAGAGTACGCCTACTATTTACTCGAGCATCTGATCACTGAGCCCGAACGCCGCAAAGGATTCAAAAAGCATTTTGACCGACTCGAGAAACGATATGAGAACCTTGTGCATAACAAGGATACGATGTATCGTACTATGGTTTCAACGGTCGTGGTGAATGATTACGAGTTTACAAAGCTTAACAACTGGGAGGAACCCTGAGTTAAATGCGTGGCGCCATTACAACAACAAAGGAGTATTACCTCAAAAGAAAAACAAATTCATCCATGGATAAGTTAAACGAAATCTGTACTCTCATTCAAGAGTACTTGTCATCATTCACAGATCAGAAAGAAAGACTTAATGCCATTGAGTGCATTAAGGAGACTTTGCACCATTCTTCACCACTAAGCACTCAACCCATCAACCTCGTGCGGTGGGTGCCAATTGAAAAAGTAGAGGCAAACGATTACAATCCAAACAGCGTTGCTGGCAAAGAAATGGGATTGCTATACACTTCCATTCTTCACGATGGATATACCCAGCCCGTGGTTACCATCTACGATAAGGAACGCGATAAGTATGTAATTGTCGACGGGTTCCACCGGTACTTCACTTGCAAAACCCGTCAGGATATTCAGGACCGGAACAAGGGTATGCTGCCAATTGTAGTCATTCAAAAAGACATCAATGACCGAATGGCCTCAACGGTCCGCCACAACCGCGCACGTGGGGAGCACTCCATCAATGGAATGTCGAACATGGTTTTCAATATGTTGCAGAACGGATGGAAAGATCATGACATCTGCAATGAGTTAGGTATGGAGCCTGAAGAACTTCTTCGACTCAAGCACATTACTGGATTCTCAAAACTGTTCGCCGACAAGCAGTATTCGGAATCTTGGAAGTCCAAGGAAATGATTCAAATTGAAAAGAAACAAGGTTTAATCTAATTCCATAAATTTGCCAGTACTACAATGTAATGGCTTTTATGGAAGACAAAGAGCACAAAGCAATTATGGCAACAATTAAAACAGTAAAAGACCTGATTCAAAAAAGAATGAATCACAAGGTACAAATGTTGACCACGCTGCAAGAGCACTCTATGAATACTCTTCCTGATTCCATTCGGATTAAGCGTGAAGAAGAAGCTTCGAGAACTCGTGCGGTCATTTCTGAACAAAGCGATATTATCGAACTCCTTAACGCACTATTCCCAGATGAGTAACAACGGTAAAAAGGAAAAGAACCGAGTTACTAAAATCGAAAAAGAAAGGCGCTTATTTATTATTCAAGGATGGATTATCGAAGGTATTCAGGACAATCTAATTGTCAAGAATATTGTTGAGAAAACCGACTGGGGTATTGATGTTCGACAAGCACAGAGATACGTACGTGATGCGTATCTCTCATGGCAGAAAATCCAAGGAATCAAAATCGATGCAAAACGCGAAATGAAGATTGCACGTTTGCAGCAGCTGACAAAATCCCTTGGCGACGAATATAGAAGAACCCCATCAGGACTTCGAACAATACTGGCCATCGAAAAGGAGATTTCCAAATTAGAAGGAATCAATCTTCCGAAGAAAATCCAAGTACAAGAACAACTCCCACCCCTTGAAATTAAAGTAATTACCGCCGATGATGTTAGAACTCCTAAAGCATCAAGCTGACTTTGTCATGTCAGAGGCAAGGCATACCGCCTTAGTCGCTGGATTCGGTGCGGGCAAAACTCAGGGAGGTGTAGTAAAGGCTGTCATCAAGAAACTGAAATATCCTGGCGTGCCGGTCGCATACTATCTTCCGACATACGGACTGTTGGAAGATATTGCTTTTCCACGATTCTCGGAAATGCTGGATAGTATGAATGTGCAATACGATTTGAAGCGAGGTAAGTATGAAATCGATACGGCATACGGTAGAATAATCATGCGGTCGCTGATGAATCCCGAGCGAATTGTAGGCTATGAGGTTGGATATTCTCTCGTCGATGAAACTGACTTGCTCGAGACCGATAAAATGCGTACAGCGTTTATCAAAATCATTGCTCGTAATCGTTTGATGCTTCCCAATGGCGACATTAACCAAACAGACGTGGTCGGAACCCCTGAAGGATTCAAATGGCTCTATGAGTTTTTTGTCAAACAAAGTAAAGCAGATCGTGTCATCATCAAAGGGAGAACCCAAGACAATCCTTTCCTTCCAGATTCATACCTCGATGCCTTGCGCAATTCATATTCTCCCCAACAACTGGAGGCATATATGAACGGGGAGTTCGTCAACTTAAATTCCGGTACCGTACATTATCGATTCAATCGCAAAAAGAACCACACCGATCGCGTGGTCAAAGCTGGAGACACTCTTCACATCGGTATGGACTTCAACGTAGGTTCTATGTCGGCAATAGTTCATGTCGTGGATATAGAAGACGGTAAAAGAATTCGAAAAGCGGTTGACGAAATCATTGATGTTTACGATACTCCACAGATGGCTCAGGTCATTGCGGAAAGATATCCGAATTATAACATCATCATTTACCCAGATGCCTCAGGAGATAACCGCAAATCTTCTGGGAAGTCCGATATTGACATTTTGAAGCAGTTCAAGTTTGTCGTTCGCAAGCTTTCCAAGAATCCATTTGTAAAGGACCGGGTTAACGCGATGAATCTTGCCTTTGAAGATGTGCATGGAGTGATTACTTCATACGTCAATACGGACAAATGCCCGAACTACACCGAAGCACTGGAGCAACAAGTGTACAAGAATGGCGAGCCCGACAAATCATCTGGCCATGACCATAAGAATGAGGCTGGAGGCTACTTCATTTATTACGATACAAAACACGGAATACAGACATGGGGAAGAAGTTCATTGACCTAAGCAAACGACCACGGATGTGGCAGTATGCGCTGTGCACTCCAGAGGAATTGGATTACTTGGAATACGTTCAAAATGAAATTTCAATACCGAATCCTATTCTCCGAGTTCCACACAGAGTGTTTTGGATAAAAGAACTCAAGCCAAAGTATGAGGAACTTTGGTACATGCCCTGGGGCGAAATGGAATTGATGAAGTTAGAGTTGTCCGAGGGGAATCTTTACGAAGCTATGCACTATATCTGGCCAGTATCAAAAAGAATATTCAACGCACTTGAAATAACCAACGTCATGTCATGTATGGCATGGATTAAAAGTGAGTTGGAAAAGATTCAGGAAGTTGAAGCGGATAGGCTTGACGCAAAATTAACCGATGAACAAAAAGAAGCAGGAGCAGAGCGGTTGTCAGAGTTCGGATATTACAACGCGCTGCGGTCAATTCAGCCCGATATTACTAAGCATGAGGAAACAATGAAGCTTCCATACAATGTGATCTTCCGAGAGCTACTGGTATCCAGCATTCAGAAACAAGTAAAATCAAAATACGATGAAATCATTACAAGAAACATTCAAAGAAACGGTGGACGGTCTTAATGCAGGTTTACTAAATCCACTTTTTCATTATGCCTACGGTAAAGACCACTGGCAAAACCTATCTGATCACGAAAAGAATGGCCAACTTCCTTTCGAAGAAAGAAGCAAGTACATTAAACTTCTGTATGTTGATGAAGATCCTCAATTCAATCAGTTTAATGGGATTGAAAAGGTCGCATATACTGGTGAATGTTTGTTCTTGGCCAGTTCTCACTTAGCAGATCCTTCCTATGAGTACAAGTTTGAAACGCATATCAAAAAGCTCAAAGAGTTATGTTATGACTTTCGTGATAGAATTACCTATTGCGGCAGTAAACTTGAAACAATCAAGTGGACAATGGTAGAGGTTGAGAACATTTACGATAACAACTTGGACGGTGTCAAAGTAAAATTCACAATCCATGGAAGGTAATGAGGAAATCTATTTGAAGTACCTCGAAATACTTCGTCTCAAACTTATAAAAAAGTATGACGAGTTAGGGCTTAGGGCTTCGGGAAAGTATGAGCAGGAACTTGAATCCCAAGTTATCGGAAACAAGCTTCTTATGCTCGGCGCTGGTCATTCGGAATACATGGAGCATGGCAGAGAACCGGGCAAGTTTCCCCCGCGTTCAATGATCTCCGATTGGATTGATACCAAGCAAGGGTTGCCCGCTGTTTTTCGAGAAAAGAAAGACCAGTTTATATTCTTGATTAGTAGAAAGATTGCCCGTGATGGAATTCGAGTACCAAATCAATACAATCTTGGAGGTGTAGTGTCTTCGGTTCTCGAAGATTGGTTGGCCAATGAGTTGGAGCAAATGCTCAGAGAAGTAGGGGAGCAATACTACAAGCGCCTACAATCAGATATAGTTCAATTAATAGCAGCGTAATATGAAATCAAGAAAACGAACATTGAAAAGACAGGTAATCGCTTATACCATTCCGTGGTTCTTATTTATCACAGCCTTAGGTTTGTATAAACTTTTTGAATCATGGCTGTAGTATTCACCACCGACGTATCGCAAACTAAGTTATTGATGGCTTACAATAACCAAATTGTGCAGTTTTATTCAAACACTGTAGGCAAGGTTCCATTGAATGCAGAAATATCAATCATCGGGGTGACATCGGTTATTTACCCTCATCCGAACGGTACTTTCTATTTGAACCTAAAGCGATACTTAGCGGCAATTGTGAACACAAATAAGTTTCAGGATCCAGTGTATCCAGATATTGACCCTCTCGATATTGAGACTTACATCTACAATGCAGTGAACGGTACCTATGTGGATGGACCGCTGACAATAAAAATCAATTTTACTGATTTGACCTTTGAAAGCGCCAACCGAAATATCAAAGTGCTCAACGGGGTGCAGCAACTTTATGCTCAGAAGAAGTATGAAATTCAGAACGATTCATTCATGCAGATTCTTTCCCCAATTTCTTCGGGAAGCTCGAATCAGTATTACATTAGATACTGGCCAGGATTCCCATTCGAGTTTTCATTTTACACAGCATCAATTCACAAAGTCAATGTGATAAACCAGCGAACACTTTCATCAGTAGAAATGACTCCCAAGGGCAGAGTAAATTCAGTTTACCTGTGCGATGGTTCAACGGACACTTCAATTGATACTCAGCTGCAGCTTGTGGAAGGTTATAATCAATTGAAGTTTGAAATCAATCTCACGGACATTGACCAATATGTGACTTTGGTAAAAGAAGAACCTTGCGAAGGCATCTATATCAAATGGCTGAACTACTTCGGCCGTTGGAACTATTGGCTGTTCAAAGGAGATTACATGCAAAGCATCTCCGCCAAAAATATTGGTGAGATCGAAAATGACTTCTTCAACTTGGCCAGTACGGTTTCACCAACTATGAATGTGGGCAAGACTGCGGAGGCGCCAATCAAAGTGCAGTCAAGAAATATGACTGAATCGGATAGAGAACTATTGTCGAGTATCATGATCTCCCCGAGGATATACATGTTCACAGGAACACCTTTCTCCAAAGCAGAAATGAATGATTGGATGGAGGTGCGTTTGAAAACTGGAAACTTTCCCATCAAAGAACCAGGGCGAAGTACTTGGACTGTCAACTTTGAATTTGAATTACCATCACTTTACACCCAAACGCTGTGAGTTACCTAGTTTACATAAACGGTATTTTGATTGATTTGGATGAATCCAGACCATTATCGCAAACCAAACAGGTGAATGATATGGCCAAACTAGATAATCGTCAATCAAATTTTACGAACAATTTCAGAGCTCGCGACACTGAGAATAATCGTCGGGCATTTGGCTATTTAGGTATAGAGGGTAATCAATCAAATTTGCCGTATCAAAAAAACACCGCCAAAGTTTTTGACAGCGAAACTGGAGAGGCTTTAGTCGTTAATGGATGGGCAGTTATTCGCAGAACAACGAACGCAATGTTTGAAGTTTTCGTAGTTGATGGAATCATTGACTTTTACAAGGCCATTGAAAACAAGACAGTCAGCGACATTGGCGTTGAAGCTTTGAACCATGTTAAAGACGTTGCAACAATTGTCGATAGCTGGAACGATGACAAACCTTACATCTACATCATCGCCGATTACAATGGAAAAGTCTACACCGATGACAGTAAATTGAATGCCGACTACTTGGTACCATCAGTTCGCAAGTCTTACCTATGGAATCGAATTCACGAATATGCTGGCTTCACATATTCCGGTGACGTTTTTCAAACCGAGAAGTTTTTGAACAACTTAATCACATTCCCGAAGCCGGTACCAACATCAGAGCCAGTAGTTACATTGATTACAAATCAAGAAAATGGTGTACTCACTGGCGGGAGCTGGTTTGGAGGTTTAGGAGGCTTAAACTCGTTTGGTTATGCGCCGAGCTTTTTCCCGAATAACTTTGATACTGCGCAGGCAAATAACAATCAGTTTGCAAATCAAATTAACATCGAGGTCACCGGTACCTACAGACTGACAGCTGAAGGAGAACTACTATTTGAAGGAGGTTCAAAACTTAAAGACATAAACTGGCGCGTTGTTGGACCCGATGGAAGTATATCATCGCAAGGAACAATTGATTCTTCAATTGGCCAGGCCGCAATCATTCAAGCGCAAGAAGGAGACCGAATAATGCTTTGGACGCTTACCTATCAATCTTTTTGGGGTTCAGGAAGCATAAGCACAAAGTTTGAATTGGTATCAGGATATAGTGCCAATTTCAATGAGGTTCTTGTTGATCTGACAGCCACGGAAGTCATTAATCAAATTATGATTGAATTTGGATTGACAGCTTTCAAGGATAAAGCCTCAAACCACATAGTATATAAGACTTTGAATGAGCGGTTACAGACCGCAAAAATATTAGACTGGACCGATAAATTTTTGTCCCGTAAAGATGAAAGATACCAGCTTACCAATTATGCTAAAGTTAACCGATTCAAATATCGATACAACGATGAAAATGCAAATCACTTTGATGGGTTCTTCAGTATTAACGATGAAAACTTACGCGACGAGGTCACAGTGTTCCAATCGAAGTTTTACGCACCGGACAATCGAGAATCAATTGTAGCTACCAAGCCATCATTGCTTTTCAAACTTTGGAACAAAGAGGTAAAGGATAATGGGGAAGTAGAGTATAAGGAATTGGATGGAAGATATTACACTCTTCGGGCAGAGTTTCATAGTCTACCGTCAGGTTTCATTTTAAAATCGGAAGCATTAAACACTGAGTTGACTTTTACCAGTGCGCCTTTTGTAAGCTACTGGCGATTAAAAATGCAGCAGATCATTTTTGACAACTACCTTCCGATTGAATCTATTTTGGACAAAACAAAAATTTTTGAAGATTCATTTTGGTTAGACATCCGCGATATCTCAACATTTGATTTTGATTGCTTGATATACAACAAGTATATGGGTTCATATTATCTCCCAAACAGGATTCTTGCTTACACAACTGGCCAACCCACCAGAGTTGAATTAATCGAGGTTGATTACTTCAAAGAGCTTGATGTTCCAAACCCTATTGATTATCAATTGGAAGTTATAAACGACGATCCGATTGACTATGTTGGATGCCAGCTCACATTCATTGTTAACACGAACATCCCATCAGGTTCAACGGTTACGATAAAACCATTTGCTTATTCTCCTGATGGGCTTGGTGGTTTCATTTGGACAGAGGTACCAATGACAGAATCAATAACCGCAGTTTACTCTGGTTCAGGAACTATTATTGTGACGATAAACTCTCTGCCAGCAACGCTGTTTGGATATAAATTCAAACTGGTTTGGGTGAGTTCGCTGTTTGAGGTTATTGAATCAGGCCTTTCAAACACGGTTTTTGTTGAGCAGTCTTGCTACATCCCAGTAGACCCTCCTGCCCCTCAAATGACATTTCTAACAATAACCCAAGTTGAAACTTTATCAATCACAGCAGGATTACGAAAAGTGAAAGTGTCATATGTATCTGATCTCACAGACTCGTCAATGATGCTTGTGGCGACCGCTTTTAATCAAAGTCTTTTTGGATTAGCACAATCACAAACTTTCTATTTAGCTGCGCCAACTGGATTCGTTGAAATTGATATTGCCCACAACAGCATTGCCGGTCCGCCAGCATTGCATACCATACAGTTGAACGCTCCCGCTTATGGAGTATCCTCTAACATAGTACCATCAGCATCATGAGTATTTTGAGAGCAAAATTGGCAAAGCCAGTAATTTCATTTGGACTTGGGAGAACCGTTTTCACGGCTTTAATTGGTCAGGAAGTTAAGATATATTCTGGCCTAATTTATCCAAAAGACTACGTGTTAAATCTTAATCACTCACCCGATTTGACAAGCAGAAAAGTCAACAATAATTATTTCACAATTGAAGGCAACACAGCTGGTGAGTATGAAATTACATTGTTTTTGAGCAATGGAGACAAGACAGTACAATTGATAAGCAACAAGATAACATTAATTATTACCTAACCATGGCAGAGAAAAAGACATTACTGGAGTTAGACTTAGGTACCGAGGCCGTAGTGGCCAAATCAGTTGAGTTGAAAAACAACCTTGAAAGTCTTCGGATTCAACTTGATGCTTTAAAAAAAGCAGAAGGTGACAACACTGCCGAAATTGTAAAACTCGAGGCAGCCATCAGAAAGACTACGACCGAGTACAACAATAATCAGAAGGCGGTACAGGCGCTTATCAATGCCAACGGCAAAGCTATTTCTGTTCAGGATAAAGTTAACTTGATGCTTCAGAAAGAAATCACGACACGCGAAGAATCGAAGCGTTCAATTACGGAGCTTTCAAAACTTCGCGATCAACTCAATTCGCAGAATGCTGAGGAGGCCGCAATGATTGACAAGTTGAATTCAAAAATTGACCAACATAATGAGTTCTTGCGCGAAAGCGGTTCCCAGCGAGAAAAACAGATTATGAATATCGGTAATTACAAGGAATCAATGGTTCAAGCAATAGAGCAAACGGGACTATGGAATGACCAGATTGGAACAGGTATTCAAGTTTTAAATGCAATGTCCTTGCCTTTTAAGGAAATGAAAAAGGACTTTTCAGAGAGTGTACAGATGATTCGTAATTCTGCTGAAGGGACAAAAGACATGACGATGGCTCAAAAGGCTTACACCATAGGAATGAACATTGCTACTGGAGCAACTCGGATTTTTACATTAGCCTTGGCAGCCACCGGTATTGGATTAATCATTGCCGCTGTGGTTCTTTTGATTGGTTACTTAAGAACATTTGACCCCATAGTTGACAAAGTAGAACAGGCCTTTGCTGGACTT
>Ga0075157_10002762_pt1 | contig 10117 bp, 11 predicted proteins | sample JI81BgreenDNA_FD_70967 | JGI IMG/M metagenome (GOLD analysis project Ga0075157, IMG submission 70967) | Wastewater effluent complex algal communities from Wisconsin, to seasonally profile nutrient transformation and Carbon sequestration -... | ecosystem: Engineered > WWTP > Effluent > Algae...
CATCATGTGTGAGCTTTCTGCCACAAACCCCGGATATCTTTGGGAAAAGAACGCGGGCTACCCCACGCCGGAGCACCTTCTGGCCCTGCAAACCCGGGGGGTGACCCCACATCATCGGCGCACCTTCGCCCCCGTGCGCAAGATGTTGTGTGAAGAACGCTAAATAAATGGCTGATTCAAAAAGGAATTGACGCCGAGTCCCATTTGAATCATCTTGTGCCACAACGGAGCGCCGCAAACAGAATGGCGCCCGATCGAGGCAGTGATGGCAACAAAGACCCGGGCGCCGGTGGCCGAAAGGCTTCCGCTCGACCAGATACTTGCGGGCGATTGCATCGAGGTGATGAACGGACTGCCGGAAGGCAGTGTCGATCTGATCTTCGCCGATCCCCCCTATAACCTTCAGCTGAAGGGTGCCCTGCATCGGCCGGACAATTCCGCCGTCGATGCCGTGACCGACCACTGGGACCAGTTTTCCAGCTTCGCCGCCTATGACGCCTTCACCCGCGACTGGCTCAAGGCCGCGCGGCGGCTGCTGAAGCCCGATGGCGCGATCTGGGTGATCGGCAGCTATCACAACATCTTCCGCGTCGGCGCGGCGTTGCAGGATGCCGGGTTCTGGGTGCTCAACGATGTCATCTGGCGCAAGGCCAACCCGATGCCGAACTTCCGCGGCAAGCGGCTGACCAATGCGCATGAGACGATGATCTGGGCCTCCAGGGCGGAATCGTCGCGCTATACCTTCAATTACGAGGCGCTGAAGGCGCTGAACGAAGGGGTGCAGATGCGGTCAGACTGGGTGCTGCCGATCTGCACCGGGCATGAGCGGCTGAAGGACGCCAACGGCGACAAGGCGCATCCCACGCAAAAGCCCGAAAGCCTGCTGCACCGGGTGCTGGTGGGGTCCACGAACCCCGGCGATGTGGTGCTGGACCCGTTCTTCGGCACCGGCACGACCGGCGCCGTGGCCAAGATGCTGGGCCGCCACTTCATCGGGATCGAGCGCGAGGAAGCCTATCGCACCGCCGCGACCGAACGCCTGGCCCGCATCCGCCCGCTGGAGGCCTCGGCGCTGGAGACGACGGGTTCCAAGCGCGCCGAACCCCGCGTGCCCTTCGGCCAACTGGTCGAACGCGGCCTCCTGCGCCCCGGCGAGGTGCTGGTCTCGCCCCGCGGCAAGGCCGCCAAGGTGCGCGCCGATGGGTCGCTGGTGTCTGAATCGCACCGCGGTTCCATCCACCAGGTCGGCGCCGCGCTGGAAGGCGCGCCCTCGTGCAACGGCTGGACCTATTGGCAGTTCAAGCGCGACGGCCAGCTGATCCCCATCGACATCCTGCGTCAGCAGATCCGGTCCGAAATGACCGACTGACGCAACCCGGTTTACCGCCAGCGTCCGCTGCCCCAAGCGCGGACGCCACTCATCCCCCCGCCAGCGATGGTGGGGGGTTTTTTTACAGATCGAAGGCCATCAGATCCTCGCCGAGCAGAACCTCGGCGGAATGACCGGCTCGGGCCTCGGCCAGAATCTGGGCGTGAAAGGCCTCGCCGGGCGGTGCGATATGCGTCAGCACCATGCTCCGCACCCCCGCCGCTGCCGCAATCGCCCCGGCTTGGGTGGCCGAGGCGATGACCTGATCCACGGTCAGCCGCCGCTCACGCGTGTCCACCGCGGCCTCGGGCAGGTAGCAGCATTGCACCAGCAGATCGGCGCCCTCAGCCAGCGCCCGCACCCCGGCGCAATCGATGCAATCCCCGCTGAACGCCAGGACCTTGCCACCGCCTTCGATCCGATAGCCGAAACAGGGCCAGTCCACCGGATCGAGGCCCAGCGCATGCCCGTGTTCGACGGCAAAAGGCGTGGCGGACCACCCCTGACCCCGGGCGCTCTGCCCGGGGTGAAGGTCGGTTGCCGGGAACAGGGTCAAAGGATCGGGCAGGGGATCGTCCAGCACCGCCGCCTCGCGCAGGCGAAAGGCGATGTCGCGGGCATAGATCACGGTCAGCAGGGTATGGACCAGCGCCCGGGTGCCCGGCGGGCCGAAAATGCGCAACGGCTGGTCGCGCCCATCGTTCCAGGCCGACAAGAGCAGGTCATCGAGGCCGGCGATGTGATCGAAGTGATGATGCGTCAGCAAGACGGCATCGATATCGCGCGGGTGCCGGCCCAGCCGCGCCAGTTGCACCGACACCGCCCGCCCGGCATCGACCAGCACGAGGTCGCCGCCGGTTTCGACCAGATTGGCCGTCGCCATGCGCCGTGCCGAGGGGAAGGGTGTCCCGGTTCCCAGCAGCGTCAGGCGCATGCCGCCCCCCTCATTCGCCCTTCTTCGCCTCCGCCGCCGCCTTCATCCGCGCCAGCAGCGCGGCCTTGTCGGTGGGGCCGCCCGGTTTGCCCTTGGGGTGCTCGTCCACGGTCTTGTTGCGCGGTTCCTTGCGCGCGCCCTTGGGGTTGCCCGACTTGCCGTAATCCATGTGCTATTCCTTCGTCATTTCGTGCTGATAGCGCAGCCGCGCCACGTCCTCGTTGCGGTCGGCGCGGCGCAGGTCGCCCAGCGTCTGTTCCACATAGGTCATGTGCGCTTCCGCCGCCAGCCGTGCCGCGGCGGGATCGCGCGCCTGGATGGCAGCGTTGATGGCCTTGTGCTGTTCCAGCAGCATGTCGCGCGTGGTGCGCTGGCGGAACATCTGCTGGCGGTTATAGAACACGCCCGCGCGCAACAGGTCGAACATCGCCCGCATCATGTGCAGCATGATGATGTTGTGGCTGGCCTCGATGATCGCCAGGTGAAACTCGGCATCCAGCGCGGCCTCGTCGGCCGGATTGCGCTTCTGGTGCGCGGCCTCCATCTTGCGGAACACCGCGTCGATCACCTTCAGATCCGTGTCAGACCCCACCCGCGCCGCGCGTTCGGCCGCCATCCCCTCCAGATCGCGGCGAAAGCTGACGTAATCGAACACGGCCTCGTCGTGGCTGGCGAACAGCGTCGTCAGCGCCTGCGAAAAGGCCGAGCCCAGCATCTCGGCCACGAACACGCCCGACCCCGCGCGTGTCACCAGCAACCCGCGCTCCTGAAGGTCGGCGATCGCTTCACGCAGCGAGGGGCGGCTGACCCCCATCCTCTCGGCCAGTTCGCGTTCGGACGGGAGGCGCTCGCCCGGGCGCAGAAGACCGCGCAGGATCAGCAGCTCGATCTGGCGCACGATGCCCTGCGACAGCTTCTCCTGCTGGACGGGTTGAAACGGCATGATCCCTCCGTGATTGGTCAAGAGATATGACCACACCGGCCCCGGAGCAACGGCTTTCACCACGACAAAGGGCCGAGCCCGCGGCCCGGCCCCCCGTTCCCTGCGCCTGACCGCTCAGTTCGGGCGGATGGTGATTTCCACGCGGCGGTTCTGCGCGCGACCCGTCGCCGTGTCATTCGAGGCCACGGGCATCGTCTGGCCCGCGCCCCGCGTCTGGATGCGCTGCGCCGGCACGCCCGAGGTGATCAGCACCGCCGCCACGGCATCGGCCCGACGCTCGGACAGGCGCTGGTTGTAGGCGGGGCTGCCGGTGCTGTCGGTATGGCCCGTCACCGTCACGATGCTGGCGGGATAGCGCATGACGTTCCCCGCGATGGTCGCCAGATCGGCGCGCAGGTCCGGGCGCAGATCGGCGCTGTCGGTGGCGAAGAGGATGTCCTGCGGCATGGTCACCACGATCTCGCTGCCGGTGTTCACGACGCCCACCTGCGGCCCCAGGCTGCTGCGCAGCTCGGCCGCCTGGCGGTCCAGGTGCCCGCCGATGGCGCCGCCGGCGATGGCCCCCAGGCCGGCGCCCAGCAGCACCTCGGGCGTGCGGTTGCCGCTGCCGGTGGCAGCGCCGATCAACCCGCCGGCCAGCGCGCCGGTCAGAAGGCCGGTCGCCTCGCGGTTGGGCTCGCCGGTCGGGGTGGTGCAGCCGGCAACCAGCGTCAGCGCAAGCAACGCGGCCAGGGCCTTGGAAGCGGTCATCATCAGGTCTCCTTCAACGGTCAGGTCGGGCGGAAGGTTATCGAAATCCGCCCCCCTGCGACAGGCCCAGGCCCCGCGCCCCGCCTCACTTTCCATTGATCGGCGGCTTCATGCCGCATCGGCGCGCGCTGCCTCCCACGCCAGCATGGCGCGCTTGACCGGCAGACCCCAGTGATAGCCGGTCAGTGCGCCGCTTTTCGCCAGGGCGCGATGACAGGGGATCAGCCAGGACACCGGATTGCGCCCCACCGCCGCGCCCACGGCGCGGTTGGCGGCGGGCTTGCCGATCGCGCGGGCGATCTCGGAATAGGTGGTCACGTGGCCGCTCGGGATGGCCAGCAACGCCTCCCAGACCTTGATCTGGAACGGCGCCCCCATCAGATGCAGCCGCGCCTCGCCCCCGCCAAAGGCCGCCGCCACCTGCGGGGCCAAAGCCCCCGCATCCTCACGATACCGCGCCTTGGGCCAGCGCCCCGCCAGATCGGCAAAGGCCGTCTCGCGCCCCATCTCGGCGGCAAAGCCGATCCCGCACAGGCCCCGGTCGGTGCCCATCGCCAGGACCTCGCCAAAGGGGCTGTCGAACCAGCCCCAGCGCACCACCAACCCCTCGCCGCCCCGCGCATACTCGCCCGGGGTCATCGCCTCCCAGCGCAGGAACAGGTCATGCAACCGCCCGCCGCCCGACAGACCCACCCGGTCCGCGGCCTCGAGCACGGTGAACCGCTCGGCCAGCAGGGCCCGCGAATGGCCCAGCGCCAGATATTGCTGATACCGCTTGGGCGAGACCCCCACCCACTGCGTGAACAGCCGCTGGAAATGCGCCTCGCTCATCCCCAGCCGCGCCGCCAGATCGGCCAGACCCAGCCGCTCGCCGCCCGCCGAGTCGATCTCGGCAATCGCCCGGGCCATCACGCCGTAATGATAAGCCTGCTCCAAACCGCGCCCTTTCATCTGTCCTCAAATATCCTCGGGGGTGAATGGGCCGCAGGCCCAGAGGGGGCAGAAGGCCCCCTCCCTTTTTCACTAACCCCGCGCGCCAAACGTCACGACCCGGAACCTGCGCAATCAGCCCGCCCACCAGTCGCGCCGCTTGGCGCGTTTCGCGCGGCCGGATCGGTCATCCAGCCACAGCGCCAGCCGCCGCAGGGGCGACAGCGCCAGTTTCAGCCACAGCCGGTTGCGCCACTTCGTGAAATCCCGGTTGAACGGACAGACCCTCAGGCAGATCGCGCAATCGCTGGCCAGTTTCGCCCAGTAGCCGAAACAGGCCTCGGCGTCGGAGGTCCATTTGACCACGCCCTTGATGGCACTTCGCCCGCCGCCTTCCGCGGGTGGGCCGAAGGGCAGCGCCTTGACCGGGCAGGCCTCGGCGCAGCGGGTGCAGATATCGCACACGGCCTTCACGCCCAACGGGCGCGGGGAGTCATGGGCCAAGGGCAGGTCGGTGAAGATCTTGGAAAAGCGCAGCCGCGGGCCGAATTCGGGCGTGATCACCATCTGGTTGCGCGCGTATTCGCCCAGTCCCGCCTTGATCGCAAAGGGGATCACCAGCGCGGAATCGTTCATGCTGGCCACCGCGCGGTATCCCATGTTGCGGATGAAGGCCGCCAGTTGCATGACGATCGCCGCCTCGTGGCTGTATTCGCGGCCTGTCGCTGCGCCGGCCAAGGCGCTGGGATAGGTCTGGACCAGCGGCATATCCATCTGATGCCCCAGCACGATCACATGGCCCAGCCCTTCGGGCAGGCCGGTGTCCGCCTCGCTGAAATCGCGGGTATCGACGCGGCTGGCGTAAACCCACCGTTCATCCATCGCCGTGATCCCGCACAGATCGGCGCCGAAGAATTTCGCCACGCGCTTGATCTCGGCCGCCATCTGCGCGGGGTCCTCGACGGGCACCTGCACGGGGGCTACGGGCGTGTAGTCGGCGATGGGTGCCTGAAACCCCTCGCGCCGCCCCTCGGAGGCCGAACGGTTCGACACGATATCGCTCACCAGCCAGCTTGCATTGCGCAGGGCAAAGTCGCGCTGCTGGAACCCCTCGCCCTTGCGCGGGGTGGCGTCGATCCGGTAGCTGGCGAAGAAGGCGTCACTCTGGGCGCTGCGCACCGAAGGGTCCCAGAAGGCGCGGGTGAAGATGTCGTTGCGCTGGCGGAACCGGGCGAAGGCCGGGGTCGTCACGATGCCGGCGGCGGCATCGGTGGCGGGGTCGGGCGGCTGGTTGTGTCCGGGTCCGGGCATCATGGCCCCACGCTAGCCGCCTTTGCGCAAACTGCAAGCAATCCGGCTGGACCTTGCACGCCCGCCGGGCCAAGGTGGCGGCATGAGCGTCCTGATCTCCTTTGCCGCGCTGTTTCTTTCGGTCCTCCTGTTGCAACTGGGCCTGGGCGGCGTGGTGCCGCTGGATGCGCTGTCGGGCACGGTTCTGGGGTTCAGCACCCAGCAGATCGGCCTTCTGGGCTCGGCCCATTTCCTGGGGTTCTTCATCGGTTGCTGGTGGGCGCCGCGCCTGATGGGCGAGGTCGGCCATTCCCGCGCCTTCGGCGCCTTCACCGCCGCCGGGACCATCGGCATCATGGGTCACATGATGGTGGTCGATCCCTGGGCCTGGGCGGTGATGCGCATGTCGTCCGGGCTGGCGGTGGCCGGGTGCTATACGATCATCGAGGCCTGGATGCAGTCCAAGGTCACGAACGAAACGCGCGGCCGGGCGATGGGCGTCTACCGCGTCGTCGACGTGATCGGCAGCCTGGGCGCGCAGGTGATGATCGTGTTCCTCGAACCCGCGGCTTACTTCAGTTACAACGTGCTGGCGCTGTTCATGTGCGCCGCGCTGTTCCCCCTGCTGCTGACCCGGGCCGAGGCCCCTCCCACCGGCGATGCCCCCCGGCTGAAGCCGATGCTGGCCTGGCAGAAATCGCCACTGGGTGCCGTGGGGGTGGTGGTGTCGGGCATCACGGGCGCGGCGTTTCGGATGGTGGGGCCGCTTTACGGGCTGGCCGTGGGGCTGGAGGCCGATACGATCGCCCTGTATCTGAGCGCCTATGTGGTCGGCGGGGCGCTGGCGCAGTATCCGGTGGGCTGGATCGCAGACAAGTTCGACCGCCGGCAGGTGCTGATCGGGATTTCCATCGCCTCGATCCTGGGCTGCATGGCGATGGTCGCGGGCGCGCAGGGGAACATGCTGACGATCTTCCTCGCTGCCGCCTTCTTCGGCTTCACCACCTTTCCGATCTATTCGATTTCCACCGCCCACGCCCATGACTTTGCCGAACAGCATGAAAGGGTGGAGCTGTCCGCCTCGCAGATGTTCCTCTATGCCGTGGGCGCCATCGCCAGCCCGTTGATCGCCTCGGGCCTGATCGCGGCCTTCGGCCCGGCGTCGATGTTCGCCTTCATCGCGCTGGCGCATGTGGTGCTGATCGTCTTCGGCGTGATCCGCATGGGGGCGCGCCCCTCGCCCTCGTCGCGCACGCCCTATGTGTATACGCCGCGCACCTCGTTCCTGATCGGCAAGCTGTTGCGCCGCAAGGATGACCCATGACCCAGCTTGATTACGCCACGATCTCTGAAATCTTCCGCCGCTTCCACGCCGCGCAGCCCGAACCCAAGGGCGAGCTGGAGCATACCAACGCCTTCACCCTGCTGGTCGCCGTGGCGCTGTCGGCGCAGGCGACCGATGTCAGCGTGAACAAGGCCACGCGCGGGCTGTTCGCTGTGGCCGACACGCCCGAAAAGATGCTGGCCCTGGGTGAGGACGGCGTGATCCAGCACATCAAGACCATCGGCCTGTTCCGCAACAAGGCGAAAAACGTCATCCGCCTGTCGCAAATCCTGATCGACCAGTTCGGCGGCCAGGTCCCCTCCAGCCGCGCCGCGCTGCAATCGCTGCCCGGCGTGGGGCGCAAGACGGCCAATGTGGTGCTCAACATGTGGTGGAAGGTGCCGGCGCAGGCGGTGGATACCCACATCTTCCGCATTGGCAACCGCACCGGCATCTGCCCCGGCAAGGACGTGGAAACCGTCGAACGCGCCATCGAGGATCATGTCCCCGCCGAATTCCAGCAGCACGCGCACCATTGGCTTATCCTGCACGGCCGGTATATCTGCACCGCGCGCAAACCGCGTTGCCCCGACTGCCTGATCCGCGACCTCTGCCCCTACCCGGAGAAAACCCCGTGAAGACCTATCAAGTCGCCGGTATCGGCAATGCCATTGTCGATGTGATTTCCACGGTCGACGATCACTTTCTCGATCACATGGGCATCCACAAGGGCATCATGCAACTGGTCGAACGCGAACGCGCCGAAACCCTCTATGCCGCCATGCGCGACCGGGCCGAGGCTTCGGGCGGGTCGGTCTGCAACACCATCGCGGGCCTGGGCGCGCTGGGGCTGAAGACGGCGCTGGTCGGGCGGGTGGCGAACGATTCGCTCGGTCGCTTCTTCGCGCAGGACACCGAACGCACCGGCACCGCCTTCGTGAACCCGCCGGTTGCGGGCAGCGACCTGCCCACCTCGCGCAGCATGATCTTCGTGACGCCCGATGGCGAGCGGTCGATGAACACCTATCTGGGCATTTCCGCCGAGGTCAGCCCCGATGACGTCGACCCCGCCGTGATGGCCGCCTCCGAGGTGGTGTTCCTCGAGGGCTATCTCTTCGACAAGGACAAGGGCAAGGCCGCCTTCCAGAAGGCCGCCCGCGCCTGCCGCGCCGCCGGCGGGCGCGCGGGGATCGCCCTCAGCGACCCCTTCTGCGTGGATCGCCACCGCGCCGATTTCCGCCGCCTTGTCGCGCAGGAGATGGATTACGTCATCGGCAACCAGCAGGAATGGACCTCGCTCTATCAGGTGAACGACCTCGACGAGGCCCTCGCGCTCGCCGCCGCCGATTGCCGCACCGTGGTCTGCACGCGCTCGGGCGATCCCGTGGTGCTGATCCACGACGGGCAGCGCGTCGAGGCGCCGGTCAATACCGTGGTGCCCGTCGATGCCACCGGCGCCGGCGACCAGTTCGCCGCCGGGTTCCTCTATGGCTTCGTGCGCGGCCTGCCGCTCGAGGTGGCCGGGCGCATGGGCTGCATCGCCGCCACCGAGGTCATCGGCCATATCGGCGCCCGCCCCCGCCGCGACGTGCTGGCGATGTTCCGGGCCGAGGGGCTGGTGTGATCTTGCACCTCGCCTGAACGCCCCCATATCCTGACGGCAACCACGGAGGGCACGATGGGCTACGTCAAGACGGGTATCCTGATGGCCGCGATGACCGGCCTGTTCCTCGCCATCGGCTATCTGATCGGCGGCTCGGGTGGCGCGCTGATCGCGCTGGCGGTCGCGGCGGGGATGAACGCGATGGCCTGGTGGAACTCGGACAAGGCGGTGCTCAGGATGCACAACGCCCGCCCCGTCGATGCCCATACCGCGCCCGACCTGCAACAGATGGTGATGGAGCTGGCGCGCAACGCCAACATGCCCACGCCCGCCGTCTACATCATTGACGAGGACCAGCCCAACGCCTTCGCCACCGGCCGCAACCCCGACAACGCCGCCGTCGCCGTGACCACCGGCCTCATGCGGCGGCTGACGCGCGACGAGGTGGCGGCGGTGGTCGCCCACGAACTCGCGCATATCAAGAACTACGACACCCTCATCATGACGATCACCGCCACCTTCGCGGGCGCCATCTCGATGCTGGCCAACTTTGCCATGTTCTTCGGCAACCGCGAACGCCAGAGCCCCATCGTGATGATCCTGGTGATGATCCTCTCACCGCTGGCCGCCGCGCTGGTGCAGATGGCCATCTCGCGCTCGCGCGAATACGAGGCGGATCGCGTGGGCGCCGAAATCTGCGGCCAACCCCTCTGGCTGGCCGACGCCCTGCGCAAGATCCAGTCCTTCGCCGCCCGCATCGACAACGAACCCGCCGAACGCAACCCGCAGACGGCGCACATGTTCATCATCAACCCGCTGCACGCCCACGCCCGCGACAAGCTGTTCTCGACGCACCCCGCCACCGAAAACCGCATCGCGGCGCTCGAAGACCTCGCCCGCCAGCTGCCGGCCACCACCCGCCGCCCGGCGCAACGCAGCGCCCCGCGCAATCCCTGGGCCTGAGCCCCTCTTTG
>Ga0075157_10002763_pt1 | contig 10117 bp, 9 predicted proteins | sample JI81BgreenDNA_FD_70967 | JGI IMG/M metagenome (GOLD analysis project Ga0075157, IMG submission 70967) | Wastewater effluent complex algal communities from Wisconsin, to seasonally profile nutrient transformation and Carbon sequestration -... | ecosystem: Engineered > WWTP > Effluent > Algae...
TGGAAAATCATCTAAAGAGAATTATGCCGTTTCTATGGATTTTTTTGCCGAAACAATCAAGACATTTTGTCAAAAAATGAACCTTTCCAAAGTAATATTAGCAGGACACTCTATGGGTGGACAAATAGCCATAAGCACCACCTTGAAATTTCCTGATTTAGTAACCCAACTTATACTCATTGCACCCGCAGGATTCGAAACCTTCAATAAAGGCCAAAAACAATGGTTTAGAGATGTCATGACGGTAGATGGTGTACGACTCACTCCCGTGGAGCAAATCAGAGTTAACTATGCCTATAATTTTTATAACATGCCTGAAGATGCTCAATTTATGGTAGATGACCGTATAAAAATCAGAGGAGCATTGGACTTTTCCAACTATTGCTATCATATCACGCAAGGCGTAAATGCGATGGTAGATAGTCCGGTTTTTGATTTCCTACCCTTAGTAAAGCAAAAAACACTTTGTATCTTTGGTGCCAATGACAACCTCATACCCAACCGATTTCTGAATGGTGGTGAGACCGAAAAATTTGCCAAAATGGGTGCCGAAAAAATGCCAAACGCTACCCTACACATGATACCCAAAGCCGGCCACTTCGTGATGTTCGAAAAAGCTAGTGAAGTCAATGCATTAGTAACATCGTTTTTGAAATAGTCATCAGAGATAACAAGGGCACAAATCTCTCAAAGTTTTCAACTTTACCTATATGCCTTGACTCAAAAAGCGATCTTCCCAAACAGTCTTAATTTAAACTTTATTTGATTTTGTACACCTTCAAAACAAAACTTATGTTTACATTTGCATTCTGATCGCAACAGAATATCCCCAAAAACAAAATCAAGATGAAATATATTTCTAAAATTCAGATTTTTGCTGGACTCATTATAGCCAGCATTTTAGGACTTTCTAATTCTCTGGGAGTAGACGGAAATCGATCGGGTCATCCATTAGATATTTTATCAGTAGGAACGTCAGGAACCTGCGGCGACTGTCATTCCGGAGGTACAGGTGTTGGTAGTGTATCTTTGACTGGCGTACCTACTAGTTTTACACCAGGTCAAATATATCCACTTACGCTGACCATTACTGATAATGTGGCTTATGATGCTGGCTTTCAAATAGTGGCCGTGAGTGGAACTTCTAGTAATGCTCAAGTGGGTACATTTATCAATGCGACAGCAGCTCCTTTTACTAGGATAAATATGTCTGATAGACTTACTCACGCAGACCAAGCCCCAATTATTTCAGGTACAGTTTCATGGAACTTCAGATGGGTAGCTCCATCCAACTCACCGCCTGGACAAGTTTACTTTTATTATGCTACCAATTCAGTAAATGACAACAATGATACGAGTGGAGATACTCCTAGAAATGGAGTAAGTAGTTCCGTGCCATTACCCATCGATCTGGTATCCTTTGATGTAGAGAGAGAAGCTGATTACCTTTATTTTGAGTGGACCACACAAACTGAAAAAAATGCAGATCGTTTTGAAATAGAAGCTTCTGTTGATGGAGAAAAATTCAAGATATTGGGTAGTGAAAATGCAACTGGAAACTCAGATAAACCACAACAGTACACTTCTAAGATATTTAATGAGCTTCAGGCTACTTATTTTCGTTTAAAAATGATCGATTTGGATGGCTCTCATAGATACTCAAACATTGTTTTTTCCAAACCAAAAGCGGTCCAACCAAAAGTATATGCAGGCAACAATGCCATCACCATTACTTTTTCAGAAGAAGTGACAGCAACGGTAGACGTTTATGATTTGATGGGTAGGGAAATGCTTCATGATACTCAAGTCAATACTAACTCTTGGACAATAGACACACAACACTATCCCAAAGGAGTTTATGTGGTTCGCATGTCAGGTCATGATACGGAAAAGTTTGTGCAAAAATTTGTAGTGCAGTAAGCACTGAATACCACTACATTTTTCGTCAATATAGTGGCTTTATATTTGTATGGTAAAGATATCGCTAAAACAATACTAGTGTAAATTTGGTTATCATCATGTAAATCAAATGCACAACTCATGAAGATAGATGTAAAAATCATACACATCAAAACCGTAAACGAACTGAATCATTACTGGACAAATGAAGATTTTATTCAATTGCTTGACCGCATGAATATCAGCGATGCAGCTTCCTTCAAGCCTGAAGAGTTACGGGAAATGTTGTATATGGCCATCACTGATTTTGAACCCGCAGAAGCCGCTGAGATTGTACTCACTTACAAACTTGACGATAAACTCACCGCAGGTCAAATCCAAAATATAGCTCATGATATGCAGGAAGAAAAGGTTGCTGAACAGTACGCAGACCCTTCTTTTCATTATGATCTTTTCAACATCAATCAATTGCTTTATAAAGCTTACAAAGGAAAATTTCCAAACACAGAAGCATCCGTTATCCAATTAGAACTAACCACTTCAGCACCCGTAGATATCAATAACGAAATCCTGACCAAAGCGCTGAGTCAGGGATTGACTGAAAGAAGTATCATCCAACGACTATACGAAGATCAAGTCATGGGCAGGGTTGATTTTGGAGATGCTGCCAAGATTATATGGATGTTTACTGCCAAAGATGATAATACTTATGAAGTCATTACATCCAGATATTGGATAGATAAAGAAGATATAGAAATGACTGCCTACGAGGCGGATATACAATTTTTTGAAGAAAAAGATTAATGAATATTGCTTCTAACCATACATCTCAGTGGGACTCAGTCGGAATTCGTGGGAATTCAGTGGGAACTCGTGGGAACTCAGTGGGAATGCGGTAGGAACTCAGTGGGAACTCGGTAGGAATGCAGTAGGAACTCCGTAGGAATACAGTAGGAACTCCGTTGGAATGCAGTAGGAACTCCGTTGGAATGCAGTAGGAATGCGGTTATACCATCTATGGAGTATGGTGGGAGGATCATGGGAGTATCATGGGATGAACGTGGGAGGATCTATGGAAGATCATAAGGGCTTGTCCCGTCCAAAAATAGCTATAATAGTTAACTTGTTTTACCTTGGCGGATTTAAAGGAAATGATGTAATACCTTCTGGCTTCTCTCAGTGTTAACTATGAAAAACTTTTATGACTTTTACAGGACAGTGAGAAGCCACATCTTCACTTCGGGTCACATCCTGTTCTGGGATTTCCAAAATATGGGTGTCTTTTTTTAACAAACCACCCAAAAGCGTTGCTTTTCCATCCTTTCTAGAAAGACGCCAATATTCTGGTTGCATTTCAAAACAAATATTGCACCCGATACACTTGTCCCGATAGTGAATGATTTTAGACATCTGATGTAACAAGTTTATATAGCTTATCTCCTGTCCGTAGGGGTTGATCTGTAGGGAAAGTGATTTTATCACCTCGATTGGCTTGGTTGGATATTTGTCCATTGACCATAAGTTCCATCAATCTTACCTTGTCAGACCCTGTATTCCTTCCAAGAACCAAAAGGGGTTCATCAGCTTTGAGACTTCCGTTTTCAATCAAAAACTCGGCAATTTTAATTTTGGGATAATATTTGGTGCATTTAGCTAGATATATTTTCTTTTCTGTAGCTATAGAACCCGGATTCTTCGTCCATTCGCCTAGTTTTTTGCCCATGAAATAACCATCCCAGAATCCTCTGTTGTATACTTTATCCAATTCAGTGAGCCAATATCTCACCTTATCTTCATCAAAGGTTCCCTCCAATACTGCGTCTATGGCTGCCCTATAACAACTCACGGTGGCGTACACATACTCCGCAGACTTACTTCTTCCTTCTATCTTAAAGACATCAATACCCGCTTCTATCAGCTCGTCGGTAAATGCAATGGTACACAAATCCTTGGGAGACATGATATATTCATTATCTATGAGTAGTTGATTTCCTGTTTCAAGATCTGTGACTTCATACGGGCGGCGACAGTTTTGGACACAAGCACCCCGATTGGCAGATGCGTTTTTTTCATGGAGACTTAGATAACACTTTCCAGAGACAGCCATACACAAAGCACCATGCACAAAGGTCTCAATTTTCATTAGTTCACCTGATACTCCTCTGATATCTCTTCTTATAATTTCAGAAGTTATATGAGCCACTTGTTTGATGGTCAATTCTCTAGCCAAAACTACAACATCAGCCATTTGGGCAAAAAACATGACAGATTCGAGATTACTTACATTGGCCTGAGTACTAATATGCAGCGGCATTCCTGCTTGTCGGCACATTTCGAAAACTGCAAAATCTGATGCGATAACTCCATCAATACCTTTAGATTTACACTCTTTTACAATTTTATTGGCCAATTGCATATCGTAGTCATACAAGACCGTATTGAGAGTAAGATAAGCTTTGACGCCATGAGTATGACAGGTAACTGCAACCTCTTCTATGTCATCTACAGTAATAGTAGGAATAGATTTAGTTCGCATATTGAGCTGCTCTACTCCAAAATAAATAGAGTCCGCACCAGCCCTGATAGCTGCGTGTAATGATTCAAATGATCCAACTGGAGCTAATAATTCGGGTCTTTGGGGCTTCATGATATCGGCTGTAATTTTGCAGTAAAATGTCTTAAAACAGGGGCTTCTTCTACGATGTACAAACCTCTAATATGTTTCCTGTTCTGAAATACTTCTATGATGACTTCAGCAACATAATCTATATGACTTTGGGTATATACCCTCCTAGGTATGGCCAATCTAACCAACTCTAGGTGTGCTGGAATCAACCGGTGCTGTTCATCATACTTTCCAAACATTAAGGAACCTATCTCTACAGATCTGATGCCACCTACAGTATAAAGTGCACATACTAAGGCCTGACCTGGGTATTGACTGGTTGGTATATGGGGCAAAAAAGCTTTGGCATCCAAATATACCGCATGACCACCTGCCGGCAACATCACTGGAACTCCGGCATCATGAAGCTTTTGGGTCAGATATTCGATGCTACGTATCCGATAATGCAAATAATGGGGATCTAAAACCTCGTACAATCCTATGGCTATAGCTTCTAAGTCACGTCCAGCCAAACCACCATAGGTAGGAAAGCCTTCTGTAATGACCAACAGATTTCTGCATTGTGTGGCCATATTAGTATCGTGCATGGCTAAAAAACCGCCAATATTTGCAAAAGCATCCTTTTTGGCACTCATGGTACAGCCGTCAGCATAAGAAAACATTTCATTGGCTATTTCCTTGATGTTTTTGTGCAGATAACCTGCTTCTCTTTGCTGAATAAAGTAGCAATTTTCCGCAAATCGACAAGCATCTATATACATCAGTATGCTACGCCTTTTACATACTTGGTGTACTTTTCGAATGTTTTCCATACTCACAGGCTGGCCACCCCCAGAATTATTGGTTACTGTGATGATTACCATTGCAATATGATCGCTTCCATGGTCAGCTATGTAGCTTTCCAACAACTCAATATCCAGATTACCTTTAAAAGGAGCGGCAATTGATGGATGTTTGCCTTCTTTACACACCATATCAATGCCTGTGGCCCCAGAAAATTCTATATTAGCACGGGTGGTGTCAAAAAGAGTATTTGAAATAAAGACCTTTCCTTGTCCACCCAAGATAGAAAATAGTATCTTTTCTGCCGCCCTACCCTGATGTGTAGGAATCACCACCGGCATTCCGGTAATATCTTTTACCGCATTTTCGAACTTATAGAAACTTGGACTACCGGCATATGATTCATCGCCTTGCATGATACCTGCCCATTGTGCGGCACTCATAGCTGATGTACCACTATCAGTAAGCAAATCGATCATCACATCATTGGAATGCAATAAAAAAGTATTGTAATGTGCCTGTTCCAATGCGTTTTGCCTGTAAGCTTCATCATTAAAAATAATGGGCTCCACTGATTTAATTCGGAATGGTTCGATGATAGTATTCAAAACGTATATATTTAAAAAATGACGCAAAAATACAGACGAGATGAAGGTTAAGTGATGATTTAAATCAGTGTAACTACTTTTTTTTGCAGTTAATCATATTGAATCGCGAAGCCATAAACTGAACAGCTTATTTAGCTTCTTGAAGTTTTGATGTTTATTACATAGCTAATTTTGCTGTTCAACCTTCAGGGGAGTCTGCATTTTGCGTATGTTGTGGTCGATGATTAAATTAGGATGCACCGAAAAACTTCTATTTGCGAAGCTTAAAAATTAGAAAAAGATCATACTTTCAAGATTTTATAAAGTAAATCTTTATGATATATGAATGACTTTTATAGGTTTAAGTATTAGATTTAAAGAATTTCATCCAATAAAAAATATTTTTTTTTGTAAAATTGTATTTTAAATTGCTGAAAGTCTTATCTTTGCGGCTCTTTAGAATAAACGTATATTAATTTCACGATGACAACGATAGAAGTTCAAGGCACAACAAGAAGCGAATTTGGTAAAAAAGGAGCTAAACAAGATAGAAATAATGGTAATGTACCTGCAGTTATGTATGGTGGTGACGAAGTAATTCACTTTACTGTTACTCCTGCAAGTGTAAAACATTTGATATATACACCTGACTTTAAAATTGCTAGTCTTGACATAGACGGAAAGCAATATAAAGCAATTATCAAGTCTATTCAGTTTCATCCAGTTACAGAGCAATTGTTGCACATGGACTTTTTGAGATTGATTGCAAACACACCAGTTAAAGTGGAAGTTCCTTTGAGATTTAAAGGCGTATCTCCAGGTGTAAAAGTAGGTGGAAAATTGATTCAGCAAGTTAGAAAAATCAAGATCAAAACTACACCTGAAAACTTAGTAGATGAGTTGAAAGCAGATATTTCTAAACTAGACCTAGGTCAGTCACTAAGAGTAAAAGAAGTAATTGTACCTAATGGCATAGAAATATTAAACAACGGTGCTATCCCGGTAGCATTGATCGAAATACCAAGAGCATTGAAGGCTGCTGCTGCAGCTGCTGCAAAAGAAGTAAAAGGAGCAGCAAAGAAGAAGAAATAATCTTTTTTGATATATATAATATACTAGAAAGCCTTACTTTTTTAAGTAGGGCTTTTTTTATAGTTGCCATTTAGGTATTTCGGAATAAAATTCAAATCGTTTGATTTCATTATTCATTTGAGCTATGTAACTCTCCTGCCCATTACTAACCATTAAAAATGGAGCTTGGATAGCTTGCTGGTATGCAGATATCTGGTCAAAAACTTGCTGTGAAACACGTACATCATGAGATTTGCATTCCACAATCAGATAAGCTTGCATTTGTTTGTTATACACCACGATATCAAATCTGCGCTTCAAGCCATGTAGGTGGAAAAGTTTTTCGACCTGAATCAAGTTACGTGGTATTTTTTGATCCTGTATGAGCCAAACAATGATCAGTTGTCGTACAAATTCTTCGGGTTGTAAGATGTAATACTTTTTTCTTATCGGATCAAAAATAAAATGTTTTCCATCTGATGATTTGATTTGAAGATGTTCCTTCCACTGAAGCAAATCTAAAGGTATTTCATGCTCAGATAAACTCAAATGTCAATTGCTTTTTATCAGATTTATTTAATCCTTCTTGTGCAAGGGATATAGTATCTGTGATATGATCTAAATGATTATAACTTGCCAATAAGTCGGTAACCGAAACATTTAGTAATTGACATCCGTATTGTTCCATTTGATCTAAGATATGGACTTGTTCCAAAATGTGGTTGGTATCATCAGGATGCAATAGATGATCCTCGGTGATCACATAAATGTTCTTTTCGGCTTCCAAAAGAGCTCCAATCAGTATTTTGTACGGATCATCTTCCACAAATATTTTTTTGATCCCCAAAGGGTACAACTCATTTAATACATGCGTATTGACCATAGCTGATGCATAACTGAGTATACAAGTATCCTTCATCAGAAATACATGAGGCAAAGCTTTGGCAGACAATACCAAATGAGCGATGGTCCGCACCACACCCAATCTCTCTGATGTGGCCAAAAGATAATGGGGCCTGTTTTCGTCACCTTTGAATATCAATCTAAAGTCTGGAATAGTCTGATACTCGTTTTCGTTCCAAAAGTAGGTGATTTGGTCAAACAATTGCATGATTTCAGTATTAACATCTTTCTTGTTGTACACGACAAGATGGGTGTTTTCTGACTTCGACATATCTGACAAGTCATCTTGATCGGTAATAATGACGGGATAAATAGATGATGTTAATGCCATTTTTTGGTTTAACAAAAATCTCCAAGTCCAGTGTTCTTTCGGATTTTTAGAAGAAAAGTATTTATAAGCATCCGGGTCTGTGCTTTTTAATGACTTAAAAAATGGGACATTTTTTTCCTGCAAACTTAAGACTTGGTTTTGTAGAGATTCATTTAAGCATTGAACATGAGTATTAATATATTGAGTTTTTTCATCAGTTGTCCAATGAGAAAGATGCAAAAAATCATTTGTAATTTGGTGATATAAATACCAGGCATGGATGGTGTCAGCCCATACATTGATTTCAAATCTGGTCAATACCCGAAGTATATCTTTCTGATGATCTTGAAGTTGTTCTAAAAAATCACACCATTGAAAATATTGGATATTCTGTTCTATTTCTGACAAAATTAGGTCAAACCTGCTGACCAAATCCACGATAAAATCCACCTGTTTTGAAAAGCTTAGGGTATTGATTTCTAATTTTTGTATTAGAATATCTAAGCTATTGGTTTGATGGATAAAAATCGTCAATTCCTGCTCTAATGCTGATAGCATAGGATGAGCATGGTTAAAACGGTTTACTGACTTGAGCAATTCAGGGGCGAGATGACTAAGTGAACTTCTAAAAGTGGACAATTCACCTTTTACATGATCACAAAACCAAAGTATCTGAGTTTCATTTTCAGGATGAGAGATTTGCTTTTGGCAAAGTGTAAAATATTGTGAAGCGATTGCTCTGCAGTTTTCAAGTAAAGACTTCGCATCATTCTCGGTCTCATTTTGCTTTCCTTTTAAGATTCCAGACAAAAATCCAGTGGCTTCTTTTTTAGTTTGATTGGTGTACTGAACGTAATCAAATGCAGTGCTGTCGCATTGATATTCAAGATGTAGGATAGCTTCCAGTTTTGCTTTCAAAAAGTTTTCTTCTATATCTTTGGACGCATTCAGAAATTTATCTCTCAATGTCGTGGCTTCTTCACGCAATGTAAAAATATCGTGTGTAACCTCATTAAGGGCATTGAGTTGTAGCTTTGAAAAGTTGACATAATTTTTTAAAACAGAGTTTTGTAATGACTGAAAAGTAGGCGAATAATAATGTATGCCTTCCTGTACAATGTCTAACAATTGGTCGAGTTCCCTTTCATTTTTTGGACAGAATGCGCTATTTATATATCTGGCCATAAGCTTAGCTCTATGGTCTGCTTGGAGCATGACATACTCGTCTACTGCGTTTCTCCAGTTTTTACCATCATGGCTAGTGATATACTTCTTTTCAAAAACCAAATGAGTCAATGATCGGATTCTGTCATATTCAAATTTAGCTTTGTTGACTATTTTTGTATCTGTGCTATTGCGAAAGATATTTTTTTTTAAGTTTTCAAAATCATAATGATCTAATTTCGAATGTACTTTGCAGGATAGCAAAACATCTCTCATATTTGTAGATTCTAAAAAATCTACTAAGGCTATCCTAACTTTTTCTTCCGGGATGACTAAGACGATTTTTTTGCCATTTCTGATAGAGTCCATAGCCATCAGACCCATGGTTTTTACGGCAGTATGATAGCAACTATAGGTTACATTTGCCAATGTATAATTGCTTTGCAACAGTTTACCTTGCTCTGAAGATGGTATATATTCGGTAATTCTCAATATCTATACATTAAAAAAACAAAGATATAGAATTTTTGAATATATATAGATATATTAAATAATTTTTAATGTAAATACAAGCAAAATACTAGAATGTATAACCATTTTGAAAGAGTGGCACGACATTTTAACTTATGATAGCCCTTGTATACTCACCCTCACGTTTTCTGAGTATACCTAAAGGATTATTATTTTTTAGCTCATCTGGTAGCAACTCATCTGGACAATCCTGATAACAAACTGGTCGCACCCATCTTTGTATGGCATCCATACCTACTGAAG
>Ga0075157_10002766_pt1 | contig 10115 bp, 12 predicted proteins | sample JI81BgreenDNA_FD_70967 | JGI IMG/M metagenome (GOLD analysis project Ga0075157, IMG submission 70967) | Wastewater effluent complex algal communities from Wisconsin, to seasonally profile nutrient transformation and Carbon sequestration -... | ecosystem: Engineered > WWTP > Effluent > Algae...
CCGCCATGAACCGCACCGCCACGTCGTTCGCCCTCACCCTCGCCACCGCGCTGACGCTCGGCGCCCTCGCCACCCCGGCCACCGCCGAAGACGCCCCCGCGCGCGGCGGCAAGGAGAAGTGCTATGGCGTCTCCAAGGCCGGCGAGAACGATTGCGCCGCCGGCCCCGGCACCACCTGCGCCGGCAGCTCGAAGGTCGACTATCAGGGCAATGCCTGGAAGCTCGTGCCGGCCGGCACCTGCACCAGCATCGATACGCCGAAGGGCAAAGGTTCGCTGACACCGATCGCCGGTCGCTGAGCTCGTTGTCGGCATCGTGCGATCGCCTCCGCATGGCCCCGCCCCTCCCGAACGGCTGCGGCATCGGCTTCAAGCCGATGCACGCCGCCGCACTGCTTGCGGAAGGCCGTGACCTCGACTTCGTCGAAGTGCATGCGGAAAACCTGATGGGCGCCGGCGGGCCGGTGCATGCCCAGCTGGACGCCGTGCGGCGCGAGTTCGCCCTCTCGCTGCACGGCGTGGGGCTGTCGATCGGCGGCGAGCAGCCGCTCGACGAACGCCATCTCGAGCGCCTCGCGCGGGTGGCCGCGCGCTTTGAGCCGGCGGTGGTGTCGGAGCACCTCGCGTGGTCGACGCACGGCGGCGTGTTCTTCAACGACCTGCTGCCCGTCGCCTATGACGACGCCACGCTCGACCGCGTGGTCGCGCACGTGGAGCAGGTCCAGCAGCGGCTGCGCCGCCGCGTGCTGATCGAAAACCCGTCCACCTACGTCGCGCTCGCCGGCAGCGCGCTGGAGGAGGCGGATTTCCTCGCCGAACTGGTGGCGCGCAGCGGCTGCGGCCTGCTGCTCGACCTCAACAATGTCGTCGTCAGCCAACACAACCGCGGCGAGTCGCCGGTGCGCTACCTCGAGCGCTACCCGCTGCACGCCGTCGGCGAGATCCACCTCGCCGGGCACGCCATCGAAACCCTCGACGACGGCACGCGGCTGCGCATCGACGACCACGGCTCTCCGGTCGGCGACGAGGCCTGGTCGCTGTACGCGCAGGTGATGGCGCGCCACGGCCTCGTGCCAACCCTGATCGAGTGGGACACCGACGTGCCGTCGTTCGAGGTGCTGGCCGGCGAGGCCCGCACCGCGCGCGATCTTCAGCGCCGACACGCGCGCAGGGCCGCCTGATGGCCGCCGGCTTGGCGCCGCGCTTCGCGCAAGCGTCGCTCGCGATGGCCTTGCTCGACCCCGTCGCGCCCGCCCCGCCTCGCTTCGACGTGCATCGCAACACGGTGGTCGCCAGCCTCGTTCGTGCGTTGGCCGAGGGGTTCCCGTCGATCGAGCGGCTCGTCGGCGCTGCATTCTTCGCGGCGATGGCCGCCGTCTTCGTGCGCCAAGAACCGCCATCGCATCCGGTGCTGCTGGCCTACGGCGCGGGCTTCGCCCGTTTCCTCGAAAGCTTCGGCCCGGTGGCGCACCTGCCCTACCTCGCCGACGTGGCCCGCCTCGACGGCTTGCGCCGTCGCGCTTGGCACGCCGCCGATGTGCCCGCCTTGGACGTGGCCTCGCTGTCGGGCATCGACCCCGAAGCGCTCGCAGCACGCCGGGTCGCCCTGCACCCCAGCGTTGGCCTGCTTGGTTCGCCCTACCCTGCACGCACGCTGTGGGCGATGCAGAACGGATCGGACGTCGCGGACGCTCTCCATTGGGATTCGGAGATCACGCTGGTGCGTCGCGATGGCGACGCCATCCGCGTGGAGCCCGTCGACGAAGCCGTTCGAGCGCTGCTCGACGCTGCGCGTCATGCCCCCACGCTGGGCGATCTGCTCGAGACCAGCACCGACGCTCTCGCGCAGGCCCGCGCCACCGCTTTCGGGCAGGCGCTGCGCGACGGTCTGCTCGTCGACGCAGAGACGCTCGATCGCGCGATGGCCGTCGTTGCCGATGCCGCCCTGTTCGACGCCTTCCTCCCGCCCTTCCCACCCGCCTCCCACGACGAGACCTCGCCATGACCCTGACCCCGCTTTCCGCCCCGGCCCGCTGGCTGGCACCGATCCACGCGCTATTGGCGCGCTTCCCCGACGACCTGCTCCTGCTCGCAGCCCGCGTGTTTCCCGCGGCGATCTTCTGGCAGAGCGGGCAGACCAAGGTCGATGGCTTCGCGCTCACCGACACCGCGGTCTTCCTGTTCGCCGAGGAGTACAAGCTGCCTCTGCTGCCGCCCGAATTCGCCGCCACACTGGCTGCGATCGGCGAACACGTGTTCCCGATCCTTCTGGTGCTCGGCCTCGCGTCCCGCCTGTCGGCCTTGGCGCTGCTCGGGATGACGGCCACGATCCAGATCTTCGTCTACCCGGACGCCTGGCCCACCCACGGCGTCTGGGCCGTCGCTCTCCTGCTGGTAGCGGTGAAGGGCCCGGGCGCATGGTCGCTGGACCGCGCGATCGGCGTGGAAGCAGCGGGTGGACGGAGCTGACGATGCGCCGCTACGCAGATGTCTCCGGCTTCCTGCTCGCGCTCGTCGGGGTGCCCCTGCACGCCGCCACGGTTCGCGTCCACGTTGCCGACCACCGTGGCCAGCCGGTCGCCGATGCGGTGGTCGAGGTGGTCGGCCTTCAGGCCGATGCCCGAGCGTCGGCCGCGGTCCTGGACCAGCGGGAGCTCGCCTTCGTCCCGCGGGTGCTGGCCGTGCGGCGCGGCGGCACGGTGCGCTTTCTCAACGGCGACCGCGTCAATCATCACGTCTATTCGTTCTCACCGGCGAAACGCTTTGATCTCCGTCTCGCCAAGGGCGCCGAAGGCACGACATTGCACTTCGACGCCGCCGGCACGGTGGTAGTCGGCTGCAACATCCATGACTGGATGCTCGGCTACATTCGGGTGGTCGAAGGCGCGCATTTCGCCGTGACAGGCGCCGACGGCTCGGCAAGCTTCGATTTTTCCGCGCCGCTGCCGGACGGCGCGAAGGTGCTCGCGTGGCATCCGCGCTTCGCCGATCCCGAGGGCGTAGTGTCCGGCCCGCTGACACCGGTGGCGCGATTGGCGACGACCCGGCCGCTCAAGCCCGACCCCTGGCCGTCGAGCCCCGGCTATCGTTGAGGCATGGATCGACTCGCGCCGCGGCTGTTCCTGCTGGTCGTCGGCGTTCTGCTGACCACCCTGCTCGTGGTCCTCGCCTTGGCGGATCGCGCCAGCCGCGCGCAGGCCCTCGCCCAGGCGAACGACCGGCTTGAGTCGGCGCACGGCGTGTTCCGCGAACAGCTCGAGGTGCGGCTGCGTGCGCAGAAGCAGCTCACCGAGGCGGTGGGCAGCGACTTCGGCCTGAAGGAAGAGATCGCCGCCGCCACGCCGGGCAGCGTCTCTCTCGAGGTGACGCTGCGGAATTTCCAGCGCCGCGGCGGGGCGGCCTGGGCGCTGGCCACCGACCCGGAAGGCCGCATCCTCGCCTCCACGAATGCCGGGTTTCCTGCGGAAACGCAGCTGCCTTTCGACAGCGTGCTCGAAGACAAGCACGACGCGGGCTCGCTTCGTCGCGTCGACACCCTGCTGCACCAGGTCATCGCGACGCCGGTGCACGCGCCGCGGCCGCTGGTGGTGGGCTGGCTGGTGTTCGGCTTCCCGCTCGACGACGCCAAGATGCGCAACCTCGAGCAGCAGACCGGAACGACGTTCTCTCTGGTCGAATTCGGCCCGCAGAGGCCCACGGTGCTGGCCAGCGGGCTCGACGAGGCGGCCCGGCGCGAGCTGCCTGCGCGGCTGTCTGCCGACGAGGGATTCGCAACGCTGGTTCTGCCGCAACGCGGCGAGGACGTGCTGCTGCTGCGCCGCCTCGACGGCGACGCCAACGGTCGAACCCACGTGCTGATGCAGAAATCCCTGTCGGATGCGCTGGAGGGCTTCCGTCGACTGCGCCAGCAGCTGCTGCTGACCAGTCTTGTCGCCCTGACCTTGGCCGCCGCAGTGGCGTGGTGGCTGAGCCGGCGCATCAGCCGTCCGCTGGCCGAGATGGCGGTACTCGCGCGACGGCTCGGCGACGGGCAGTTCGACACGGCGCTGCCCGCCGACGCCACCGGCGAAGTGGGCACGCTGGCGCGGGCGCTGACTGTCATGCAGTCCGGGCTGAAAGAGCGCGACGAAGCCCTGCGCGCGGTGGCGTACATCAGTGGACTCACCGGCCTGCCCAACCGCGCTGGAATCGTCGAGGCGCTGGGCCCGGCGCTGGCAGAATCGCCGGACATGGCCATCCTCGTGCTCGACCTCGACCATTTCTCCGACATCAACGACACGCTCGGCCACGGCGTCGGCGACCGCGTAATCGCCGAAGTCGCGTCACGTCTCGTGGGCGCCGCGCCGCCGGGAATGCGGATCGCGCACCTTGGCGGCGACCAGTTCGCGCTGACGCTCGGCATCGAGGGCGACGAAGCGCTCCAGGCCCGGGTGGCGTGGATCGGGGCGTCGTTCGCGCAGGCGATCGCGGTGGAGGGCCTCGCTCTGCATCTGTCGGCGACCCTGGGCGCGGCGATCGCACCAGAACACGGCAACAGTGCCGAAGTGCTGCTTCGCCACGCCGAAAGCGCGATGTACCGGGGCAAGGAGCGACGCGACGGCACCCTAACGCTGTACGAGCCTGCGCACGACCACCACTCGCGCCAGCGCCTCGCCCTGATGGGCGAGCTGCGCGGCGCCGTCGAGCGCGGCGAACTGGAGCTGCACGTCCAACCGAAGGTGCACCTCGGCCGCGGCGACCTCGTGGGCGTCGAATGCCTGGTGCGCTGGCGCCATCCGGTGCTCGGCATGATCGCGCCCGACCGCTTCATCCCGCTGGCGGAGCAGACCGGGCAGATCCGCCAGCTCACCGCGTGGGTGATCGACACCGCGACGCGGCACATGCGCCTCGCGGAGGACCACGGTCTGTCGATCCGCTGGGCGGTGAACGTCAGCGCCCTCGACCTGCTGTCGTCGGACTTCGCTGGCCGGGTGACACAGGCGATGGCGGCCACCGGCCTGCCGACGGAGCGACTGGTGATCGAAGTCACCGAGAGCGCCGCCATGACCGATCCCGAACACGCCATCCGCCAGCTCGCGGCACTTCGCCTCGCCGGCATCAAGCTGTCGATCGACGACTACGGCACCGGGCACGCCTCGATGGCGCAGCTCAAGCGCCTGCCCGTGGACGAGCTGAAGATCGACCGTTCTTTCGTCCGCCACCTCGCCGCCGATCCCAAGGACGAGGCCATCGTCTCGTCGACGATCACGCTGGCGCACCGACTGGGCCTGAGCGTCGTGGCGGAAGGCGTCGAAGACGCCGCCACGGCGGCGCGACTGGCGGCGATCGGCTGCGATGAAATCCAGGGCTATGGCGTAGCCCGTCCGATGCCCGTCGCAGAGCTCGCGGGATGGGTCGAACGCAGCCGGGCCGCCGTGCGCGCGTTCGTCGCGGGGGGCGTGGCGTGAGGGCGGCATGGGTGGTGGGCTTGGGCATGGCCTTTGCCACCGCCACGGCAGCCTCGGCGAACGTCCGGCTTTCAGGCCGCATCGAGCTGCGCGCGGCATCGACCAGCGGTGGCGAACCCTGGGCCGAGGGCGGGCCGGTCAAACAGCGCGATGGGTCCGGTCGCGATCTTCGGCTCGCGCATGGCGTGCTGGCGATCGACTGGCAGGATGACGAACATCCGCTGGACGCACGCCTGCTCGTGCACGCGGCCGACGACCGTTCCGGCGTCGTCGATGCCACCGAGGCCTACCTGAGGTGGCGGCCAGTGCCCGACAGCGCTTGGCGCACGTCGCTGCGCGCCGGCGCCTTCTTCCCGGAGATCTCGCGTGAGAGCGGCGGCCTTGGCTGGACTCCGTCACTCGGCCTTTCGACCTCGGCCGGCAATGCCTGGATCGGCGAGGAACTCCGGACCATCGGCGTCGAGGCCCGCTGGGAGCGTGCCGGCCGCTTCATCGACAGCCCGAATGACTGGCAGATCAGCGCGGCATTGTTCACGGGCAACGACACTGCCGGGGCGCTGCTGGCCTGGCGCGGTTGGGCCGTCGGCGATCGTCTGACGGGCCTTCGCGAGCGCATCGAACTCCCGGCGTTGCCGGCTTTCCAGACAGGCGGTGGCATCGCCGACCAGGTGCCCTGGACCAACCCGTTCCGCGAGATCGACGGCCGCGTCGGGGCCTACCTGCTTCTCGGCCACGCCCACGTCGATGGGTGGCGCAGCCGGCTGTGGCTGTACGACAACTTCGGTGACCCGAGCGTGCTCCGGTCGGGTCAGTACGCGTGGCGCACCCGCTTTGCCCATGGCTGGGTGGAACGGCGCTGGGCGAACGGCACGAGCATCGCCCTGCAGTCCCTGTGGGGCAGCACGGCGATGGGGCCGCGCCGACGGCTCGTCGTCGACAACGGCTACGGCGCCCTCAGCCTGCATGTCGATCACGCCATCGAACACTGGCGATGGGGTACGCGACTGGAGTGGTTCGATGTCGCGGATCGCGACGCCACCGCCGACGACCCGAATGCGGAGTCCGGGCGAGCCTTGACCCTCCACGTCACCCGAACGGTGGGCACGTGGGCGTGGGTGATCGAAGCCAAGCGGATCGACAGCCGACGCGATGCGCGAGCGCTGCTCGGCCTCGAACGTCGGAGGAGTGACGACAGCGTTTCCGTCGCTGTCCGACGCGACTTCTGATCCTTCTCAGTCGCTCTGGCCATCACGCAGCAGGGCCATCGGCGCCACGCCCAGCCGCGCGCGGAACACCCGCGCCAGTGCCGAAGCGCTGCCGTAGCCCACCTCGGCGGCCACCTGCTTCACCGGCCGGCCGCGGCGCAGCGCCGCCTCGGCCAAGGCCAAGCGATACCCCGCGAGGTAGTCCCCTGGCGTCTGCCCGACCACCTCGTGGAAGCGCGCCGCGAATCGCGCGCGCGACATCCCGGCCACATCCGCCATCCGCTCGAGGGTCCACGGCTCGGCCGGCCGCGCATGGATCGCGATGAGGGATTTCGCCAACTGCGGGTCGCCGAGACCGGAGAACGCACCGCGCTCGACCAGACCGGCGTCGAGCACGTGGCGCAGCACATGGATGAGCAGCAGCTCGGCAAGGCGATCGAGCGCCTGCTGCCGCCCGCAGTGCGCGCCGAACGCCTCCTCGAACAGCAGCCGGGTGATGCGGTGCAGGGCCGGGGCCGTCGCCAGGTCGATGACCAGCGGCGAGGGCAGCGAACGGGAGATCGGATCACCAGCGCCGCCGCCGAAACGCACGGTGGCGCACAGCAGGGATGCCTCGCGATCCTCCGGCACGAACAGCCGATGGGTGGTCGGTTTCGGAAACAGCACCAGGGCCGGCCGAGGCAGCGGCTCGAACTCGCCGCCGGCCCGCGGGGCGAGAAAGGCCTCGCCGTCATCGAACAGGTGCAGATGACCGACCCCGTCGGCCTCGTCGAAGCTGGCCAGCCCGCACAGTGCGCCGCTGTGGAAGACCGATGCGGACAGGTGGAAGCGCTCGAGCAACGGTGCGAGACGGTCGTGCATGAGACGTCAGGTATTCATCGAGAGACGATCAGGCGCCAAGCGTATCAGCCGGGTCGGCAGAGTGGCGGCCGTGGATTCCCCCACGCCCATCCGAGAGACCCGCCATGATCCGCATCGCTCCCCTGAACCCCGCCGACGCCACGCCCGCCATCGCTGAAACCCTGGCTGGCGTGAAGGCGAAGCTCGGCATGCTGCCGAACCTCATCACCACCTTCGCGCACTCGCCCGGCGCGCTGAACGGCTATCTCGCCCTGTCGGGTGCCCTTGCCGACAGCCTGCTCGACGCCCGCGAGCGCGAGATCGTCGCCCTTGCCGTCGGGCAGGCCAACGCCTGCGGCTACTGCCTCGCCGCGCACACCGCCATCGGCAAGGGCGCTGGCCTGAATGCCGAAGCCATCGGTGCCGCGCGCCGCGGTGAAGGCGCCACGCCGGCCGACGCCGCGCTGGCCCGCTTCGCCCGCGTGCTGACCGAGACCCGCGGCAACGCCACCGACGCGGACTACCAGGCCTTCCTCGCTGGCGGCTTCAGCCCGGCGCAGGCGCTGGACGTGGTGGCTCTGGTCGCGCTGAACACGCTGACCAACTACACCAACCACCTGGCCGGCACCGTGGTCGATTTCCCGGCCGTACCGCTCCAGCAGGCGGCCTGACCATGGGCGCGATCCGACATCTGGACGATCGCGACCTGTCCGCGGCCCTGGCGAACAGCCCGGGCCCGGTGCTGGTCGACTTCCACGCGACCTGGTGCGGCCCCTGCCGCTCGCTGGCGCCAAGCCTCGATGCGCTCGCCGACGAAACCGGCGAGCGGCTGTCGGTGATCAAGGTTGACATTGACCAGGCGCCCGCCGCAGCCAACGCGTTCGGCGTGCGCAGCGTGCCCACGCTCGTGCTACTGGAGCAGGGGCGCGTCCACGACGTGCGCGTCGGGCTGCAGTCGCTGGCCCAGCTCCGCGCATGGGTGGGTGGCGTGATCGCGCCGCCCGCCGCACCGCAAACCTGATGGCGCGCCTCACCTACCCACAAGGAAACGACCCCATGCATCAGCTGATCAAGACCACCTTTCTCGCCACCGCGCTGGCGCTCGGCCTCGGTCTCGCCGCGACCCCCGCGTTCGCTTTTGACGAGGCGTCGCCCGCCGCCATCAACGTCGAGGCCGGCGTCATCCTCCACGGCCACGATGCCGTCGCCTACCAGACCGAGAACCGCCCGGTGAAGGGCAGCGCGGCGTTCAGCGCCACCCACGACGGCGCCACCTACCACTTCGCCAGCGCCGCGAACCGCGACACCTTCCTCGCCGACCCCGCGCGTTATGCCCCGGCTTACGGCGGCTTCTGCGCCATGGGCGCGGCGTTTGGCAAGAAGTTCGACGTTGACCCGACGCAGTTCAAGGTGGTTGACGGCCGCCTCTACCTCAACGTCAGCGCCGACGTCTTCAAGCGCTGGGCCCAGGACATTCCGGCAAACATCGCGACGGCGAACGACACGTGGCCGGGCATCAAGGACAAGGCGCCGAAGGCGCTCTGATCCCCCACCGACCGCTTCCACCCGACCCGAACCGCCGGATGCCCGGCGGTTCGGGCGATTCGGAGAGACTCCCATGGCCTGGCTTTATCTCGCACTCGCGGCGGCCTTCGAAATCCTGTTCGCCCTGTCGATGAAGGCATCGAAAGGGTTCACGGTGCTCTGGCCAACGGTGACGACCGTCATCGGCGTCATCGCCGGCATCACCTTCCTGACGCTGTCGACGAAATCGTTGCCCGTGTCGATCGCCTACCCGATCTGGGTCGGCGTCGGCGCGATGGGCACCGTCGCCTTCGGCTACTGGCTGTTCGGCGAACCGCTGACCCCACTGAAGCTGGCGAGCATCGCGCTGATCGCTTTGGGCGTCGCCGGACTCAAGGTCGGGTCAGGCGGATGACCCGGTGGGCGGGCCTCGCTCTTGCCCCGCAGTGGAGCATCCCGAGTCGGTAGGCCGCGCGTATGCTCGACGCCACGCCGCAGCGGCGTGGCGGACCGGGAGAATGTTGATGTCCATCGCGAAAGGGTTCATCGCCGGCTTCATCGCGACGCTGGCCTTCCACCAGGGCCTGCTTGGCCTGCTGTATGCCGCCGGGATCAGCCCGCGCGCCCCATTCAATCTCACCGCGACGGAACCGCTCGGCATCCCGCAAGTGCTGTCCCTGGCCTTCTGGGGCGGCCTCTGGGCCATCGCCTTGGCGCCACTGCTCAAGCGCTTTTCCGGCACAAGCTGGTGGTCGGCGTGGATCATCGCCGGTGCCATCGGTCCGAGTGCGGTCGCGCTGTTCATCGTGTTCCCGCTCAAGGGTATGGCGATGGCCGGCGGCTGGGACCCCACGCTGATCATCGGCGCCCTGCTGCTCAACGGCGCGTGGGGGCTGGGCTGTGCGGTGGTGCTGCGCCTCCTGAAAACGCGCTGATCAACGACCGGCGGCGCCTGTAACCCGCGGTGCCTCCGGGTCGAATCCCCGCAATCAACCGGAATCCCCGATGGCCTCGCCCAGCGCCCGCACGAAACCCCTGATCGTCCTGCTCGTTCTGGCCACCGCCATCCTCGCGATCTGGGCGAGCGGCGCGCATCAGTG
>Ga0075157_10002767_pt1 | contig 10103 bp, 8 predicted proteins | sample JI81BgreenDNA_FD_70967 | JGI IMG/M metagenome (GOLD analysis project Ga0075157, IMG submission 70967) | Wastewater effluent complex algal communities from Wisconsin, to seasonally profile nutrient transformation and Carbon sequestration -... | ecosystem: Engineered > WWTP > Effluent > Algae...
GAGTCGGCGCACCGCGTGAAGCGCTACCGCGACGACGCGCCGCTGTTCAGCCGCTTCCAGATCGAGCACCAGATCGAGACGGCCTTCAGCCGCACGGTGAACCTGCCCTCCGGCGGCGCCATCGTGATCGACCACACCGAGGCGCTGGTCGCCGTGGACGTGAACTCGGCGCGCGCCACCCGGGGCGGCGACATCGAGGAAACGGCGTTCCGCACCAACCTCGAGGCGGCCGACGAGATCGCCCGCCAGATGCGGCTGCGCGATCTGGGCGGCCTCATCGTCGTCGACTTCATCGACATGGAGGAGAGCAAGAACCGCCGCGAGGTGGAACAGCGCCTGCGCGACGCGCTGCGCTTCGACCGCGCCCGCGTGCAGTTCTCCTCCATCAGCAAGTTCGGCCTGCTCGAACTCAGCCGCCAGCGGCTGCGCCCGGCACTCAGCGAGGGCAGCCACATCACCTGCCCGCGCTGCAACGGCACCGGCCACATCCGCGACACCGAGAGCTCGGCGCTGCAGATCCTGCGCATGGTCCAGGAAGAGGCCATGAAGGACAACACCGCCGCCGTGCACGTGCAGGTGCCGGTGGAGGTCACCTCGTTCCTGCTGAACGAGAAGCGCACCGAGATCACGAAGATCGAGCTCAAGCAGCGCGTGACCGTGCTGCTGGTGCCCAACAAGCACCTGGAGACGCCGAACTACAAGCTCGAGCGCCTGCGCCACGACGACCCGCGCCTGGACGGCTTCCGCGCCAGCTACACGATGATCGAGGAGCCGCAGGAGGAGGTGGGCATCACCCGCCGCCGCGACGCGGCCGAGAAGGGCAAGTCCCGCCAGGAACCGGTCATCAAGGGCGTGGTGCCAGACCAGCCCGCGCCGCCCGCCCCGGTGGCGCCGCCCAAGCCCGCGCCGGCGCCGGCGCCGGTGGTCGCGCCGGCCCCGGTGGCCGTCGCCCCGGTGGCGGCCCCCCCCGCCGCCGCGGCGAGTGGCGGCTTCTTCGGCTGGCTGCGCAATCTGTTCGGTGCGGGTACGCCCGCCCCGGCGGCACCCGCTGCGGCCCCGGTCGCAGCACCGCTGCCTGCGGCGGCGCCTGCTGCGCCCCGTGAAGGCGGTCGCGAGGACCGCGAAGGTCGCGGACGACGCGGGGGTCGCGGGGAAGGACGCGGGGAGGGCCGTGGCGATGGGCGAAGTGGCGAAGCCCGGGGCGAAGGCCGCGGGGACGGTCGCGGTCGCTCGGGCAACGGTCGGGATGGGGGCCGCGAGGGCGGACGCGATGTCCGTCGCGACGGTCGGCGCCCCGAGGGCTCGCCGGACAGCGTCGGCGCGTCGTCGCCCCGCGCGGAAGGCCGCAGCGAAGGTCGCGGGGAGGGCCGCGGTGAAAGTCGGGGAGAGGGACGAGGCGAAGGCCGCCGATCGCGCAACGACCGCCAGACCGCTCCGGCCGCCGCCACGTCGGCCCTCGACCCGCAGGCTCAGGCCTTCGTCGACACGGTGCCGGATGCCTCGGGTGAAATCGCAACGACAGCCCGATCGGGCCCCGACGATTCGTCCGCCGTCGGCGCGGAGGCCCGTGAGGGCGAGGGCCGCGAAGGCGGCCGCCGCCGTCGTCGCCGCGGTGGCCGCGGCGACCGCTCGGAGACCGGCGAGGTCCGGGCCGAGGGCAGCGACAATTCGGCCGCCGGCGATCAGCCGCAGACCGACGACTCGACCACGCGCGACTCGGGTGGATCGTTGACGGAACCGGGCACTGAGGGGGCGACGCCCGAGGCGGCATCCGAAGACGGCGGCCGCCGCGAAGGTGGCCGTCGCCGCGGGCGAGGCCGCGATCGCGACCGCGGCGCGCGCCGCGAGGGCGCCGTGGAGGCGTCGGCGGAATCGGGCACCGAGGGTGCGGCGACCGAGCCGGTCAGCCCGGTTGCAGAGGTCGACGCTGCGGTCCTTCCTGCGGTCGATGCCCCCGCGGTGGACCAGCCGTCGGCCACGGACGAAGCCGAACCTGTCGCGGCACCGGCGGTGGCCCACCCCGCCCCGGCCCCGGCCCCGGCCCCGGCCCCGGCCGAAGCTGCGGCAGCTCCGGCCCCCGTGGCCGCGCCCGCCTACGCACTGCCGGTGCAGTCGTTGCAGTCGCTGGCCCAGGCCGCCGGCCTCGAGTGGGTCGGATCCGACCCTGACAAGGTCGCCCAGGCCCAGGCCGCAATGGCCGCCGAGCCAGCGCCTGTCCGCGTGCCGCGCGCGCCGCGGGCCGTGGTGCAGGTCGACGAGGGCCCGCTGGTGCTGGTCGAGACCCGGCAGGACCTCACGCAGCTGACGTTGCCCTTCGATCCGCCGGCCGCTGCCGGCAGCACCGAAACGCGCGCCTGAGACGGGCGCCGCCGACCGGACGCAAGAGGGCCCCGCCAAGCGGGGCCCTTTTTCCTTCTCGACCGATCACTCGACCGGCAGGCCCTCAGGGCAGGCGCTCCAGCGCCAGCTGATAGGCCGGCTCGTGCATGAGTTCGTCCCAGGGCAGCGGCGCCGTCTGCGGCAGCATGCGCAGGCGGCGCCGCTCGCTGTCGGCGCTGGGGTGCCAGGCACCCGACGCATGCGCCTGGGCCAGGCCGTCGATCAACGCATCGACCGCCTCGCCACCGTCGACGCTCTGGTTGCACAGCAGCACCAGGTCGCAGCCCGCCGTGAGCGCGGCCAGCGCCGCTTCGGTGAAGCTCAGCGAGCGCCCTTCCAGCACACGGGCGGCGGCCATGGAAAGGTCGTCGCTGAAGATCGCACCATCGAAGCCCAGCCGCTGGCGCAGCACCTCCTGCAGCCAGCGTGCCGAGAACCCGGCCGGGCGCGCATCGACCTTCGGAAAGATGATGTGGGCCGGCATCACCGCCTGCAGGTGGCTGGCCATCCACGCAAAGGGCTGTGCGTCGTCCTGCAGCACGGCCTTCAGCGAGCGCCGGTCGATCGGGATGTCGACATGACTGTCGGCAGCCACATGGCCATGCCCGGGGAAGTGCTTGGCGCAGTGGGCCATGCCGGCGCGCAGCAGACCGTGCATCACCGACTGCGCCAGCATCGTCACCACCCTCGGATCGCGGTGGAAAGCGCGGTCGCCGATGACGCGGCTGCCGCCGTGGTCGAGGTCGAGCACGGGCGCCAGGCTCAGGTCGACCCCGCAGGCGCGCAGCTCGCTGGCCAGCACGTAGCCGCAGGCCACGGCCGAGGCCAGCGCCGCCATCGGGTCCTTCATCCAGGCCTCGCCCAACCTGCGCATGGCCGGGACGGCGGTGAAGCCATCGCCGCGAAAGCGCATCACGCGCCCGCCTTCGTGGTCGACGGCAATCAGCAGGTCGGATCGCACCGCCTTGATCGAAGCCGTCAACGCGGTCAGCTGCGCGCGGTCGGTCCAGTTGCGGGCGAAGAGGATCACGCCACCCACCAGCGGGTGCTTCAGACGCCGGCGATCGGCGGCCGACAAGGTGGTGCCGGCGACGTCGAGGACGATGGGTGCGGCAGAGGTCATGGGGTCGCTGCGGTCATGGGGTCACTTGGGCGCCGTCGCGGCGCGACACGACCACGAAGGTCGCCACGTATTCGGTTTCGTCGGTGACCGTCACATGGGCCTGCAGGCCCTGCGCGTCGAACCACGACGCCAGTTCGCCATGCAGCCGCACGAAAGGTCGCCCCGACGGCTCGTTGAGGATCTCGCAGGCGCGCCAGGTCATCGGCATGCGGATTCCGAGGCCCACGGCCTTGGAAAATGCCTCCTTGGCCGAAAAGCGCGTGCCCAGGTAGCGGATGCCGCGGGCCGCGGCCCGGGCCCGTCGCGCATGGAAGACCGCCAGCTCGGACGGACCCAGGACCTTCTCTGCAAAGCGGTCACCCCGTCGCACCAGCGAAGCCTCGATGCGTCGCAGGTCGCACAGGTCGGTGCCGATGCCGAAGATCACCCCTGGGCGTCCCGGATGCAGCGCAGATACGCCTGCACCGCGGGCACCATGCCCATCAGCAGCGCATCGGCCACCAGGGCGTGCCCGATCGACACCTCCAGCACGCCGGGCACGGCCTGCAGGAACGGGGTGAGGTTGTCGCGGTTCAGATCGTGGCCGGCATTGACGCCCAGGCCGGCCGCCTGTGCAGCGCGTGCCGCGGCGGCAAAGCGGGCCAGCTCGGCCCCCGCATCGCCCCGGGCGGCCGCGGCGGCGTAGGGCTCGGTATACAGCTCCACCCGATCGGCGCCGACAGCCCGTGCCAGCGCCATGCCCGCGGGATCCGGGTCCATGAACAGGCTCACGCGCACCCCGAGGGCGTGCAGTTCGTCGATGAGGGGCCGCAGTCGCTCGCCGTCCCGGGCCAGATCCCAGCCGTGGTCGGAGGTGAACTGGCCGACCGCATCGGGCACGAAGGTGGCCTGATGTGGCCGCACGGCCCGCACCACCTCCATCAGGTTGTGGAACGGATTGCCCTCGATGTTGTATTCGGCTTGCGGCCACCGGCGCATCAGGCCGGCGAGGTCATCGACGTCGTGCCGTCGGATGTGGCGCTCGTCGGGCCGTGGATGCACCGTGATGCCGTGGGCGCCCGCCTCCAGCGCCGCGTGGGCCAAGGTCACCACGTCGGGGATGCCCAGGTGGCGCGAGTTGCGCAGCAGCGCCACCTTGTTGACGTTGACGGACAACGCCGTGCCTGCACCGTGGCCGTTGGGCCGGGCCTCGTCGGCCACCAGGGGGTTCATCGAGTCTCCGGTCTGCTGAGCTGCTGCATGCCGCGCCACACCTCGCGCGTACGCAGCGTCGACGCGCCCAGATGATAGTGAACGAGGCGACGCAACTGATGCCGAAGCGCCGCGCCCATCGGGGCGCTGAGCGTGCGCACGGCCGCCCACGCGTTGTTGGACAGCGCCATCGATGCCGCAAGCAGCCAGGCGCCAGGAAGGCCGAGCGACGCGTCGGGCTCCTCCAGCACGCCGAACTCGGGATCCAGCCCGTACAGCGTGGTCGGCGTCACCGGCTGCTGCGTGCTCGAGACCACGGCGAGGTCGGGCAGCCAACCCAACTCGCGCAGCAGCGCGAGCTCGAAACCGCGCAGCGCCGCCTGGGCCGTCCCGGCGGCCGCCGGAGCCTCGGCCAGCGCCTGCAGCGTGTCGGCGTAGGCGTCCCACAGGACGGGGTGGGCATCGAGCCGGGGCAGCAGCCGCAGCAGCAGCTCGTTGGCGTAGAAGCCCGACATGAGCGCCTCGCCGGCCGGCGCCGGACCGCGGCCCATCCACTCGGCGGCACGCAGGTTGAACAGTTCCGCGTCGGCTTCAGCCGGGGCGCGGCCCAGTGACACCCCCAGGCAGTGGAAGGGAAACAGCAGCGCGCGGAAGTTGCTGGTCGGTCGCTTGGCCCCCTTGGCCACCACCGCCAGACGACCGCGCTCGCGGGTCCACAGCTCGACGATCAGGCTGGACTCGCTCCAGTCCCACTGGTGCAGCACGTAGGCCTTCAGGGGACCGGAGCCGACCGTGCCGCCGCGACTCACCGCCATGGCCGGTCCGCGTGGACGCTCATTCGTAGCCGTAGCTGCGCAGATGGGTCTCGTCGTCGGCCCAGCCCGAGCGCACGGCCACCCACAGCTGCAGGAAGACCTTGGCGTCCATCAGCCGCTCCAGCTCCTGCCGGGCCTCGCTGCCGATGCGCTTGAGGCGCTCGCCGCCCTCGCCGATCACCATGCCCTTGTGCGTGTCGCGCTCGACGACGATGGTGGCGTCGATGCGACGCAGCCGGCCCTCCTCCTCGAAGCGGTCGATGACCACGGTGGAGGCGTAGGGCAGCTCGTCGCCGGTCAGGCGGAACAGCTTCTCGCGGATGATCTCGCCGGCCAGGAAGCGTTCGCTGCGGTCGGTCAGCGCGTCCTCCTCGTAGAGCCAGGGCTGTTCGGGGAGGTAGGGGCCGACGATGTCGAACAGACGTTTCACGTCGTTCGGTTTTTCGGCCGACATCGGCACGTACTCGGCAAAGGCGTGGCGCTCCTGCATCGAACGCAGCCAGGGCAGCATCTCCTGCCGCCGATGGACAAGATCGAGCTTGTTGGCCACCAGCACCACCGGCTTGTCGGCGGGCAGCAGCGCCAGCACCTTGGCATCGTCCAGGCCGAAGCGGCCCGCCTCGACGACGAACAGGATGACGTCGACGTCAGACACCGAGGCCAGCACCGTGCGGTTCAGGGTGCGGTTCAGCGCCGTGCCGTGCTTCATCTGGAAGCCGGGCGTGTCGACGAACACGAACTGGTTGGCGCCCACCGTGCGCACGCCGGTGATGCGGTGGCGCGTGGTCTGCGCCTTGCGCGACGTGATGCTGATCTTCTGGCCCACCAGCGCGTTCAGCAAGGTCGACTTGCCGACATTCGGCCGTCCGACGATGGCCACAAGGCCACAGCGGGTGCCGGGCGGGCCACCGGCCGGCTGCCGATCGTGCGCCTCCGCCTCGGGGGGGCTGTCGGGCTCGGCGTCGGGCGGCAATTCGGACGGTGTGGAGGTGGGGGTCATGTCAGCAGCGGTCCGTCGGGGCGGTCGCTGGCCTTGAGGGTGTCGAGCATGCGGCGGGCGGCTTCCTGTTCGGCCGCCCGGCGGGAGCGGCCTTGGCCGGTGTGGGCGAGGTCGAGCACGGCGACCACGCATTCGACCTCGAAGGTCTGGGCATGCGCCTGGCCGCGGGTGGCCACGATGCGGTAGGCCGGCACGGGCAGCCGGCGGGCCTGCAGCCATTCCTGCAGCTCGGTCTTGGGGTCCTTGCTCCAGCTTTCGGCCTCGCCGCCCTCGATGAGTTCGCCGAACAGGCGTCGCACGACAGCCAGCGCCGCATCGAACCCGCCATCGACGAAGGTGGCGCCGATCAGCGCCTCGACGGCGTCGGCCAGGATGGAGGGCCGCTGCGCGCCACCGCCCCGGGCCTCGCCTTCGGACATGCGCATCACCTCGGGCAACCCGAGCAGGAGGGCCACGCGGTGCAGGCTGTCCTCGCGCACCAGGTGCGCGCGGACTCGCGTGAGGTCGCCCTCGTCGGAGCCCGAGAAACGCTCGAAGAGCAGTGCCGAGACCGCCAGGCTCAGCACCGCGTCGCCCAGGAACTCCAACCGTTCATTGTGGTCGGATCCGAAGCTGCGGTGCGTCAGGGCGCGCTGCAACAGGCGGGGCTGGCGGAAGTGCCAGCCCAGTCGCTGCTGAAGGACCTCCAGGGGGGCGTTGGGCATGCGGGACGGACGGGCGCCCGCTCAGCGCGAGCGACCCTCGTACTTGATCAGCACGTAGACCGGGCCGGCCACCGGCACTTCCTTGTTATAGGCAAAGCGGATCACCACGCGCTCGTTTTCCTTGGTGATCTCGAGGTCGCGACCGGAGATGGCGGTGATCGAGTATTCGACGTCGCGCTGCCGATCGAAGGCGGTCCGTGCCTCCACGACCGTGGCCGGGGACGAGGCCGCGATCTTGTCGACCGCCCGCTGGATCGTGAAGAACTCGTTGAGTGTCGGCAGGATGCGCACGGCCAGGTAGCCGACGAAGCCGATGAGCACGGCCCAGAACATCAGGCCGAAGAGCGTCAGGCCGCGCTGACGGGCCCGACGGCCGGCCCCATGGGAGCCGAGGAGTGCGCTGGAGACCTTCATTGCCATCCCTTCACGACGGCGACCGGGCAGACGCTGCGTCAACGGAAGACGCCAATGCGACTGAGGTCGCCGAAGTTCATCCACACGAAGAACGCCCGGCCGACGATGTTCTCGTCGGGGACAAAACCCCAGAAGCGGGAATCCTGCGAATTGTCGCGGTTGTCGCCCATCACGAAATAGTGACCCGGCGGTACTTTGCACACCACGCCCTCCGGGCTGTAGCGGCAATTCTCGGCCATGGGGAAGGTCTTGGGCTCGGGACCGTAGTAGGCCTGCCGGCGCGGCTCCACCAGGATGCGGTGCTCGACGTCGCCGATCTTCTCGGTGAACAGCGGCGCGTAACGCAGGCTCTCCTCGTCGTAGTACTCGCCGTTGGCCACCACCGTCACCGGCGTGCCGTTGATGCGCAGGGTCTGGTTCAGGTAGGCCACCTCGTCGCCCGGCAACCCCACGACGCGCTTGATGTAGTCGAGGCGCGGGTCGTCGGGGTAGCGGAACACGATGACATCGCCCCGCTTGGGATCGTGGTTGGCCACCACCTTGCGGTGAATGACCGGCAGCCGCACGCCGTAGTGGTACTTGTTGACCAGGATGAGATCGCCCACTTCCAGCGTCGGCATCATCGACCCCGAGGGAATCTTGAACGGCTCGAAGAGGAACGAGCGCAGCACGAAGACGACCAGGATCACCGGGAACAGGCCAGCGGTCCAGTCGAGCCACCAGGGCTGCTGCATGCGCGACTGCACCACCATCTGGCGCGCGGCCATGTCGACCGCGCCACCACGGCCGATCTGGTCCTTCTCCCAGGCGATGGCTGCGGATTCGGCCTCCCGCTGCCGGCGCGGCAGGAACACCCAGCGCTCGGCAATCCAGTAGCCCAGCGTGACGACCGTGAGGACGAACAGCAGCAACGAGAAGTTGCCGGTCCACTGGCCGGCGATCCAGCCGCCGAGGTAGACAAGCAGCGCGCCTAGCAGCGCGGCGGTGAGTGCACTCATGAGCGGGGTGTGAAGGTCTCGGTCGGGACGCGGGGCCGTGCAGGCAGGAGGACGGGGTTCAGTCGTCGACCTGCAGGATGGCCAGGAAGGCCTCCTGCGGCACCTCCACAGAGCCGATCTGCTTCATGCGCTTCTTGCCGGCCTTCTGCTTCTCCAGCAGCTTGCGCTTGCGCGTGATGTCGCCGCCGTAGCATTTTGCCAGCACGTTCTTGCGCAGCGCCTTGATGTTCTCGCGCGCGATGATGTTGGCGCCGATGGCCGCCTGGATGGCCACGTCGTACATCTGCCGCGGGATCTGCTCGCGCATCTTGGCCGCCACGGCGCGACCCCGGAACTGGCTCTGGCCGCGGTGCACGATCATGGCCAGCGGGTCGACGCGGTCGCCGTTGATGAGGATGTCGACCTTCACCACGTCGGCGGCGCGGTACTCCTTGAACTCGTAGTCCATGCTCGCGTAGCCGCGGCTGACGCTCTTGAGCTTGTCGAAGAAGTCCAGCACGATCTCGGCCAGCGGCAGCTCGTAGGTCAGCATGACCTGCTTGCCGTGGTAGGCCATGTTGAGCTGCACGCCGCGCTTCTGGTTGGCCAGCGTCATCACGGGGCCCACGCAGTCCTGCGGCATGTACAGGTGCACGGTGACGATGGGCTCGCGGATCTCGCGGATGCGGCCCAGATCGGGCATCTTGCTGGGGTTCTCGACCTCCAGCACCGTGCCGTCGTTGAGCTCCACCTCGTACACCACGCTCGGCGCGGTGGTCACGAGATCCTGGTCGAACTCGCGCTCCAGCCGCTCCTGCACGATCTCCATGTGCAGCAGGCCCAGGAAGCCGCAGCGAAAGCCGAAGCCCAGCGCCTGGCTCACCTCGGGCTCGTAGCGCAGGCTGCTGTCGTTGAGCTTGAGCTTCTCCAGCGCGTCGCGCAGCTGGTCGTACTCGCTGGCCTCGGTGGGATACAGGCCGGCAAAGACCTGCGGCTGGATCTCCTTGAAGCCCGGCAGGGGCTCGCTGGCCGGACCGGCGTTGTTGGGGAGCTTCTTCTCCAGCGTGATGGTGTCGCCCACCTTGGCCGCCTGCAGCTCCTTGATGCCGGCGATCAGGAAGCCCACCTCGCCAGCCCTCAGCGCGTCGCGCGGCATCGACTTGGGCGTGAAGACACCCAGCTGCTCCAGCGGGTAGACGGCGTTGGTGGCCATGAGGCGGATGCGGTCGCCGCGTCGCAATTCGCCGTCGACCACGCGCACGAGCATCACCACGCCGACGTAGTTGTCGAACCAGCTGTCGATGATCATCGCGCGCGGCGGACCATCGGCCTGGCCACGCGGCGCCGGCATGCGGGTGATCACGGCCTCGAGGATGTCGTCGATGCCCAGACCGGTCTTGGCGCTGCAGGGAATGGCATCGCCGGCATCGATGCCGATGACGTCCTCGATCTCGGCCTTGGCGTTCTCGGGGTCGGCCTGCGGCAGGTCCATCTTGTTGA
>Ga0075157_10002768_pt1 | contig 10103 bp, 11 predicted proteins | sample JI81BgreenDNA_FD_70967 | JGI IMG/M metagenome (GOLD analysis project Ga0075157, IMG submission 70967) | Wastewater effluent complex algal communities from Wisconsin, to seasonally profile nutrient transformation and Carbon sequestration -... | ecosystem: Engineered > WWTP > Effluent > Algae...
GAACATCCTGGCCTTCTTCGAACTTCCCACCAAGCCCGCGATGGGCCGCGATCCGAACACCCCGGTCTGGGTCCAGCACATCGCCTTCAAGGTCAGGGACCGCGCCACGCTGGTGGCGTTCCGCGATCATCTGGTGGCCAACGGGGTTCAGGTGCTGGGCATCACCGACCATTCGCTGTTCCATTCGATCTATTTCTTCGATCCCAACGGCCACCGGATCGAACTGGCCTGCCCTGATCCCCAGGAGGAGGCGATGCTGGCCCGGATGGACGCCGTGAAATGGGAGATGCTGGAGGAATGGTCGCGGACCAAGCGCGCGCCCCAGCATGCGGCCTGGCTGCACGCCAAGGAGTTGCAGAAGGAACCGGCCTGAGCGCCCTCAGCCGGCCTGCCAGCGCGCCTCCATCGCCTCGATGGCGCGGATGCGCTCGGGCGTGGGGGGATGCGAGGCCATCCAGAGCGGCGGCCTTCCCGCCAGGCCCACCATGCCGTCCAGCCGCGCCAGCAGCGCCTTTTGCGGCGCGGTGCCGATGCCCGCCTTGGTCAGCAGCGCCGCGGCATAGGCATCGGCCTCGTATTCGTCCTTGCGGCTCAGGCCCGCGGCCAGAAGCGTCACCAGCGCCTCGGCGATCCAGACGCCGATGAAGGGCAGGATGCGCCCCAGCACCATCGCCAGCACCACGCGCACGGCGTTCTGCCCCGAAAAATCGATCATCCGCCGCCGCGTATGGCCCAGCGCGACATGGCCCAGTTCATGCGCGATGACCGAGGCCAGTTCCTCGGCGCTGACCTGCCCCGCGTGATAGCGGTTCAGGAAGCCGCGCGTCAGGAAGATGCGGCCATCCGGCGCGGCCAGGCCGTTGATCGGTTCCACCTCGTAGACATGCACGGTGATCTTCGGCAGGTCCAGCGCCCGCGCCATGCGGTCGGTCAGCGCCTGCAGCCGGGCGTCGCGCAAGGGGGTGGACCGGCGGTCCAGCTCCTGCGCCGTGCCGCGCGCCGACAGATGCCAGTAGACCAGCCCGAAGCCGATCGCCAGAAGGATGGGAAGCAGCGTGATCATGCCCGGGATATGGCGTGCCGGGGGCGCCTCAACAAGGGCCTCAGCCCTGCGGCAAAGCCGACAGATGCGCCGCACAGCCCAGCAGGGCCGCGTAATCATCCTCGACCACCGAAATCGCGAACTCGGCCATCAGCGGCGCAAAGCGGCCCATCTCGACAAAGGCCTGCGCCATGCCCAGCCCGGCCAGATGCGGCGCCATGGCCCGCGCCACGCTGCCGATCAGGAAGATCCCGCCGAAGGGCAGATGCACCAGCGCCAGCGTGGCCAGCGCGCGGCCCATGAGGCGCGCATACAGCGCGCCGGTCTGGCGGGCCTCGGGCTCGCCCGCGGATATCGCGGCGGTCAGCGCATCGCCCGCCACCTCGTGCCCGGTGCGCCACTGGTGCAGCGCCACCAGCCCGCGCCCGCAGAGCACCTCCTCGATGGTGGCGATGCCGTGACGCTCGGCCAGATGGCGCGCCAGCGCCGCTTCCTCGTCGCCATGGTGGGGCAGGTGGATGTGGCCACATTCCGACGGCGCCACGAAGGCCCCGCCCGGCAGGTAATGGACGGGCGCCGCGTTGAACCCCGTGCCGGCCCCCACCACAAGCTGCGCCGCCCCCGCGGGCGCCGGGCGGCCGGGCACCAGCACGCGCAGATGCCGCGCGTCCAGCACCGGCAGGGCGTGGCCCTGCGCCTGCAGGTCGTTCAGGATCGCCACCTGCGCGGTGCCGCCCACCTCGGCCAGGTCGGCGGCCGTGATCTCCCAATCCAGGTTGGTCATCCGCGCGACCCCGTCGCGCACCGGCCCCGCCACGGCGACGCAGATCCCCGCACAGCCGGTCTGCGCGGTTTCGCGCAGATACTGGCGCAGGATCTCGCTCAGGCCGGCGCGGCCGGCGTTGGGATACTTGCGGATCGACCCCTGCCGGAGCACCCCCGAATCGGCCAGCGCCACGCGGGTATTCGTGCCGCCGATATCGGCCACCAGTTGCGGGGCAGGGGTGAAGGGCCAGGGCTTCAGAAGGCGATCGGGCATCGGGTCCACCGGGTTGTTTGCGCCTTCATAGCGCCTTGTCCGGCGCTTCTCCACGGCCAATGCGCAGGATCGCGCAGGCCGCCGCGGCGCCGCGCGCCCTTGCGCCGCGCGGGCGGCGGGCGTTCAGTGCGAAAGCCCCTGACCGGAGCCCGCCATGCCCGAATCGCCCATCCCCAGCCTCACCCGCCATTTCCCGCCGCCCCCGCCGCTGAAGCCGCGCCCGCCCGGGCTGTGGCGCACGACGCCGCCCGCGATCTTTCCGCCGATCATGGGCCTGTTCGGGCTGGGGCTGGGCTGGCGGGTGCTGGCCGACCAGCCGGGACTTCAGCCGCTCGAGCCCATCGGCGAGGCGATCCTGGGCGCGACCCTGCTGCTGGCCGCCTTCGCCATCGTCGCCTGGATGTCGAAACCCCTGCGCCGCCCCCGAGTCGTGCTCGAGGACCTGCGCGTCCTGCCCGGGCGCGCGGGCCTCTCGGGCCTTGCGCTCAGCGTGATCCTGTCGGGCGCGGCGCTGGTGCCCTATGCGCCCACGGCGGCGCTGACGCTGGCGTTCCTCGGATCGGGGTTGCTCGCGCTGGTCGGCGCCCTGATCGGCAGGACCCTCCTGACCGGCCCTCAGGAACAACGCCTGGTCACCCCGGTTTTCCACCTGACCTATGTCGGCTTCATTCTGGGCCCGCTCACCTTCGCGCAACTCGGCATGACCACGCTCAGCACGGTGATTCTGCTGGCTACGCTCCCGGTCGCCCTGGCGATCTGGGCGGCCAGCCTGCGCCAGTTGCTGACCCATACCCCGCCGGCGCCGCTGCGCCCGCTGCTGATGATCCACCTCGCGCCGGCGAACTTCTTCACCATCGTCTCGGTGCTGACCGGCCACACCACGATCGCCCTGGTGTTCGAGGCGGTCTCGCTCGCCATCCTGGCGGCGCTGCTCGCCTCGATGCGCTGGGTGCTCGCGGCGGGTTTCACGCCGCTCTGGGGGGCGCTCACCTTTCCCACGGCGGCCTGCGGCACGGCGCTGATCCTGTCCTCGGGCACGCCGGGGCTCTGGCTGGGCGGGGCGCTTCTGGCCGTGGCCAGCGTGCTCAACCCCTGGGTGGCCTTCCGGGTGCTCAAGTCCTGGGCCAAGGGCGATCTTGCGGCGAAAACCAACGCGGCCACGGCCTGAGCTTCATCTTGCCCCAAATACTCATCCCCGGCCGCTGACCCCTCGGCCGGCCCCCCGCCGGGGGCCGCGGCGCCTTGGCGCCGCCGGGCGCCGGGGGGCTCGATGCCCCCCGGCGCCCGCCCCCCGCGTCAGCGGAAATGCTTGGCCAGCTTCAGCCCCTGGCCTTGGTAATTCGACGCGATCCCCACGCCATAGAGGCGGTCGGGCACCTCGGCCATGCGCTCGTAGACCAGCCGGCCCACCACCTGCCCGTGTTCCAGCGCAAAGGGCGCCTCGTGGCAGCGCACCTCCAGCACCCCGCGCGCACCGGCGCCGCCCGCGGCGGCATGGCCGAAGCCGGGATCGAAGAATCCCGCGTAATGCACCCGGAACTCGCCCACCATCGCCACATAGGGCGCCATCTCGGCGGCGTATCCCGGCGGGATGCAGACCGCCTCGCGGCTGACCAAGATATAGAACGCCCCGGGATCGAGGATGATCTGCCCGTTGGCGCTGCGCAGGTCCTCCCAGAACTCGGCGCGTCCATAGGCACCGATGCGGTCGAGGTCGATCACCCCCGCATGCGGCTTGGCGCGGTAGCCGACCAGATCGCCCTCGGCCGGGCGCAGGTCGACGGAAAACCCCAGCCCCTCGGAAATCAGCGCCTCGCCGTTGACCAGCGGGCTTTGCGCGTGCAGGGCGGCCAGATCCGCATCCCCCAGCACCGCCTGCCCGCGCCGCAGGCGTATCTGGTTCAGCCGCATCCCCGGGCGCACCAGCACGGAAAACGACCGAGGGCAGATCTCGGCATAGAGCTTCCCCTTGTAACCGGCGGGAATCCGGTCGAATTCCACCCCGCCATCGGTGATCACCCGCACCAGCAGATCGAGCCGCCCGGTCGAGGATTTGGCGTTGGTCACGGCACTCAGATCGCCCGGCAGCGCCAGCGACTCCGCCAGTTCCACCACATAGACGCAGCCCTTTTCCAGCACCATGCCGGCGCCCAGCGCGAAGCGGTGCATCTCGAATTCGGGCAGGCGATCGGCCACCGCGCGCCCCTTGCCCGGCAGGAACGAGGCGCGCAGCCGCACCGCCACCGCGCCCAGCCGCAAATCCAGGCTGGCCGGCTGGACCTGTTCAGGCAGCACGGCGGGATCGGCGGCGATCACGCCGCCCGTGATCAGGGCGCGCAGATGCTGCGAGGGCAGGACACCGATTGGGGCGTTCATGGTTCCTCCGGAAAGCCAACCGGCCCGCGGCAGGACTGCCACGGGCCGGTTGAAGTGGTCGGGCTGGCGAGATTCGAACTCACGACCTTCCGCCCCCCAGACGGACGCGCTAACCAGACTGCGCCACAGCCCGACGAGGCGCTTTCTAGCGGTTTTGGCGCCGGGGGCAAGCGCCAATTCGCGGCCCCGCCACAAAAATCCGGCGCGGCGCGGCGGCTTACCAGCGGCCCGCCCCCGAGGCTTCCGACATGCGTTCCAAAAGTGCGTCGATGCGCCGGGCCAGCACGGTCAGGCGGTCGCGCTGCGCCGCGGGGGGATTGCGCGGCAGGCTGCGCAGCGCCTTGGCCAGACGCGCGCGCTCGGGCATTTCGGGGATCTCGGGGGTCGCGGGCGCCTCGGGCACGGGGGCCCGCGGGCGCAGCATGGCCGACAGCAGATCGGGCGCGGGCGCGGGCGCGGGCGCCGGCGGAACCGGATCGGCCAGGGGGGTCAGAAGATCGTCGCTGCTCATCGCCGTGTCCTCGACCAAGGTTGGATCGGGGGCTGTCTCCGGCGCCATGGTGGCGCGGGCGCCCTGGGGCTGGTCCTCGGCGGCAGGGGGGGGCGGCAAGGTCTCCTCACCCCCGGCCTTGGTGTCAGCATAACCCGCGGAAGGCGGAATTTCCACCGCCATTTCAACGTCAGGATGCAGGTCGGGCGCGTCGTCCGCAGGGTCAAGCGCCTCGTCCGCGTCCACGGGATCCTCGTCCGCGGGCACCACCCGCAGCATCGCGCCCCCCTGCGGCAGCGGCAGGCCCAGCTGGGCGACGGCCTTGATGCCCTCATCCTGCAAGATGCGCTGCGCGCCGCGGATCGTCATCCCGCGATCCTGAAGCAAGGTCTTGATTCCATTGATCAGCGCCACATCGTCGGGGCGATAGTAGCGCCGCCCGCCGGCGCGCTTGACGGGGCGGATCTGGTAGAACTTGCTCTCCCAGAAGCGCAGGACATGCGCCGGCGTTTCCAGCAGATCGGCCACCTCGCTGATCGTGCGAAAGGCCTCAGGCGCCTTTTTCATTCCTTACGCCTTGCCGTGCAGGTTCCCGCGCGAGACGCGTTCCTTCATCAGGTGCGACGGGCGGAACGACAGGACCCGGCGCGGGCTGATCGGCACTTCCTCGCCGGTCTTGGGGTTGCGGCCCAGCCGTTCGGTTTTCGACCGCACGCCGAAGGTGCCGAAGGACGAGATCTTGACCTGCTCGCCCGCCACCAGCGCGTCCGACATGTGCTGGATCACCGCCTCGACCAGCGCGGCGGATTCGTTGCGGGACAGGCCGACTTCCCGAAACACCGCCTCGCTCAGATCCATGCGCGTCAACGTGCCGTCGCTCATCACCATCCCCCGCCGATGTTGTTTCGGCGAAGGATGGGCCAAGGATTTTCTTCTGTCAATACGTAGGTTTGCGGCGCGATGTTTCAGCGCCTTACCAGCGCAGCACCACGGCCCCCCAGGCCAGCCCGCCGCCGATGGCCTCGGTCAGGACCAGATCGCCGGGCTTGATGCGGCCATCGGCCACACCGACCGACAGCGCCAGCGGGATCGACGCGGCCGAGGTGTTGCCATGGTCCTGCACCGTGACGATGACGCGGTCCATGGTCAGGCCCAGCTTTTTCGCGGTGCCCTGGATGATGCGGATGTTGGCCTGATGCGGCACGATCCAGCGCAGCGCCTCGGCCGGCAGGCCGGCCCTGGCCAGGGCCTCGGTCGCGGTCTCGGCGAGCTTTTCCACCGCCTGGCGGAACAGCGCATTCCCCTGCATCCTGAGCTTGCCCGAGGTGCCGGTGGTGCTGACGCCGCCATCGACGAACAGCATCTCGCGCAGGGACCCGTCGGAATGAAGGTCCGCCGACAGGATGCCGCGGTCGGCTGCGGTGCCGGTGCCGGGCTGCGCCTCCAGGATCAGCGCGCCGGCGCCGTCGCCGAACAGCACGCAGGTGGAACGGTCGGTCCAGTCCATGATCCGGCTGAAGGTTTCGGCCCCGATCACCATCACCCGGCGCGCCGTGCCGGCCACGATCAGGGCCTGCGCCTGCGCCAGCGCGAAGACGAATCCCGCGCAGACCGCCTGCACATCGAAGCCGAAGGCGCGGGTGGCGCCGATCTGGGCCTGCACCATCGTGGCGACCGAGGGAAAGGTCAGGTCCGGGGTCGAGGTGGCGACGAGGATCGCATCCAGCGCCTCGGCACCGATCCCGGCCTGCGCCAGCGCGGCGCGGGCGGCATGGGCGGCCAGGTGCGAGGTGGTCTCGCCCTCGGCGGCGAAGTGGCGCCGTTCGATGCCGCTGCGCTCGACGATCCATTCGTGCGAGGTGTCCAGCGTTTCGGCGAAATGGCTGTTGGGCACGACACGCGCCGGCAGATAATGGCCGACACCGATCACCACGGCGCGGGTCACGGGGGACGTGGTCATGCCGAGGCTCCCTTGGCGTCGTGGTCACGGGCGGCCTCAGCCGCAAGGATCAGGCGTTCGGCCATGCGCCCCTGATAGCCCGATTGCGCCAGCTTGGCGGCCAGCGCGATGGCGGCCGCGACGCCGGTGGCATCGGCGGATCCATGCGATTTCACCACCGTCCCGTTCAGGCCCAGGAAAACACCGCCGTTCACGCGGCGCGGGTCGATCCGCTGGCTCAGGTGTTTCAGCGCGCCGCGCGCCAGGAGCGCGCCCAGCATCGCAAGCGGCCCCGACTTGAACGCCTCGCGCAGGAAATCGGCGATCAGGCGGGCCGTGCCCTCGCCGGTCTTCAGCGCGATGTTGCCGGTGAAGCCGTCGGTCACGATCACATCCACCCGGTCCGAGGGGATATCGGTCCCCTCGACGAAGCCGACGAAGTCGTAACGCCCGGAATCGGCCTGATGGGCGATCAGTTCGTGGGCGGCCTTGATCTCGGTCCGGCCCTTGTGTTCCTCGGTGCCGACATTCAGCAGGCCGACGCGCGGCCGCTCGGCGCCAAAGCCGTTGCGGAAATAGGTGGCGCCCATGATGGCATAGGCCAGCAGATCCTCGGGCTCGGCCTTCACGTCGGCGCCGACATCGAGCATCGTGTTGAACCCGTGCCGCCCGCGCGAGGGCCAGAGGCAGGCGATGGCGGGGCGGTTGACCCCCTCCATCCGGCGCAGTTGCAGCATCGACACCGCCATCAGTGCGCCGGTATTGCCGCAACTGACGGCGGCCTGCGCGCGGCCGTCCTTGACCGCGGCGATGGTCGCCCACATCGAGGTGTCGCGCCCGTGCCGCATGATCTGGCTGGGCTTGTCGTTCATGGTCACGGCGCGGTCGGCATGGGCCAGCGTGCAACGCCCCGCCAGCGCGGGCTGGCGGGCCAGAAGCGGCTGGAGGATGGCCGTATCGCCCGACAGGATCAGGTCAAGGCGCGCATCGGCGGCCAGGGCTGCGGCGCAGCCGGCCACCACGGCCTCAGGGCCCTTGTCGCCCCCCATGGCATCGACGGAAATGACGATCCGCCCACCAGAGGAGGCGTCCAGCAGAGCGCTGGCGCGCGCCTGTTCCACATCGGAAACCATGGTGCCGACGCCGGCCGCGGGATCAGGCGGCGTCGTCGTCCAGTTCGACGGCGGCGCGCGCGATCACTTCGCGGTTGTCGTAATGGCCGCAGGACGGGCAGACATGGTGCGGACGCTTCAGCTCGCCGCAGGACGGGCATTCGTTGGGATTGCCGGCGACGAGCGCGTCATGCGCGCGGCGCTGGTTGCGGCGGGAACGGGTCACGCGGTTTTGCTGAACGGCCATGTCAACCTCTGATCGTTGGGGCGGGCACGACCGTGCGGCCCGGGTCTGTGAAACTGTTGCGCGGGTGCTCTACACCGCCGGGGGGTTCAGGAAAAGCCCCGACATGCATGAGGCGCGGAACATACGGTGTTTTGCCGGGGGCGCAAGGGGGGATCGCGCCTCAGGACGCGCCGTCGCGGCCGGGTTTCAGCGCGGCCAGCGCGGCAAAGGGATTGTCCCGGGGTTCGGCGGGTTCGGCGCGGGCGGCCTCAGGCAGGGTGGCGCCGGGGACGCGGGGGTAATCGGGCAGGGCCAGGGCCAGGGCCTCGGCCATGACGGCGCCCGGATCGATCACGGGGCCCAGCGGCTCCAGGCTGTCATCCTCGGGGATTTCGACCTCGGATTCGGTCGGCACCGGCAGGTCGCGCAGGAAGCGGCGCAGCACGGGAATGTCGATGCGCGTCGTCACCGGTTCGGCGGTGATCACGCAGGCCTGCACGGCGGTGGCGCCCAGAACCCCCTCCAGCCGCCAGTCGTGGCGCCCCTCGGGCGCCAGGGTGCCGCGGAAATCGAGCTTCCTCAGGCCCAGAAGATCGAGGTCGCCGGCCAGTTCCGCCCGCGCCGGGGCCGCCGGGCGCAGGTGGAAGCGATAGGTGCCGCGGGCGTTCAGGTCGGCCACGCGCAGGGGCAGGGTCAGCCCTTCGGTTGTCCGTTCCGATGTCGCGTCGTTCATGGGCCGGTCCCTTTCCGCACAAAACCGCGAGTCGCCGCGGCGCCGGCCGTTCCTTTCTTGAACAGCCCCCGGGCTTTGATGTAATCCCAACGCGCAGGGGGTGCCAGTCCTTGCGGTTCCGGCCCTTGCGGTTCCGGCGCCGCCCGCGACCGGCAGAGGCCCCGGCGCAACACCGGGAGACGGGCATGCAGCGACAGGCGATCCAGACGGGCAGGGGGCGGCACGGCCTCTGGCTGGCCATCGTGGTGGCGGCGCTGCTGGCGGCCTGCTCGCCCGTGATGCGCTTTCACGGCTATGCCCCGAGCGACGCCGATCTGGCCGCCATCGTCGTGGGCCAGGACACGCGCGAAACCGTCGCCGAGAAGATCGGCCAGCCCGGCATGGGCGGCCTGATGGAGGGCTCGGGCTGGTTCTACGTTCAGTCCGACTGGCGTCAGCGCGAATGGCGCGCGCCCGAGGAGGTGGACCGTCAGGTCGTGGCGATCAGCTTTGATCAGCGCGGGCGGGTGTCGAACATCGAGCGCTTCGGCACCGAACGCGGCGAGGTTGTCACCCTGTCGCGGCGCATCACCGACACCGGGCCGCGGCCCAGCGTGATGAGCCAGGTGTTCCGCGTGCTGGGCCAGTTCACGGCGGCCTCGGCGCTGGGCAACTGATGGCGGCAGTGCTGCCGGGGTTCGCCCCGATCGCGCAGGGCGGCTGGGGGCTGCGGCTGGCCGATCCGGCCGACATGCCGGCCCTGCTGGACCTGCGCGCCCGCGCCTTCGGCCGCGCCCCGGACCTCGACGACAGCGACCCCGAGGATGCCGCATGCCTGCATTTCCACGTCTCGCGCGGGGCGGCGGCGCCGGTGGCCACGTTGCGGCTGCGCCTGCACACCAGCGGCGCCTCGCTGGAGGGGGGCTATGCGGCGCGGTTCTATGACCTGCGGGCGCTGGCCGGGGCAGGGGGCGTCGCGCTGGAACTGGGGCGGCTCTGTGCCGATCCCGGGCTGCCTGCGGCCGATGCGCTGCGCCTGATCTGGGCCGGGGTGGCGCGGCTGGCCCGGCAGGCCGGCGCGGCGCGGCTGGTGGGATGCACCTCGTTTCAGGGCACCGATCCCGGCCCGCTGGCGCCGGCGCTGGCGCTGCTGGCGGCGCGGCATCT
>Ga0075157_10002771_pt1 | contig 10097 bp, 6 predicted proteins | sample JI81BgreenDNA_FD_70967 | JGI IMG/M metagenome (GOLD analysis project Ga0075157, IMG submission 70967) | Wastewater effluent complex algal communities from Wisconsin, to seasonally profile nutrient transformation and Carbon sequestration -... | ecosystem: Engineered > WWTP > Effluent > Algae...
CCCCACCTCGACGCCTTCAACGCCACCCGACGCGCCGCAGCCGACTTCTACGACCGCGCTTTCGCCGCGCACCCACACCTGATCACACCCGCACGCGCGCACCACTCCACGCACGTGTTCCACCAATATACGCTGCGCCTGACCAACGGCCGCCGCGACGCCCTCAAAACCGCCCTCGCCGAACAAGGCATCCCGGCCATGATCTATTACCCCGTGCCGCTGTACAAACAACTCGCCTACCAACCCTACTGGAAAGGCGGCGAATTGCCGGTAACGGAAATGCTCTGCCAGGAAGTGTTCTCGCTGCCCATGCACAGCGAATTGAACGACAGCATCTTAGAGCGGATCACGACGGCGGTGCTGGAGTTGGCGTGAGGGGAATGCGGAATGCGGAATCAGGGGTGTACGAAGAATCGGAAGACTTGTTCAATTTACAGGGTCATTGTGGGTTTCCGGGCTACGTAAGGTTTCACACAGATAAGCACAGATCATTCACACAGAAAACACTGACTTCTGTGACATCAGTGTAACTAATCTGTGCCCATCTGTGTGAAACCTTACGTAGCCCGGAGGTACCTGATGATAATCCTTCGTACACTCCTGATGCGGAGTGCGGAATGATAAAAAAATTGGATTCATAGGGAAAACAGGTGTAACTTCGTAAAAAAGAATAGCATGATTTCGCTTTACACCTCACGCTGCGTTGACCTCACCCTGAATCTAATCCTGAAATTATAGGCAACACGAAATACTTGTGAAAATCGAATTCTTGCAATCTGTTGAAAATCAGGATAAAAGAATCCATCAATCTTCAAATCCACCCAAATCCGGGTGTAAGTTTCAATAACCATCAACACCCCTAAATTTTCACTTATCGGCGCAGCCGGATACATTGCGCCCCGACACCTCAAAGCCATCCGCGAGGTGAACGGCGCACTGCTGGCCGCCTGCGATCCCAACGACTCGGTGGGAATCTTAGATGGCTATTTCCCCGATGCCGCCTTTTTCACGGAATTTGAACGTTTCGACCGGCACCTGGAACGCCTCAAACGCCAGGGCGATAAAATAGATTACCTGAGCATCTGCTCGCCCAATTACCTGCACGACGCCCACGCCCGCTATGCCCTGCGCTACGGCGCCGACGCGCTCTGCGAAAAGCCCCTCGTGCTCAACCCCTGGAACCTCGATGCCCTCGCCGAAATGGAACAGGAAACCGGACGCCGCGTCTGGAACCTGCTCCAGCTCCGACACCACCCCAAAGTATTGGAAATTAAAAAAATGGTCGACGAAGCGCCTGCCGAACAGGTCTTCGACCTCGACCTGACCTATATCACGCCCCGCGGCCAATGGTATTATGCCAGCTGGAAAGGCGATGAAGCCAAATCCGGCGGCATCACCGTGAACATCGGGATTCACCTGCTCGATATGCTGCTGTGGGTCTTCGGGCCGCTGCAAGCCCTTAAAGTGTACCGCCGCAATCAGGGCCGCGCCAGCGGATTTTTACAACTCCAAAAAGCGCGGGTGCGCTGGTTCCTGTCCATCGAGGCCGAAACCCTGCCCGCTAACGCCCCCGACCGCCACAGCCCCTTCCGCGCCCTGCAATACGCCGATCAATCCTGGAATTTCTCCGACGGCTTTACCGACCTGCATACGCTGGCTTACCAGGAAATTCTGGCTGGCCGCGGCTTCGGTATAGAGGATTGTCGCCCAGCCATTGAGCTGGCTTACCAAATCCGAAAAGCGCATCTTGATCCCATTGACGAAACCGCGCATGCGCTGGCGATGTTGCCGGAAAAAGCGCATCCGTTTAATTGCTCTCAGATGTGACACAGAAGGTTTCGCACAGAAAGGCACAGATCACTTACACAGATGTCACAGAATTCTGTGTTTTCTGTGTGTACCATCTGTGTCCTTCTGTGCGAAACCTTCCGTGCTCTTCTGTGAGAAAAAAACAGCAAATACAAATTATGAAATATTTACTACTATCCCTGTTCGTCCTTTTCAGCGCCGTTCAGCTCATGGCCCAAACCGCCAATCCGCTTGAAGCACAGGCGCGCAGCGCCATACAGGCCAAAGGATTGGAGGAAGACGCCGTGCGCGAACGCCTCAAATCCAGGGGCATACAGATTGACGCCATGACGCCCGAACAGCTCATTCAGCTACAGCCCACCATCGAAGGCATACTCAATGAAATGGAAGCGGAGAAAAATGCCGCAGCAAACCCCGACGCCACCGAAAACCCGGCCGCAACCGGCGGCGAAATACCCGTCAGCGCCCCTGCGCAGAAACCAGCCGAAGCGCCCGTAAAAGCCACGCCCGCCACCAAAAAAATAGAGCCGCCCAAAACACCCACCGAAATCTACGGACACCAGCTCTTCCGAAATAAAGACCTCGCCATTTTTCAAACCACCTCCGACGTCAAGCCGCCCGACAGCTACGTGCTCGGCGTGGGCGACGAACTCACCATCAGCGTCTTCGGCCCCTCGCAGTTCGACAGCAAATTCATCATCAACAACGAAGGCTATATCAACCCCAGCCAGATGCCCAAAATTTTCCTCAAGGGCCTCTCGTTCGGACAAGCCAAAGCCCTGCTGCGCAGCCGGTTCAGCAATTTCTACCGCTTCGCACCGGAGCAATTCGCCGTTTCCATCAGCACCGCCCGCAACATCCTCGTCAATGTATTCGGCGAGGCCGTTAATGTGGGCAGCTTCAACGTCTCGGCCGCCAACACGGCCTTTAACGCACTCGTCGCCGCCGGCGGCCCCACCGAACTCGGCTCGGTGCGCAATATCAAAATCATCCGCGGCAAAGAAACCCGCAACCTCGACCTGTACGCCCTCATCAACAACCCCGCCCTGCAAAACGAATTCTACCTCGAAAACAACGACATCCTCCACGTGCCCGTAGCCGAACGCATCGTCGGCATCGGTGGCGCCGTGCGCCGCGCCTTTAAATACGAACTGCGCAGCAGCGAAAACCTCAGCGAACTGCTGCAATTCGCCGGCGGCCTCAACGCCAACGCCTATAAAGAGGTCATTCAGGTAAGCCGATACGTCAACGACCAACAGGTACTCATCGACGTCAACCTCAAGGACCTGATGGCCCAAAAAGCCAATTTCCCCCTGCTCGACGGCGACCTCGTGCTCGTGCGCGAAATCCCCACGGCCATCGAAAACACCGCCAGCATCCAGGGCGCCATCGCGCTGCCCGGCGCGTACGCCCTCAGCGAAACCCCGCGCCTCAGCGACCTGCTCAAAAAAGGCGGCCTGCGCCCCGAATCGCGCACCGACCTCGCCTTCCTGCTCCGCACCAACCCCGACAGCACCCGCAAACTCCTGCAACTCAACCTCGACCAGGTACAGCCCGGCAGCGCCGAAGACCTCGCCCTGCAACCCCGCGACCTGCTCACCATCTACGCCAAAGCCCGCTATGCCGACCGCATGAGCATCAGCGTCATGGGCGCCGTGCGCGATACCCTGCCCGAATACCCCTTCGACCCCGACTCCTCCATTACGCTGGCCCGCGCCATCCTGCTCGCCGGCGGCCTGCGCCCCGACGCCAATGGTTTCGGCTACATCCTGCGCACCAACCCCAACAATAAAAAAGAACGCGACTACCTCGCCGTGAACATCACCGAGGCGCTGCGCCAACCCGATGGCCGCCAAAACGTACGCCTGCGCGCCTGGGATGAAGTGCGCGCCTTCTCCGCGCTCGACTACACCGACGTGGCCGACGTGAATGTGGTGGGCGCCGTGCGCAACCCCGGCAAATACCGCTACAGCCCTACCCTCTCGCTTAAAGACGTGCTGCTGCTCAGCGGCGGCCTCAAACTCGAAGCCGCGCAGAACCGCGTGGACGTGTACCGCGTGCAGTTCGACAACAACAAACCCACCCGAACTCTAGCCATCACCGTGGAGGTGAACGAACAGTTAGAGATCAATGGCGGCAGCGCCTTCCGCCTGCAACCCTTCGATGAAATTGTGGTGCGCACCGTGCCCGACTTCGAACTCCAGGAATTCGTGGAACTCAACGGCGAAGTGCTCTACCCCGGCCGTTACGCCCTCATCAACGACAACGAACCCCTGAGCAGCGTCATCCAGCGCGCCGGCGGCCTCAGTCCCGAAGCCGACGCCTACGCCGCCACCCTCTACCGCACCGAACAAAACAAAGGCTTCGTGGTCACCCGCTTGGATAAAGCCCTGCGCAACCCGTCCTCCCCCGAAAACCACCTCCTGCGCGACGGCGACGTGATCAATGTGCCCAAATACCAGCACTTGGTGACCATCAAAGCCGCCAACACCGACCTCACGCAGATTTTCCGCACCAATGTGAAAAACACCGGACAAATCAGCGTGGCCTACAACCCCGGCAAACGCGCCGGCTGGTACGTCAAGCACTACGCCGGCGGCTTCAGCAAAGACGCCAACCGCCGCAAAGTGAGCGTGGAACTGCCCAACGGTAAAGTCAACCGTACCAAACATGTGCTGGGCGTAATCAAAATCTGGCCGAAAGTAGGCAAAGGCGGTACGGTTCACGTGCCGGGGAAAAAGAAAAAGGACGCCCCCGTAGCCAAAAAAGAGAAAAAAGAATTCGACTGGGACAAAGCGCTGACGCAAATATTGGCCGTAGCCGGTACAGCCGCGACGATTACGCTGGCGATTAGTGCGTTGAATAATTAAATACATTAAAAATAAATATAAAGCGACAATACAATTAAGTGAGTATACTATTTAAACTTAAAGATAAAAGAGTTCAAGAAGCAGCCCTGACTATAGGAGGAAAACTGTTGTCAATAGTAATAATTCTTGCTGCCACAAAAATTCTAACAACCTATCTTAATGTCGAAGACTACGGGTTACTCGCTTTGTATAATATCTCTGCAACCTTACCGTCTATAGTTATTTTCGGCCCATTAGGGCAAGGCGTACTTAGATTGTTTTCTTATGCAAATGATAAAAATGAAAGTGGCTTATTTTTTAAAAACTATGCCACACTTTTCCGATATGCATCTATTACCACCGGAGCAATAGGGGTAATACTCGCCATAGCATTTTTATCTTTTAATCAAAAAAACTGGGCACTATTTTCAATAGTCGCAGCATTGCTAAATATATTAAACGGTTACAATACAATAAGTTATGGCCTACTCAATGCACAAAGAAAAAGGATGCGAGCATTGGGGCTGGAAACTACTGACCGACTTTTTCAACAAGCGTTTGCAATTGCACTTGTAATATTATTTCAGAATGCAATATGGGTAATCATAGGACAATTATTGAGTTCTATAGTTTTTTACTTGATAAACCGAAATGCCAACAAAGATAACTTTAGCTTAGCAACGACGACTCCAGTAATCGAAAAAACGCCGTATGGCAAACGAATTTTGCATTACTCCTGGCCCTTTCTTGCTTTTGGAGGAATACAATGGAGCCAGAATGCTTCTGAAAGATGGGTTTTGGATATTGTAGAATCCAAACAAGAGTTAGCCTTATATGCTCTTTTAAACCAGATTGGGTTTCAATCGCTCTCCTTACTGTTCGGCTCTTTAAGTTATTATATTTGGCCGATAATATTTAACAGAGCGGGCAGCCTACAAAATAAAAATCAGTTTGACAGTGCAAATCGCCTGAATAACTACTTTTTACTCTTTAATACAGCAGTTACATTAGTCATTGCACTGCTACTTATCCCGCTTGGAGAGTGGATAATACTGATACTGAGTAATGCAGACTACACTTCCGTTGCCCCATACTTACCACTTATGGCTATGGCAGGTGGTATTTTTAATATCGCTCAAAACTATGCAAATCGTTTCATGCTTTCACTTCAAACCCAGTTGTTGATATTCCCTAAGGTATTTGCAGGCCTGTTTGGGATTGCAACAAATCTTTGGGCCGTGCATGCAATGGGACTAAAAGGACTCGTTTTTGCAATTTTGGGCACACAAATCGTTTACTTAGCCAGTCTCATGACTATTTGGAAGTGGTATGGCAAAACTCAACTAAGCGCATGAATTTTAAAAGACAACTAATCCGGATATACAATATATTCAGTTACTTGTTATTTGACCCGCTGGGAAAAATCAGGCAGTACCGGGCAATTCCTACTTTTATAGCTAATTACTTCAAATTCTCTAATCAACATAAGTCAAAAGATTTTCCCTTACGTATCAAGGACTTTTACGTCACAACAGCCGATAAGTACCTTGCCGCCGGATCAGTAGGAGGTCACTACTTTTTTCAGGACATTTGGGCGGCTACTGAGGTTCACAAAACAGGTGTAAAAGAGCACACGGACATTGGCTCAAGAATAGACGGTTTTGTAGCACATTTGCTGCCTTTTTGCAAGGTAAATTACGTTGATATTCGCCCCCTAAACAGCAGTTTAGAGAATCTGAACTACATACAAGGGAGTATTCTGGAGCTGCCGTTTGCGGACAATTCAATTGACAGCCTGAGTTGCCTTCACGTTATTGAGCACATTGGTCTGGGTAGATATGGAGACCCAATTGACCCGGAGGGACACTCAAAGGCAGCTAAAGAGTTAGCGCGTGTACTCAAGCCAGGTGGAAAGCTATACATTGGAACACCCGTTGGCAAACAACGTATTTGTTTTGATGCGCATAGGGTTTTTGCACCGGAAACAATAAAAAGCATTTTTGAACCGCTTCGTTTGGAAAGCTTTCACTTGATTGATGACAGCGGGAATGAAATATTTGAAAACGTAAGCTTTGAACAAGCTCATCAATGCAGATATGGGTGTGGGCTTTTTAAGTTTATCAAATAATAACCACCATCAATGGAAAACAAAAACGAAACTCAAGAAAAAGAGTCTGAATTCGATCTCAAGGCAACGCTAAGCACGATAAAATTATATTTATTAGAGCTTAAAAAAAAGTGGAAGTGGGTTGCAATTTTCTGTTTACTTTCATTGAGTTGGCAGGCTTACAAGGTTTATTCAACCCCTAAAACCTATGTTTCAAACCTGACTTTTATAGTAGATGAAGAAACAACAACAGGTCCAAATGTTTTAGGTGCACTACTAGGGGATTTTGGGTTAGGAGTAGAGGATAATAACTATGATAGAATTTTAGAGTTTGCAAAATCACAAAAGATTATGCAACTTGCATTACTTAAAAAAGTAACAATAAACGATAAAGAAGATTATCTAGCAAATCATTTCATTTCCAAAAATAAAATACATGCAAAATATTGGAATCGAAAAAAATTATTTGATGAAAAAGAAAGTGCATTAAAAGACTTTTACTTCACTCGGGATAGCTTTGAGAATTTTAGTAGGAAAGAATTTTCTGCATTCAAATCACTGTATGGATTAATTACAGGAAATGAAGATGGTCCTCCGACATTTACGAATAGATATAACCCAGATTCTGGAATAATGAGTCTGAGTATTAGTACGGAATCTGAAGAACTAAGCATTGTGATGCTAAGAACAATCTTTGATGTGTTAAGCGAATACTACATAGTGAGTAGCACAAATAAAGAAAAGGCCACATTTCAAATTATTTTAGCCAAAAGCGACTCACTCAAGCAATTACTTAATTCACAGGAAATAGGTCAGGCTAGGTTCCAGGATAAGTCACTTGGTTTAGTAAAAAACCAAGATAAATTACCTAATGAAAGGTTTGCAAGAAACAAAACGATGTTGAACTTGATGTATGGAGAGTCCGTGAAAAATTTGGAAATTGCAGATTTTGCGCTCAAAGACAGAACACCATATATACAAGCTATTGACTTACCAATCCCTCCACTGACTCCAAACACATATAGCAAGAAGAAGGCATTAATACTTGGAATTGGAATTGGATTCCTACTTGCAAGTCTTGGAGTATTTGCACAAAAGTTCTTTACCGATTCGATGACAAACACAAAAACTGCTAACCCACAATGAGGAATTTTTTTGTTACGGGGGCATCTGGATTTATAGGTAGCAATTTGGTAGACAGGCTGCTTAAAAACGGGAATAAAGTTATAGGAATAGATAACTTTGATAGCTTTTATGATAAAAAAATAAAAGTCAACAATTTAAGGAATGCACTACAAGACGAAAATTACACTTTTATTGAATGTGATATTAGAGACTTTGAACATCTGAATAAAATCATATCGGAACAAGTCGATTGCATAATTCATCTAGCCGCAAAAGCTGGCGTAAGACCTTCAATATTAAACCCCATAGAATATCAGGATACGAATATAAGAGGCACTCAAAATCTTTTAGAAATAGCGCAGAGAAAAAAAATCAATAAATTCATATTTGCCTCCTCCAGTAGTGTTTATGGCACCAACAGCAATGTACCATGGAGTGAACATGATAACGTTTTAAAGCCTATCAGTCCTTATGCAGCTACTAAGATTTCAGGAGAGATGCTTGGTCATGTGTACAGCCACTTATACGGGATTCAATTTTTGGCACTACGCTTTTTTACTGTATATGGACCAAGACAAAGGCCAGATTTGGCAATTGCTAAATTCTTTAACAATATAATCAATAAAACAGCAATTCCAGTATTTGGAGATGGCAGCACAAAAAGAGACTACACTTATATTGATGATATTGTTTCCGGCATCATAAATGCTGTAAACTATAATGAAAGCAAATATGAAATATTTAATCTTGGTAACTCCAATACCGTATCCTTAAAGACACTGATAGAAAAAATTGAATTAGTTTTGAACAAAAAAGCAATTATAGAGCAATGGCCTTTGCAGGATGGAGATGTACCTTTAACCTTTGCAGATATAAGTTTAGCTCAAAAAAAATTAAACTATAATCCAACAACAGATATTGACCAAGGCTTATACAAATATCTGCAATGGCTAAATCAAAATTCAATATAACATGTGCGGTATAGCTGGAATTATTGGCAGATCAGGCACTGTCGGACAGTTAGACAACTTAATCGCGACAATAAGGCATCGTGGCCCTAATGGTGTAGGTAAATGGAGCAATGAGGATAGTTGTTTTCTAGGTCATGTCAGATTAAGCATCATTGACTTAGATGAAAGGGCGTCACAGCCAATGATATGTAAAAAAAATGGCCATGTTTTAGTTTTCAATGGTGAAATTTATAACTACAATGAGCTCAGACATGAACTTCAGGATTCTTACATATTTCATACCAAAAGTGACACAGAAGTCATTTTAGCAGCTTATGATCGGTGGGGCGAAAATATGATGTGCAAGTTTAGAGGAATGTTTGCGTTAGTACTCTACGATTCAAAAACTAAAAATACATTAGTAACTCGTGATAGATTTGGAATCAAGCCGCTGTACTTTTTAAAACATAACAATTCTTTTTATTTTTGCTCTGAAATAAAAGCTCTGATTAAAATTGATGGATACGATAAAAAAATCAAACAAGATAAATTAATTTCGTTCCTTCTCCATCGCCATCTCGATACAGATCATTTAACTTTCTTTGAAGGAATAGAACAAGTTAAGCCAGGATCGTTCATTTGGATAGATTGCAATGGTGAAATAATAAGAAAAAATGATTACTGGACACTACCAATACCTGACTGGCACTCAGATCAAGCCATTAACCCTGAAGAATTTTTAGCAAAACTTGAGGAAAGTGTTAAATATCATTTAGTTGCGGATGTGCCTGTTGGCAGTTTTCTATCTGGTGGTCTTGACTCCTCATCCATTGCGACACTTGCATATGACCAATATGATGATAAAAAAGACTTCCATACATTTTCTTCAATGCTAAATATCCCTAATGAAGAAAATCGTCTAATTCCAATTATGCAGGCTCACCTTAAAAATAGCATAAGTCACGCCCCTATAATTAAAAGTAAAACCTTTTTTGAAGAACTACCAAATATTATCTATCATCATGATGAACCTATTGCTGACGCCTCAATGTTTGCGCACTGGGAACTTTGTAAAATTGCATCAGCGAATGATATACGAGTAGTACTTTCTGGAAATGGTGGTGACGAAATACTAGGGGGATATGCCTCTCATATTTATTCTTTGCTTGGCTCTACCCTTAATCATTTAGAATTTGGTAATTTCATAAAGTATACTAGCCTTCTAAGCCAAAATAGGCATGAGCGAAAAGATCAACT
>Ga0075157_10002774_pt1 | contig 10092 bp, 9 predicted proteins | sample JI81BgreenDNA_FD_70967 | JGI IMG/M metagenome (GOLD analysis project Ga0075157, IMG submission 70967) | Wastewater effluent complex algal communities from Wisconsin, to seasonally profile nutrient transformation and Carbon sequestration -... | ecosystem: Engineered > WWTP > Effluent > Algae...
TTAATAATCGCAAAAAAGAGTTTCGCGAGTATCTCTACCTGTCACGGGATTAGTACCTTTTGCCACTTTACAAAGTTTTTCTATCATATCGTCTCGCAGCAGTGTCTCAGTAAAATCTGCACCGTCAATGATAGCTCCTTCCAGCCTGGTATTGTAAGCGAAAGCACCCTCAAGGATAGCATTAGTTAAATTCGCTTTCATCATGCGAGCTAAATCTAAAGTAGCACCCGTGAAATTAGCGCCTTCTAAATTTGCTTCTTCCATATTGGCCGCAAAAAAGCTGACGCCCCGCAAATCTGCATTAGTAAAATTGCTGTTGCGAAGATTGGCTTTATTAAAGCTGTCGTCAGTCAGAACTTGGCCAGTAAAATCAGCGCCGACTAGGATTTCTTTGTCGTGATCCAAAGCGAAAGCAGGTGCGGGATTAATGCCGATCGCCCCAGCGGCAATTACTGCTAAAATAACAAAACTCAGCAAGAAAGTATAAATATGTTGGCGAATTCGAGAAATCATCATACAAGTTCAAGCTAATGAGCAGTCGTGACAGTTCTGAATTGAATTCTACCAGAAAGCGCGTCAAGCGTAGCTATCCCGTAGGGAATCGCCCGCTTGCCACCGCTGACTCCAATTCCCCCCAATCTCCAAACTCTAGGGATATCGGCACATTGGGAGAAAACTTAGTCGCCGAGTGGTTGCAGCAGCAAGGTTGGGAAATCCTGCACCGCCAGTGGCACTGTCGCTGGGGAGAGATTGACATCATCGCACTCGGAAGAGATGAAGAAAGCGCAAAAAACCGAAGTCTTCCCAATCACACATCCCAAACATTAGCATTTGTAGAGGTGAAAACTCGCCGCCGGGGAAATTGGGATGCGGGTGGAATGTTGGCTATTAATACCACAAAACAAGCCAAACTTTGGCAAACAGCCGAAATATTTTTAAGCACCCATCCAGATTTAGCCAATAATTATTGTCGCTTTGATGTCGCTTTAGTCAGGTGCGAACCTTCACAACAAAACACTAAGCAAATCTTACCACCATTAACAGCAGCGAACTCTCAATCCCCCGTTGCAGGTAACTACCGACTCACCCTGCAAGAATACATTCGATCGGCTTTTAGCATTTAAAAATATATAATAATTAAAATTTAGAGGGTAAAATCTCAAACCAATGCCCCTAGGTCATTTTTAATTGTTAACTTGCCTAGGCTGTCGCGCAGTTCTCTCTTAAGCTTTAACGGAGCTGAAAAAAGCGTTAAATCTTCTCCCGCTTTCCCCTTCTCTCCCTCTCCTGTTCTGTCATCACAGTTAATGTATATGCGTAGCAATCTAGGCCAGAGTTTCCGGGCAATATCCCAGACCCTTGACAAACTGCTGGCGAAACGCTTCAATTTCTTTGCGGTCAGGGCTGCCGTGACAAACCACGGCCACCTGGTAGCGGCGCATCACGCTCAGTGGCGACTGTCCGGTTTCCAAACTCCAAAGCGCCATTTGCAAGCGAATTTCAGGATCGTAAGGAATCCCGAGTTCGTTCATAAAAGCCCGAAAATCCCCGTGCATTTCGGGAGTTAAGTATTGGCTCATTTTCACCTTTACCACCCAGCCGTCAATTTGGTGAATAACAGTGATAAATTGCAAGGGAAGATGATGAGCCGTGCGTAGGTAATCCACGACTCTCAGAGTAAGGCTAGTATTGGCGATGTAGTAGAGGTATTCCATAACGATCCTTATGAGCAAAGCTGATGCTATACCTCTATCCTCGCGGGGTATACCCGCCACCACAAGGGGAAAAGCACCCGACTTTGGATGGGGGTTTTTACCCAATTTGTTACCCAGTTGACAGATCGATCGCACAGGAATTCACTTGATGACAGAGATGGACTGGTCTTTGGACGGCTACGACTACGAACTTCCGCCCTCGCGCATTGCCCAAAATCCCGTAGTGCCGAGGGACAGTTCTCGCTTGCTGGCTGTAGATTCTCCTAGCAGCCAGCAACACCGGATTTTTAGGGATTTACCCGATTTGCTGCAACCGGGCGACTTGCTGGTACTGAACAACACCCGCGTGCTGCCAGCGAGGCTCTACGGGCACAAACCCAACGGCCCGGCTGTGGAGATATTATTGATGGAAGAACGGCAGCACAACTGTTGGCTGGCTTTGGTTAAACCGGGGAAACGCTTAAAGTTGGGAGCAAAAATTGAGTTTGATCCCATCGCCCCTGCCTGTGAGGACTCTACCACAGCTCCTTGCTGTTGCCGAACCGATGCCACGATGCCCCCCCATCGTCGTCGATTGACTGCAACAGTTATAGAGAGGGACGACGCCACAGGGGGACGGCTGTTGGAGTTTGACATCCCCACAGATGAGAATCTGGTGAAGTTTTTGGACGAATACGGCCACATACCCCTGCCGCCCTACATCGAAAATTCCCAAGCTTCAGCGGAACAGTACCAGACTGTTTATGCCGATCGGCTTGGGGCGGTGGCGGCCCCCACAGCAGGCCTGCACTTCACCGAAGAATTGTTCAGCCGCTTGGAACAGCGGGGAATCGAAAAAACTTTTGTCACCTTACACGTCGGAGTAGGGACGTTTCGCCCGGTGGAGGTGGCAGACGTGACGGCTCACAAAATGCACGGCGAATGGGTGGAAGTACCCGCCGCCACCGTCGAGAAAATCCGGGAAACTCAAGCCCGAGGCGGGCGGATCATTGCCGTGGGTACAACAGCAGTGCGAGCTTTAGAGGGAGCCGCCGCCGCGAGTGGCGATTTTTCCTTGCAACCTTTTTGCGGCCAGACTAATTTGTTTATCTACCCTGGTTACAAGTGGCGGGTTGTAGAGGGGATGATTACCAATTTTCACTTGCCCCGCTCTACTTTGATGATGATGATAAGTGCGATGATTGGAAGGCCTCGGCTGTTGGATTTGTACCGAGAAGCGATCGAGCATCAGTACCGCTTTTATTCCTTTGGCGATGCCATGCTGATTTTACCAGCAGCAAAAAAGGATTGATCGATCGGGCATCGGGTTCGCCCCATGCCCGGTATGCCGTTTCTATTCTTCCTCCTCTTCTTCATTGCCGGGATACACGAAGCTGTTGGAACGTCCAGTCAGAACAGATTTGCCCAGAGACAGAGCTTTCTGAGCTGCCACGACAGCTTTGCGCTTCCATGTGGCCTTACGCATATTCTTCTTGGATTTGGAGGTTTTCTTCTTAGGGACTGCCATGACGCTAAATACTTTCTGCTTATATAGACAAACAAACATTCTAGCCGATTTTGTCGGCAATGCTTACTCAAAAAACGGCAATAACTGCTCACCAACCAATATCAAGTAGTAAGGTGCGTCAGCGATTAGCTTCTGGAAAAATAGACAAAATCCCCTAGATCACGCACCCGCAGCAGCTAAAGTTCGTGAAAGTGGTAGATCACGACGCCAGTTACTGCATCGTTCTCGATACTCACATAATCCGTTTTGAGCAGTGCCGTGAAAGCCTCTTCCACTTCGGCAAAAGTAGCGCCGGTTGCCATCACCCCTTGGGTGACAGATAATCTTCCGTTCTTGGTATAAGCTGCCTTCAGGAGTTTAACCCCTAACTGATCTGGAGTTTGCTTGGAATATGTCGCGGCGATCGCCCCGTTGCTGGGATATAGCGGTATACCTTCGCGAGATACGCCGAGTTTGCCCCTGAGACTGGCATTGTGTTCGTCCACCATGTTCGGCAGCAGCAGCAAGTCAAACAATTGCCCAAACCCAAACAAACCAAAGGTAAACAGCCACAGCAAACCCGTACCAATCTTGCCGTTGTAGAGGCGGTGGAGTCCGAAGGGGCCGAAAAAACAAGCTGCCCATAAAAGGTAACTAACACCTAAATTGCTCATTTTCTGACCGTCCTGCCTGGTTATTCTAAGAATTGGAGTCCTTTTATCCATTTTGTACTTTCTATCTGGTGTTTGAACAGTTTGACACCAGCAGATATTTGTGCATAGTCCGAAGTTATTGGTTATTTACTACCAATTCCCCAATTCCCCATGCCCTAGGCCCCATGCCCCATGCCCCATGCCCATGCCCATGAGTAATTTTGCGTAGCAATTCTTAACGCCAGCAACATATTTTCGCGGGCGAGAGCTTGGTAAACTGGAGGGCGTGGAAATTACAGCAGCTTAGACCGGGATTCCACACGGAGCGCCAAACCAAGCGCGCCGCCAGCGCTGGCCGGACATACACGAGCGCGATCGCCCGCAGTACCCGACAATGGAAACAAGCGAGTAGTTATAAGCAGAAATCCAATAAACATATGGTAGATTCCCTCAAAAAACCCACTTTTGAAGAACTGCGGCCGGGAGTGAAAGCCCCAGCCAAAGAAACTATTCTCACGCCGAGATTTTACACAACAGATTTTGACGAGATGGCCAAAATGGACATCTCGGTAAACGAAGCCGAACTAGAAGCAATTATCCAAGAGTTCCGCGTTGACTACAACAAAAACCACTTCGTGCGGGATGAGGAGTTCGCTCAATCTTGGGATCACATTGACGGCGAAAAACGCCAGTTGTTCATTGAGTTTCTAGAACGTTCATGCACCGCTGAGTTTTCTGGGTTCTTGCTTTACAAAGAATTGGGACGCAGGCTCAAAGACAAAAATCCAGTGCTCGCCGAGGGTTTCAACCTGATGTCCCGCGACGAAGCGCGGCACGCCGGATTCCTCAACAAAGCGCTGTCCGACTTTAATTTGTCCCTGGATTTGGGTTTCTTGACAAAGAGCCGCAGTTACACATTCTTTAAGCCGAAGTTTATTTTCTACGCCACTTATTTGTCTGAAAAGATTGGTTATTGGCGCTACATCACGATTTACCAGCACTTAAAAGCCCATCCTGAAGACCAGATTTATCCGATTTTCCGATTCTTTGAAAATTGGTGCCAGGATGAAAACCGCCACGGAGATTTCTTCGATGCGGTGATGAGAGCTCAGCCTCAGATGTTGAACGATTGGCGCGCTAAGCTGTGGTGCCGTTTCTTCTTGCTGTCGGTGTTCGCGACAATGTATCTCAATGATATCCAGCGTGCGGGTTTTTATCGATCGCTCGGTCTAGATGCTCGCGAATACGACATCGAAGTCATCAAAAAGACCAACGAAACAGCAGGCCGCGTATTCCCCGTCATGCTGGACGTGAACAATCCAGAATTTTATGAACGGCTGGATATTTGCCTCAAGAACAATCAGCAGTTGACAGCAATTGTTGCTTCTAATACTCCGAAATTCTTGCAATTCTTCCAAAAATTGCCTTTGTACTTGTCGAACGGCTGGCAGTTGTTGAAGCTGTACTTCATGAAAACAATTGAATCACCTTCAGTACAGGGCGCTGTGCGTTAAGTTTTGATTTTTCATCCTCTGTGACGGCGGTTCTGCGGCAAGCAGAGCCGCTTTTTTTAGGTATAATGTTAGATTAGTTTTGATGCTCGATCGTGCGATCGAGTTTCAAATTCAAGCGAAATTTATGAAGGAGTTAATTGTGAGATGAAGGGTGAGTAATATGATATCGGGAAGACGCAACTCTTTTGTAGACTACAAAGCAGATGGACACAACTGGATAACTTTGATGACAGGAGAATACTATCCAGATATCTTACAAGAGGCTTGCCAACTTTACGAACCAGTTTTAGTAATGTTTGGGCAATTACTCAGGACTTCTGAATCATCAGTGCGCCTATTTATACAGATTTCTGAGGTTCCTAGCACATGGATGCGAGTTCAACTTCTCAGGGTGTTTCGCAAGTATGTTAGCCCTGAGATTCCAGTTGAAATGCTCAGAAGGAAAAAAAAGACAGCGGATATTTGCAATCAGTTTGGATCTCGTTTTAGGTCTGTTCAAGAAGTTCAAGCTGCATACATGACTCGTCCTATTCCTGACGAGGCAATGTCCGCTTTGTTGTGGGAATACAAAAGTCGTGGCAACAAAGGATACGACCTAACTGAAAGGTTTTTTTCCTTATTCCGCTTACATTTTCCATACTTGGCAATCCGAGGGCCAGAGCGAGCCGGAAAAGATATCCTGATGGGAAATGTCTTCGCAAACTATTCCAACCCGAAACGCCCAGTTGATTTTGCAATCTACGATATTAATGAAAATGAATTGCTGGCAATAGGATTAGCACGATATGATTCAGATAGAGGTGGTGCACAAGAAGACGATCGAACAGGCGGTTATCGTAGCTGTGCTGATGAAATCCTCAGTTACGCACAAAATCACAATTTAAGAACTAAGGTAATTTTTTTGAATGATGGGCCTGGTCTTTTACTCGGTTCAATGTGGGATGACTACGCAGATATTGAAAATAGTTGGCCAGATCAGATTATGGTATTGACACTGCGTATGGTTCCAGACCGAATTACAGTGGAATGGCTGCGTTCTTAAAAATAGGAGTGAGAATGGCTACTGGTATTTCAAAAAAACAATCGAAAGATCAAGCTACATCCAATCTTAATGAAAGTAAATTAAACAATAGCTTGGATGCGTGTTTTTTATATCCGGGAAAACAGCCTGCTAGTGAAGTTTTAGGCACTAAGAAAGCTAAATGTGTAAAATTGTGGGCTAACAATGAACAGCCAAGTGGGCTGGATGAAAACCGTATATACTATGGTGATAACTTGCCCATTTTAGCAAATTTACTTCAAGATAACTCTGTTCAAGGTAAAGTAAAATTAATTTACATAGATCCGCCTTTTGCAACGAAAACTATATTTAAATCGCGATCTCAGACTGATGCTTATTCTGACTTATTAGCAGGTAACAGCTATATTGAATTTATTCGTCAGAGGTTGATACTATTGAGAGAGTTATTAGCTGATGACGGCTCAATATATGTCCATCTTGATGATAAAATGGCATTTTATATCAAGGTGATTATGGATGAAATTTTTGGTCAACGCAATTTTAGAAATTGGATTACTCGCAAAAAATGTAATCCAAAGAACTACACAAAAAAGACTTACGGCAATGTTTCAGATTTTATCCTGTTTTATAGTAAATCAGATACTTATGTCTGGAATCGTCCTGTTGAAGAATGGACAGATAAGCGCGCCAACAAAGAATATGAATACATTGAAAAGGAAACTGGACGGCGATATAAAAAGGTTCCGATTCATGCGCCTGGAGTGCGAAATGGCGAAACTGGAAAGTCTTGGCGAGGGATGAATCCGCCACCGGGAAAGCATTGGCAATTTCCACCTCAAACACTAGATGAAATGGATGCTAGAGGGGAAATATATTGGTCTGCAACAGGAAATCCCCGTCGCAAGATATATTTGGATAGCAGTAGCGGGATTCCCGTACAAGATATTTGGCTAGAGTTTCGCGATGCTCACAATCAGAATATTAAAATTACAGGTTATCCAACTGAGAAAAACCGCGATTTACTTAGTCGAATTATTCGAGCTTCATCAAATCCTGATGATTTAGTGCTCGATTGCTTTGCTGGTTCTGGTACGACTTTGAGTGTGGCTTCGGAGTTTGGGAGGAGATGGATAGGAATTGATAATAGTTCTGAGGCGATCGCAACTACTTTGCGCCGTTTTGCTAAGGGTTGCGAACGAATGGGCGATTTTGTCAGCCAGCAAACATCGCTACACCAGAATCCATCGGATGACGAGTCTCGCCAATTATCGCTTTTTAACTTAGATGAATCTATATTTCAAGCTGAGTCTCCCTTAGAAAAAAGCGAGATGATTAATAACTTTGATCTTTATGCAACTGATTCGTTTGCTGGGGAACTAGAAGATATTGTGAGGCAATGGAGAGAATGGCAGTAGCAGCGGACAATAAAACTCACAAAAAGCATTCCGCCACATCGCAAAAATTGGCTCGACTATTACCATATAAGATTTATCAACTATTAACCTGACTTGATATCCTAGCTGTTTTTCATAAAATTTATCGCCATTCCCCCTGAATAGTAAAAGCCGCCCAATAATAAGGAGAACGCCACTCTTCCTGCTTCCACATTTCCAGTTGTGCCGCCCTCAATGCTGCCGCTGGCCTTAACCCTTTTTGCAGCATTCCCTGATAGAAACTCGACATTAATGTAGCTGTTCCTTCATCATCCACATTCCACAAACTCACCACAACTCGCTGAGCCCCTGCATACATAAATCCCCGTGTCAATCCTACCATGCCCTCGCCTTGAATGTTCTGCCCTAATCCGGTTTGACAGGCACTTAACACTACTAAATCTGCTGCTAATTTGAGATTGAAAATATCAGTAAGTCGCAGAAATCCGTTTAAGGGATTCCCCTTTTCATCTACCAGTGACAAGATGATTCCCGATAGTTCCGGGTTAGTGCTATTCGCTAAACCGTGAGTGGCAAAATGAATGATTTTATATTGGCTTAAGTTCTGACTGGTTGCTGCGGCGCGGCTGGCTTCAAAATCCAAAGATGCGGTGCGAGAATTGGCCGGAACTAACGCTTGAATGATTTGAGCTTCTTGGCGAGTGAATTGTAAACGGCTCAACTGTATGTTATTGGCGCGGCTAGAGCGGCTTAAACCGAGATTTACTGATTCTATTGCTTGGGGATTGGCGCTATTAGACTGGGTTCTGACTCGTTCATCGTCACCGCTAAAAACTGGATCGGCGAGCATTGCTAAAGTCCGAGTTGGGGGTTGTCTGTCATTGTAGTTTTGTCTTAAGATTCCCAAGGTGGAAGCAGAAGGCAGCAGCACAATTTCATGGTCTACAATTAAAGGCGGATTCGGATTTTTACCGGGTGTTTCCGGGAGTGAGAGGGCGGCAAAGGGGAGGTAATTGAGAATGCCGTCGCCAACAATCAGCAGGCGTTTTTGAGCGAGTTGTGCTGCTACGGGCTGTAAAATAATTTGACTGAGCGTGTTGTTAGCTTTAGCAACTCGAGCGGGAATTTTTCGGTAGCGCGGGTTAGTCACAGCATTGCGGAAATTGCGGGCGACTTTTTCGATGTCAACCTGTTTGGGCAATTCATAACTGGTGATACTGGTTTTAGTCACAGCCCAGAGATAGCTACGATGTTTCCCTAAAGAATACTGGAGTAAAATGGTATTGTCATCGAGGATTTGTTGTTGAATCTGTGCCAGCGTTAGAGGTTGCGGTTGGGTGAGGGTGGCGTACCGGGGACTGGTGGAGCGGATTTGGGCTTGAATGTCCTGATATTGTCCTAGTAAAGTTTGCCGTTTTTGGTCTAATTCTACTTTTTCTGCGGGGGTATGATTGGGGCGGCTTAGAGTTTCGATTCGGCGTGTTTCTAAGGCATCGAGTTGCTGTTGTAAATTGCGTTCTTGCTGCAATAATTCCGGGGCTACACCTTGGCGAATATCGGCGTTTGCTTCTTGAAGAAGTTCGAGAAGGCTGCGGGCACGGGAACTTTCGCTGGCTTCTAAGGCTTTGCGATCGTAACCAGAGTTGGGATTGGTTTTGTGCAGTTCCATTAACAGGTCAATGTATAACTGGTAATAGTGTTGTACGGTGGCAAAGTATGAGATGCGGAGCTCGTGGTTGGTAATTTTGGTGCGGAGGTTTTCGATGATTTTGATGGAGGTTTCAATGTCAGTGAGGGCTGCGATTAAATTGCCTCGATCGCCTTTGATATTAGCCATATTGTAGAGGGTGAGGGCTTCCCCAGGACGATCGCCCACAGCGCGAAACAGTGGCAGGGCTTGGTTGAAATATTCTTCTGCTTTCTGCTGTTTTCCCAATTCTGAGTAAGTATTACCTGCATTGTTGAGGGTGTGGGCTTCTCCACGCGGATCTCTCGCTTTTTGTCTCAAATCGAGGGCTTGTTTGTAGTAGTCGAGGGCTGTTTGTTTTTCTCCCAAATCTGAATAGACTAAGCCAGTATTGTTGAGGATAGTGGCTTCCTTAGCCCGATCGCCCATAGCGCGGAATAAGGGAAGGGCTTGGTTGAAATACTCTTTTGCTTTCTGTTTTTCTCCCAAATCGTTGTAGGCTAAGCCGATGTTGTTGAGTGTGGTGGCTTCCGCAGTGCGATCGCCCAAAGATGTGTCGCTGTTTGCGGGTAGGTTCGAGATGTTGCTGAGGTTGATACTTGCTTCAGGGCGATCGCCCATT
>Ga0075157_10002775_pt1 | contig 10091 bp, 5 predicted proteins | sample JI81BgreenDNA_FD_70967 | JGI IMG/M metagenome (GOLD analysis project Ga0075157, IMG submission 70967) | Wastewater effluent complex algal communities from Wisconsin, to seasonally profile nutrient transformation and Carbon sequestration -... | ecosystem: Engineered > WWTP > Effluent > Algae...
CCTTCACTTCTAACCCAAATCGGACTTTTTCTTTGATTTTGCCCGATGCGATCGATCCTTGGGTGCAGGTTCCTCTCGTCAGACAATGGCAGCACGTTTTGCAAGTGCGACCGCTATTGGCTCAAATTCCTGCTGATGCTAGCGTGGCAGCGACGAATACTATTGTGCCGATTTTGTCAAGCAGGCGGGAAATTCTCAGGTTTCCGATGTTGGAACTCCGCAATGATGCGGGGAAGGCAGTGAAGATGCAATATGTAATTGCCGATTTGTGGCAGTTGCAGCAGTATCAGGCTGCGTTTCGCGCGGAACGGGGACAGTTGCGGGAAATCGTACCGGCGATCGATCGAATGTCCAAATCTGGAGAGTACGGCATTGTTGGCTTTGAAGACGGCGCGATTTTGATGCGTCAGGGTGCTGTTTCTAATTCTGCATCAGTTGCTGCTTGGACTCGTTTTCGGCGCGAATTGGAGCCGATTTTGAAGAAACAGTAAGCGGGTAGGCGCGATCGCCATTGCTGCCCTCAGTGGCTCAAATCTTGAGGAAACCTGTTTTTTTCAGGTAATGGCGATCGAGCAATTTCCTGCAAAAACCAGGTTTAGCCATGATTTTCTGTCTTGGTTGCTGCCAAAAGTCAGGCATTCGGCATCAACTTGCGCTTAACTTAAATTTAAGGGTGATAATTATACAATAAATCTGTTAATCCTAAACATTAAGTTATATAAAAAATTTGGAGGAAGAAAGATGAAAATTTTGGTATTGGCATGGGAGTTTCCTCCCAGAATCGTAGGCGGTATCGCCCGCCACGTATCAGAACTATATCCAGAATTGGTGAAGCTGGGACACGAAATTCACTTAATTACAGTAGAGTTCGGCCACGCGCCGATGTACGAAGTGGTGGAAGGAATACGTGTGCATCGGGTGGTGGTGGGGCACGCTAGGGACTTTTTTCACTGGGTGGCGAACCTTAACCAAAGCATGGGCTACCAAGGCGGGAAACTGATGCTTGAGGAAGGCCCCTTTGATATCATCCACGCTCACGATTGGCTAGTGGGAGATGCGGCGATCGCCCTCAAGCATACCTTTAAAGTACCGCTAATTACCACCATCCACGCCACCGAATACGGGCGCTTCAACGGCATCCACAATGAAGGGCAGCGCTACATTAACGCCAAGGAAAACGACCTCGCTTACAATTCTTGGCGGGTAATTGTTTGCAGTGATTATATGCGGCGGGAAGCCGAACGGGTACTAGCGACTCCGTGGAACAAAATAGAGGTAATTTACAACGGAATTAGACCAGATAAAAAGCCCCGATGGCACGAATTTGACGCGATGAACTTCCGTCGTCAGTTTGCTGCAGACGACGAAAAAATAGTTTATTATGTAGGAAGAATTAGCTACGAAAAAGGTATTTCTGTATTTCTAAATGCAGCACCTAAAGTAATTTGGGAAATGGGGGGTAAAGCGAAAATAGTAATTGTTGGCGGCGGCAATACAGACCATCTAAAACAGTTAGCTTGGCATTTAGGAATTTGGAATAAGTGTTATTTTACTGGGTTCATGTTTGAGGAACATCTCGACAAATTTCAGACGGTGGCTGACTGCGCGGTTTTCCCCAGTCTTTACGAACCTTTTGGGATTGTAGCGTTAGAAAGCTTTGCTGCAAGAGTGCCTGTGGTGGTTTCGGATGCGGGCGGACTTCCAGAGGTGGTGCTGCACACTAAAACTGGCGTTGTTACTGAGGCAAACAATCGGGATTCTTTGGCCTGGGGAATTTTGGAGGTTTTGAAAAATCCGGGTTACGCGCAGTGGTTGGTTGACAATGCTTATCAAGATTTGGAACGCCGGTTTAGTTGGCCGAAGTTGGCGATAGAAACCCAGTGGGTTTATGAACGGGTGGTGGAGGAAAGGGCTGAGGTTGATTGGTAAGAATGCTCTTTTTTGACAGTTGACAGTTGACAGTTGACAGTTGACAGTTGACAGTTGACAGTGAGTCGAATATCAACTTTTTTGGGGCAAATCTTAAGAATTTGTAACACAATGATAGAGACACTCGAACTTACTTTGAGTGCACTCATAAGATTTAAAGGGAATTCGCATCTTGAATATTTTTAGGGAAATCGATCCCCAACCCAGACGCAGCTTACTGATTTTATTCACCGCAGGGCTGCTATTCTGGTCGAGTTTGGCTTCGCTACTGCCAACTTTGCCGCTGTACGTTCAATTTGTGGGCGGCACAAAACAGCAAATTGGCTTTGTGATGGGTGCATTTGCGATCGGACTTTTGCTATCGAGGCCACAATTGGGCAAAATAGCCGACAGCAGGGGGCGAAAACAAGTTTTGCTTCTAGGTGCGTCAGTTGCTGCGATCGCCCCTTTGGGCTACCTGTTAGCTCAATCTATCCCCTTACTGTTACTTCTTCGCGCTTTTCACGGTATTAGCATCGCCGCTTTTACCACAGCTTACAGCGCTTTGGTAACAGATTTGTCGCCACCAGGAAAGCGGGGCGAATTAATCGGTAACATGAGTTTGGTAAGTCCTATTGGTCTAGCATTTGGCCCGGCTATTGGCGGATTTGTGCAAGCTGGGGTTGGTTATACTCCTTTGTTTGCGATGTCGGCAGTTTTCGCTGCAATAAGTGTATTTTTTACCTGCCAAATTGCGGAACCTAATTTTGCCGATTTAACAAAATCGGACTCGCTATCGGAGGACAAAAATAGCCAAAAATACTGGAAAATGCTCTGGAATCCGAGAGTGCGGATTCCGGCTTTAGTGTTATTGGTGGTTGGTTTGGTATTCGGAACTTTGAGCACTTTTATGCCTTTGTTTATCCAAGAAACCAAGGCTAATTTCAATCCGGGATTATTTTATTCTACGGCAGCTATCGCCAGTTTCGGTATGCGGTTAGTCACGGGACGGGCTTCGGACAAATACGGCCGCGGCTTGTTTATTTCTGGCGGCTTAATCTGTTATGCCCTATCTATGTTATTGTTGTATTTTGCTAACAACACCAGTGCTTTTTTAATAGCAGCTTTGGTTGAAGGTTGCGCGGGCGGTACGGTTTTGCCGATGATGGTAGCGCTGATGTCGGACAGGTGCGAACCTCATGAAAGGGGCCGGTTGTTTTCGCTTTGTATTGGCGGATTTGATTTAGGCATTGCGATTGCTGGGCCGACTTTAGGCTTTGTGGCTGAACAAGTTGGCTACAGAAATATGTTTGGTTTTGCTGCTGGCCTCGCTGGCTTGGCTTTGCTGATTTTTATTACTCAGTCTAGCAAGGGCTTGTCTAATTCGATGAAGTTTGCGATCGGTCGAGGCAAAGATGTTTATGCTTTGAACCGATGATATTACAGAAGCAAGAAGGAAGAGGCAATCATGGGACTTACCAAAAAACCCGGTTTCTCCCAAAAATCGTGAATCTATGCGACAGATATTGAGGCAGAAACCGGGTTTTTGTTCCCGCGCAGCATTCTGAAAAACAGGCAAGATGCCTGTTCCACAAAGATTAAAAAAGTTCTGAGTTTTAAATCGTGAGTTGAATTAATTTCTTAATTCAAAACTCAAAACTCAGAACTCAGAACTCACAGCTTATAACGTTTTTAAATGGGCTTGGAGGGATTCGAACCCCCGACCTCATGGTTCGTAGCCATGCACTCTATCCAACTAAGCTACAAGCCCCTGTTGAGTTAAGATTTAATCTAAAATTGATTAAGTTCTTTTCTCACAGAATCTAACAGTAACACCATTACCAAAAAAATGCAAGACCTTTCGCAAACTTTTTCTAAATTGCCCGATCGCACACAGCTAACTCACCTCAACAACAGCGGGGAAGCCCAAATGGTGGACGTTTCGGCGAAGGTGCCGACTGTTCGGCAAGCTGTGGCTGCTGCCAGGGTGCGGATGCTGCCGGAGACGTTTGCGGCGATTGAAGCGGGGAATGCGCCGAAAGGTGATGTGTTGGGCACTGCAAGGCTGGCTGGAATTATGGCGGCGAAGCAGACGGCGCATTTGATTCCTCTGTGTCACCCTCTGCCGCTGAGTAGCGTGGAGGTGCAGGTGATGCCGGATGCTGGGTTGCCGGGGTATCAAATTCGGGCGACGGTGAAAATCAAGGCGGAAACTGGGGTGGAAATGGAGGCGCTGACGGCGGTTTCGGTGGCGGCGCTGACTTTGTATGATATGGCGAAAGGATTGGAAAAGTCGATCGCCATTGAGTCAATTCGCCTGGTGAGTAAAAGTGGTGGCAAGTCTGGAGACTATGAAAATAATGTAGAGGCATAATACCAATTTCATAAAGTAGCGCTAGATATTACCCCCCCAACCCCCCCTCCCGCGGGGGGGCTAAGACTTCATCCATAGCACATCTTTAGAAAAATGGTATAAGTTTCCAGCCGAAAGAGGGATGCAGCATTCAAAAAGCTGCACTTATGATTAAAATAGGCACTGAACTACTATCAAGTGAAAAACTATGCCTCCTCGTTGGCCTCGCAAACCCGATCGCAATGATCCAGAGTACCGCCGTTTAGATGACCGGATGAATTTTGCTATCCACGTCGGTCTTTTTTCTGCTACCAATTCTGGGTTGTGGTTTGTTCACAATTTGCAAAAGGCTGATTGGCCTTGGGCAATTTCGGTAACGGGTGGATGGGCTCTAGTAGTTTTGGCCCACGCGATTTACCATTTTGCGATCGCCGATTATTCGCCCCTCACCAAAGATTCTGGCTGAAGGCAGTTGTCGGCGATTTGTTAAGTCTTTTGATTGATAACAAATAACTTTCGGCTTTTTTGATATGGCTAATACTACACAGGCGATCGAATCCTTAGCAGCCGAAATCGGCGAAAATGTCTACATTGACATTGCCAAATGGCATTTGTATCTCAATGATGCCCACCTGCATACAGTTGTTGCCCAACAACTTTATTCGATGCTGGAAGATGGCGATTTAGATGCTGACAAAGTTGGACAAGTTTTGCAAGGAATTCCAGTCAAGTTGGGCGGCGGCAAGCGGGAAGTGCCGCTTGCCGATTTGATTCCGATGCAGTGTCAAGTTCAGTTGATGGATGTGCTTGAGGAATTTCAGCGGAAGATGTGATACAGCAGATTTCACATTTATGAAGTACACCCCCAGATAAATCCCGGTAGGGACACTCCAAGAGCCCAAGGAGTGTCAACTTAAGCTGTGAGTCCGCCAGTCCTCTCGCCAGTCCGCCAGTCCGCCAGGGAATGAATTCCCTGTCTAATAGCTAAAGTCCTCTGAAAGAGGACTGATGAGTTTAAAAATTCTTCTTCTGAGTCCTCTTGAGAGGACTTTCGCTTTGAGGCAGGGGTTTCAACCCTTGCCGGACTATGGGTTGTACTTAAGTTGACACCTATGGGCATTGCCGTATCCTACACTTCCTAAACCTGGAATACGCTGTATCAATTGTTGATTTGGGTTTAAGTGCGATCGCCTTTTTTGGTCTTTTTGTACCGAAGGGCGATCGCGCTTTTCCTTCCTTTCCTAAACCAGCATGAAATTAGCCGATGTTATCGCATCCGCACTCACTCCAACCATCACACCTAACTGCTCCCCTGTCAAGAGATTCTTAATAATAGTTCCCTGAGTATTTTGAGTTATTTCTAACTGACCAAAACTCAAACCACCGCTTAATCCAATCAAATCTTGACCGACGGTAAAATCAGCGATAATATCAAATCCTTCACCAGTTGTTAAGGCAAAGATATCGTTGCCGCTACCGCCAATCAAACTATCATTTCCCATGCCTCCATCCAGGATATCGTTGCCTTTGCCACCAGTGAGAGTATCGTTGTCTGCGCCTCCCAAAAGAGTATCATTTCCGGCACACCCTCCTAGGATATCTGCTCCTTCATCACCATTGATTAAGTCATTACCTTCACCGCCGCAGATGGTATCATTTCCCTGTTGTCCAAACAGATTGTCATCACCTTGACTGCCAAGCAGGATGTCGTTACCTTTGCCTCCATATAAGGTGTCATTATCCTTACCACCATCGATGAAGTCATCATCTTTGTTGCCATAAATGATGTCAATACCTTCGCGGCCATGTAAGAAGTCATTGCCTTTGCCTCCGAAGATTAAGTCGTTACCCGACTCGCCAAGAACGATGTCGCTTCCTTCATCTCCGTAGAGAGTATCTTCATCTTTGCCTCCGGCGATGAAGTCATTGCCTTGGTTGCCATTAATAATGTCATTATCGGCACCACCGTATAGGTTGTCATCCCCGGATTTGCCCTCGAATATGTTGGCAGCATCGCTACCTAGTAATTCATCGTTTTGGGCAGTGCCTATTTGAATGTCGGATGCGTCGAGTATGGTGTTTTCAACTGAGTTGGGTCGGTTTAAGTTGGGATAGGTAATTTGGTCGCAGATGCACTCATCGTCTGAGAGGTTATTAGTTGTTGGCGTGGGAGTTGCTGTTTCCGATGGTGTCGGTGTTTCCGACGCTGTTTCCGATGTTGTCGGTGTTTCCGAGGCTGTTTCTGATGGGGTCGGGGCGATCGGTGTTGGTGTGACGGGTGTGGTGCCAGTGTCAGTGCCGGTTTCGGTAGAGTCCTCCGAGCCATATTGTACGTTTTTGACAGTCAGGGGGCTTTCAACATTCGCCTCTGCAATCATCTTGTCAAAAGCAGCGCCCGTGTTTTCAGCAAGCGCCTCCTCAATGTTCTTCGTACCAGCCCCCACTTGCTGGAGGTCTTTAGCCACCTCAGCTAACATCGCCTTTTCCACTTGAGCGAGGCGAAGCGCCGCCTCTGCGATCGAGATATTACTGGCTGCAATATCGCTGATGCGCTGATTGCCAGCAGCAATGATTTTTGCCACATTGCCTGCTAGACTGGCAACTTCTGGCTTTTGCACGCTTTGGGCAACTGACTCAATCAACTTCTGCAACAGAGCCGGATCGCTCAAGTTTACAGGAGTTCCCGGCTCTACAACCTTAGATAGCTCTCCGATGACTTTTGTGGCAATCTCCACTTTAGAAAGATTGGAAGCACTGGCAAATAAATTGGTCACCAAGACAATTGCAACTTGAACCTGAACGTGCGGGCTGTAGATAATTAACCCAGTAAGTTCATTGTCCCGCATCGCTTCGATCGCATCGTAATTGCCCAAGTCAACATCTGCCGGAATTCCCAAAGCCGCCTGCACCTTGGCTTGAGCCTCTTCTGCATCCATTCCTTTGCGCTCTAACTCGCTGACCAAGGTCGTAAGCGGAGTGATGGTCGTACCTTCAGAAGCAAACAGGGGCGTTTCCAGAGGCAAATTCGTGGCAGTATTGATGCCACCAATTCCCACCACCCGGCCCTCTTCCGGGTCTAGGAAACCGCTTTGGTTGGTATCGAAATTAGGGACAAAAATATCTAAATCATAGGTACCGTCAGCGTTAGTAATCGTAAAGGGTTCGTCGGGATCTAGAATTCCATTAAAGTTGCCATCAAAGAAAACCTCACCCCCAGTCACTTCACTGTTAAACAGCTTTCCAAAGAATTTACCGACAGCTTTGCCTGCCTTGACGACTGGCTTCACACCACTGCTAAAGCTCTGAACGGTATCCTTAATAGCCGCTTTAGGACCTTGGCTAATCATGTTGAAGGGTAGAGTCAGCACTGAACCCACAACGTTTCTGCCAGTGTTAGCTAACTTATTGATCGGTTCTAATATGGGAGCCGGCAAAATCTTTTTGATAACAGGGTTATCTGTTATAGCAACAGCTAAGTTTAAAGCGCGGTAAGCCGGATTGAAATTCAAATAGGTCTTGCCCGTAGCCTCAGCAATTCCTCTAACTGTAAAGGATTTTGGCAGAACTGGAAAGGGAACAAACACATCGAACAAGCTGGGAGATTTTGATGTCCCTTGGGGAGTGGTAGAGTTTCCAGTTTCCCAACCAAATTTTGCCAGTGGGAAAGTTGCCAGGTTGTTCTGGTACAGGGTTTTCTTTAACGGCCCAATACCTGCTGTGGCTCGAATATCCAACGAACCATTAATTGTGCCGGAAACTGAATTGATGATATTCCAAGGTTGGGCGGTGTTGAGGACAGTATCTATCTCGGAAGCCCGCAATTTCCCATCGCTTCTACCTTCTCGCTCTCCAGCATCTCGCAAATCGACGTTGACATTTCCCTTGATTCCGCCCAGGATGTAAAAATCGGCTACCTTAATATCTGGGCCAGCTTTGGCAGCGATATTTGCGGAGATTGTCAGTTCGGGAACGTCTTGGCCAGTTCCGTCAGCGTTCTTGCGATCGCTGACATAAAAGCCATCTCTTAACAATTGGATTTTATCCGAGGCGTAGTTCGTTCCTTTCCACTGTTGCAGTCCGTAGGTGTCATAGCCAAATTTTAGGTCAGCCTTTGCTTTCAAGTTTCCTTCAAAGCCTACACTCACCGGTGGGAAAGGAGGCAGAGGCTTTGTAATATTTATCGGCACATCCAAATCCAGATTGTCCAAATTCAGGGTCACAATTGGGACATCTGGTTTGCCTAAAAGTAGCTGGATGGCTGTTTCTGGCTTAGTGATAATTGGCACGTCCAGTCCATCAACCACCTCTAACGCTGTCAGAAGTGCAGCAGCTTTCGGATTTTTTTTCTTAAGCTCTTCCTTGCCTATTTCAACGATAGCTTTAGCCTGCGGAGATGTTTTCTCGAACTCTTCTATCCGTTTTAACGGGTTGTAATTATCTAGTTTAAAAGAGCCGAGATCCATCAAAATAGTCTCATTGTTTTTGATGGAATCGTTAACCAGCTTAGTCACCCGGTCTAACTTGACGATTGTTTCTATGAAGCCAGTGGATATTGGTCGGCCTGACAAACTGGAAAGGGTAGATACCATTTCGATGACACTGACCCGCTTCCGGTTGCCATCTATATCCTTAAACAAATTCTCCAGCCCGATTTTGGAAAATATCTGCGTGTCCGCATTCAGGAAATCAATAACTGGCCGAAAGGGTTTAAGAACCTGGTCAACCTTAGTGAAAACAGGTTGGGCAATGCCGGTTATAAATTCGCCAAAATCCAGTTTTGCATTATTGACCTCAACATTGGGTATGCTAGCAGAACTGACGGATTTACCGTTGACGTAATCAGCTTTTGGAAACCCGAACTTCATCTCGAAGACCAAGTTGGGGAATGCTTTGCTGACCACATTTGTCCGGCCTTTCAGGCTCAGATCCCCACTGGTGGAGAATGTAGACTGTGATAAGTTTTGCGGGTTGTAGGAACTATTGAGTTCTGCCTCGGTCAGGCGATCGCCATCATTGATACCTCCCAGATTATCTAAGTCATTCAGCTTGAGCTGATATGTGCCCCCAATTTTAGTGCGCTTGCCTTCGGTGGTATTTTCGTTGAGGGTGGCTGGGAAAAATCCTAGTTTTGCAGAAGTCTTGAACGAGTCATTTAGACCAAACCCCAGGTTAGTCGTCAGATTCGTTTTGGTCGTATCGATATAGTTGCCAAAAGTTTTGCTGTTACCCAGGCTGAAGTTTAACTGATAATCGAGGTTGGCATTCCCATTACCATCGGCGTTAAAGCCAAGGGCAGGCATTCCTATATCTTTGAGGACGTTAACTGTACCGAGTTGATATTTCCGGCCTACTGCAATATCCCAGGTGCTTTCCTCGTTAGTCGTATTCTTTTGAACCCTAATGTTGAAGTTAGTTCCTAGAGAACTCCGCAGGTTTGTTTGTAACTGCTCTGCCGTTAAATCACTACCTGTTTTGAGCGCATTAACCAGGCCATTTTTGAAGCTACCAATAAAATCTTGATTGAGGTTCTGGAAGGGGCCGATGATGGGAAGCTTAATACTTTCCTGTTCTTTTTTAAGAATTTCATCCAGCTTGGTCAATCCAGTTTCTACAATGGAAAAAACCTTAGTATCAGCGGCGACAGCAGTGGTGAAATTCCAAGCAGTTGCACCTGTAGTACCGGCATAATTATTACCAGCTAAATCTTTAATTGCACCGCTGGCAATTTCAACGTAGTAATCAGTACCGGGCGCTAAATCTGCTGTGGGATTAACGGTGACGGTACTACCGCTAACGGTGACATTTGTTGAGGTAACATCAATGGTTTCTA
>Ga0075157_10002777_pt1 | contig 10090 bp, 8 predicted proteins | sample JI81BgreenDNA_FD_70967 | JGI IMG/M metagenome (GOLD analysis project Ga0075157, IMG submission 70967) | Wastewater effluent complex algal communities from Wisconsin, to seasonally profile nutrient transformation and Carbon sequestration -... | ecosystem: Engineered > WWTP > Effluent > Algae...
CAATAAATTTTAAGGCTTTTTCTCTTAACTCTTCATCTAAGCTTTCTTGATAGATATACTCAAAATCAGGGATATAAGTGTTTTTTAGTTGGAGAAGCTTATCCCATGCTTTTAGGCGTAGTTCTTTTTCAGGACAAAAACATACAATGTCTCTATATACAGAACTGTCTTGTTTGCGTTTTAGAAGTCTTTTGGTTGCTTCTATTCGATCATTATCATGAGGAGATTTAGAAACAATTGCAATTAAAGGTAATGTCTCTTTTGTATTTTGTTCAAGAATTCTCTTGGATGCTTCTGCAATATCATGTTCTACATTGCTATAAGCTACAATATAACCTAAATTGGCTATATTGGGATTCAAAGGAAGTAATAAACTTCCTGCTTCATCCTGTATTTTTTGATAGTGGCAAAAAACTAAGATATAAGATAAATCTCCTTCTGTTGTGGGCATTTTTTTAAACATTTCCCAGAAAATATCTAAAAAAGGTAAATAGACGATTTCATTATACGTATAACTTTTAAAAATATGTGAGTAATCATGGATGCTCAAATCTGATTTTAATAGTTTCTGAATAACTTTCTGAGCAGTGTGCTGATGATAAGAAAATAAAGATGCTCTGATGAGTATCGATATACTAACATTCTCCTTTTCAAGTATTTGTTCGATGGCTTCATCCCCAACAAGGCTTCTTATATTGTGCAGAACAATACTTTCTAGTTCATCAGCAGATGGGTTCATTTTTAAAAGTTTTTTGGCAACTTCTGTACGCAACTCTTTGGAAGCACTTCTGAGTAAAAGAGCTAATTCTGTAGAATTTAAGTCATTTTTGAATAATTTTTGACTTACTAGAATTTCAAAATACTCAGGGTATCTAATATTTTCTACAAGAATTAACAACTGTTCTTTGGAGAGAGAATTGATGAATACTTCTTCCCAACCAGCAGTTTCTTTTAAAGAAATGCCTAAATATTTCTTGATTTGTTTAAGAAGATACATTTCTACAATTTATCCAGAAAATGAGCCATCTGTGTTTGAAGATTTTTTGCTTTTTCCGCAGCTTTCAAGGCAAAGTCTTTCTCATTGGAGGCATAAATAATCTCTCTGGAGGAATTAACAAGTAAACCTACATGACTGTTTAAGCCGTATTTGGATACTTCTTCCAAACTCCCACCCTGAGCACCCACGCCAGGAACTAAAAGAAAATGATTGGGAGCTAATGCCCTGATTTCCTGCAATTTTTCTGCTTTGGTTGCACCTACAACATACATCATTTGGGTTTCATCTGCCCACATCTGCGATTTTTTAATGACCTCTTCAAATAATAAATCTCCTTTTTGTAGAGAGAGTTGTTCAAAATCTTGGCTTCCTGTATTGGAAGTAAGAGCCAAAAGAATAACCCATTTGCCATTAAAATCTAAAAAGGGCATTACAGAATCTTCACCCATATAAGGGGCAACGGTAACAGCATCAAAATTCATTCTTTCAAAGAAAGCTTTGGCATACATAGTAGAAGTATTGCCTATATCTCCTCTTTTGGCATCAGCAATATTGAAAGTATCTTTGGGCAAATATTCAATAGTTTTTTGTAAACTTTCCCAGCCTCTTGCCCCTAAAGCTTCATAAAAAGCTGTATTGGGTTTATAAGCTACAGCAAAAGGGTAGGTGGCATCTATAATTTGTTTATTAAATTCAAAAATAGGATCTTCTTCAGAGAGCAGATGAGGAGGGATTTTAGACAAATCGGTGTCTAAACCTACACATAAATAAGATTTTTTGTTCTTAATATTCTGATAAAGAGCTTGATAATTCATAAATATGAGAGATTAGAGGTCTATTTTTGCCCCAAAAATAAGAATATCATCGGTTTGTTTTTCATTCCCTTGCCATTTTTCTAAAATATTATCGAGAATACCTTTTTGATCGTGGATAGGCTTATCAGCAATTTTTTCAAACAAGGTTCTGAGATTTCTAGCCAAAAACTTTTTATTAAGCTCCCCTCCAAACTGGTCTTGATAACCATCAGAACATAAATAAATAGTAATAGGTGAATCTAAAGAAATGATATGATTTGTAAATATACGTTCTTGTCCCATTTGTTCGCCACCAATAGACATTTTATCGCCTTTTATTTCATTGAAAATACCATTTTGAATGAAATAAAGAGAGTTTTTAGCTCCTGCAAATTCAAGAATTTTGTTTTTCTTGTCAATTGTACAAATAACGATATCCATACCATCTTTGCTATCAGAGGTTTCTTGCTTTAAGGCATTTCTGATACCAATATGCAGTTTATGGAGAATTTCGGAAGGGCGGGTAATACCTCTGATATTGACAATTTGATTTAATAATTCATTACCAATCATGCTCATAAAAGCCCCAGGTACGCCATGCCCTGTACAATCGGCTACAGCTAAAATAATTTTATCACCTTCTTGCTGAGAACCTTCTAAAGCATAACTTTTAATACCAGTATCTTGAAACCAGTAGAAATCGCCTGAAACAATATCTTTAGGTTTAAATAAAATAAAATAATCTTTGAGAGAGGCACTGATACGTTCTTCAAAAGGCAACATAGCTGTTTGAATACGTTTTGCGTAGACAATACTCGCCATGATGTCGTCATTTTTAGATTCAATGACGTTTTTTTGCTCACTGACTACAAGCAGAGTAGAGTGTAACTCTTCATTAATTTGTTTTAAATTTTCGGATTGGGCTAAAATTTCTTCTTTTTGTTGATTGATTTCTATGTTTTTAGTGGCAAGCTCATCATTTTTATATTTTAAAAGTCTATTGGATTTATTGCGTGTCCAGATGCTGTAAAGCAAAAAAACAATAAATAAAGAGCCTGATAAAGAACCATAAACGACATTTCGTAGAAAATTTTCTCTTTCTTGTTCTGCTTCTAGCCTTTCTTTTTCCCGTTTGATTTCCAATAGAGCCTTATTTTTCTTTTCGAGGGCTATTTCATCATCTTTGAGTTTATTTTCTTTCTCTAAAACTAATTTATCTAATAAAATACGAGCTGATTCACTCTTCTGATAATTATTATCTTTTTCGAGAAGCTGAATAAGTTGCTGTTTTCTTTGTCCGTCTATAACTTTTATCTTTCGTTCTCTATCTACCAATTCAAGTTCTTTTTGCTTTTTTTCAAGTTCTAAAGTAGATTGTAAATTGCTAATGGCTTTGGTTTTTTCTAAGGAAAAAAGGCTATCCTCCAAAGCGTCTGTCTTTTTAAAATTCTCCAAGGCTTTGTCATAATCTTTAAGGGCAATATAAGCTTCTGAAATCAAATAACCTGCATCTACTTCCTCAGCTCTAAATCTATTCTTAATAGCTATATTCTGAGCCTCTTGAGCATAGTTTAGAGTGTTTTGATATTTTCTTTGAGAGAAGCTCATTTCTGCCAAATTGATTAATGTAATGGCACTTACTTGATCATTTTTGAACTTCTGACTTATGGCTAGGGACTCTTTGAAGTATTCAAAGGCTTTGGTGGTATCTCCTTGGATCTGAAATATTTCAGCCATATTGTTAAGGGTAGAGGCTGTACTTCTGATGTCTCCAATTTGTCTTTTTACTTCCAAAGATTGAGAATAAGCTTGCATCGCTTCATCGTACTTTTTTAATCGCTTGGCAATAATGCCAATATTATTTTGGGTTCTGCCAATATTTACTTTATCCTTGAGTTTTTCGTACATGGGTAAAGCTTCTTTGTAATAAGTGAGAGCTTGCTCATTTTTTGTAAGACGTTGATATACAAAGCCAATACTTAAATTTGCATCAGCCAAACCCTTTGTGAATTTAATATCCTGACTAATTTTTAAGCCTTTGGTCAGGTTTTCCAAGGATTTATCATATTCTCCTTTGTTGTTAAAGTAAATGCCCTGATAAATAAGGCTACGAGCAATGCCTCTCTTAAAATTGAGCTTTTCAGACATTTTAAACGCTTGTTGAGCCAAAATAAGAGCTGAATCGGGTTTGTAATTCATATAGCCCAAAGCCATCAAAGCTAAAGTTTCTGCTTTGGTGGTATCTTCTTTGGCAATAGAACGAACAACTTTCCGTAAACTATCTAAAGTAGGTGTTTGAGCGTGAACATGATGTCCCGAAAAACTAAAAATAAATAATAATAATGTTGTAAGTAAGCGATACATCTAAAAAATAGCCAATAGTGTTTCTTAAAATTTTGTTTATTTAATCATTTCATACAAATCTTTGATTTGTAGAAACTCGTGATAGCTTTGTGTGTAGTTATTTTTTCTCCAATTATCATTTTGAGTTGACTTATCAGTTTGAATAACTAATTCTGGAGAGATTTTACTAAATGCATTTATATCTATTTTGCCCATAAAACTTTCTAAAACATTAAGAATCTCTTTTGATTGATACCTATCGGATGTCAGGATTTCCAACAAACCTTCCAGCACATATACTGAAAACTTTTCTGACCATTTCCAAGTATTTGGATACTCTTTCAAAACTTCTCTGAGAGCATATCCATCTACACCGTTGAGTTTGATGTATTTGATATAAATTTCTTCTAATTCTTTGGGAGTATGCAGATAAAATAAGTTACTGATAGAGTTCTCCTGAATCTTGTAAATGTCTTTAAAATAATCCACCCAAGCTCTAGCCCAAGCCTCATTTCTGAAATTCCAAGCAGAATCTGAAATTGCTCTGGTATAAAGAGCCAAAGTTTGTTTTTTAACAGTACGAACAAGCGTTTCGTTGTTATTAAATTGTGTTAAAATTTCTTTTTTGTCTAATCCTACATGCTTTTCTAGGTTATCAAGGGAAGTCAGACGTAAAAGTTCAAACGCCCAGCCCTCCATATCGTTGTACCAAGTAGTGTTATAACTTTGCTCCAAAAGCCCCAAACGTTCCCACATCACTTCTTTACAAAAGAAATCATCTGGCTTTTTAGGAAGTTTTAATGAGATTTTCCCCTTATCCAAAAGAATGTACTTTTTAAATTTATCCCAGATTTCAATGCTTAAAGCTGAATCGGGAACGCAAAGAAGTAGAGCTGTAGCTTTTTTGCGTAAATCTTGCAATTGAGCATTGGTAGTGAGCTTTTTCTGATTAATTTGATTGATAACTTCAATTAAAAAAGGCTCATCATTTTTGCTTAAATTTTCATCTAAAATAGAAAGATGCAAATTTTTATCTTGGGTATTTAACTTTTCCCATGCTTCAGCAAGCATTTCTCTTGCTTTGGCTGGGTTTTCTTTACGAATAGCATACAGTTGGTTGTAGAAAGAAATTTCTATATCTTTGGTATAGGCATTCTGCCACTGTGTATTAAACTGAATAAGCCATTTACCACGATTTCCTGCCACAGATAGAATACGATTCAAAAGACCTGTAGCTTTACTTCTTACGCCTAAATTAAGCAAACGAACCAAATATCTAGGAGGAATAATCTGATTATCAGCAATACATAAATCGAGAAATTTATACCAAAAATGAAAGCGAATAGCATCCAAATCTATCAGTTTTCTGAAAGCTTGTAGCTTTACATCCGAAATGTAGGCTTGTGTTTCTTCATCGGCAACAGCAATTTGAGGCAAATCTGTCATTACTTCCAAATTTCCTCCTTTATAATATTGATTGAGCAAAGCCATAGATTGAAAAAAGAAAGCTTCCTTTTCTGTTTTATTGAGTTTGGCTGTTATATCTTGTATGCTTTTGGGTAGAGATTGTGTGTTTAACTCTTTCTTTTGTGTCCCCAAAAGGGCTGTATTGATAATTTCTTCGTTGAATTTCATAAAAATACAATTAGCATTGAACATTAAGCAATATTTACTATTTAGGCTTTATTCTTATCTTTTTTTCTGCTTCTTTTTCTCTTATTCCTAAAAAATTAGGGCAATTTTGCATGTGTACTTACCCATCTGTCTGGTATCATGCCTTCGGTGGCTACCAAATAATCCTGATAAGAACAGGCAATTTTGATAGGTTTTGAGTTTATCTGATTATAAGGAACTTCCATCCACCACTGGTTGGTTGCCAATTGTTTATAGAAAATAAGTTCATCAACGGCATGATTAAACTCTTTTTCATGTCCAAAAGGTACAATATACTTTGCAAACGCCCTACTATCAAAATCATCTTCACGTTTCCTATGATAAAAACCCTCAATAAAATACCAAACCATGACTGCAAGTACCTGAGCATTGTGCCCGTGTGTATCTAATTGTGGGTTATACTCATAAAATCCAATAGAAGATGTTTTGGGGCTGATACCTGCATACCAACAAATTTGAGCTGCCTCATCTGAGGTAATTCCAAACGGTTGGGCATAAATCGTAGCTCCTGCATCTGCCTTTCTAATTGCCGAAATGTCAAAAGTAACCATATCAGCATCTCTGATAATAGGTTCTAAATTAAGAATATTTTCTCTAATTTTCCCAACACTATAAATATCAAAATACATTTTCTCAAAAATCTCCAAAAAACCTGAGGAACTTAAATACCCTTGATGCCCAACCTGACTAAAATTGAATAAATAATTGGGTTGGTGTGTAAGAATTTGTAATAAATGATTTTTATTGGCTTCTGACTGGTTTTCATCCACATCTACCATAGAATCAATGTTGGCAATCGAGATGATTTGGTCAAGGCTTTGGTATGCCCAAAATTGCCCAATCATCAAATCGTGAGAGCCTCCTAAGAGTAGAGGAACAACATTTTCTGAGATGAGTAATTCACAAACTACTTTTAATCGTTGGTAGGTTTCTTGCAGACTGGGGGCGGGGCGTAAATTACCCAAATCGACTACTTTATATGGTACTTTGCTTTTTTTGAGCTTATAGAGTTGCTGTCTGATGGCATCGGCTGCTCCAGATACACCCAAATTTTTCTGAGTACCTCTTTCTTCCAACAAACCAATAATGGCAATATCAGCATCTTGCCAATTGGGTAATGAGTTGTAATGAATGCTTAATTGATGATATAAAGAAGAAATATCCTGCTCAGCTTGTTTCCAAAGGTCTTCTTCTAACTGGTTAAAAAATAAGGTTAAGTTAATCATAAAAAGATTTTAGTGAAAAAAGTTTGATTGTTGTATATTTTTTCTATAAATTTGCACTCCTTTATGAGTAATCACGCATAATTGCATAAAAAAATGAAAAAAGAAATTCATCCTAGCTACAACGAGGTAGTATTTTGGGATTTGAGCTGCGACTTCAAATTCCTTACTCGTTCTACCATGTCTTCCAAAGAAACTATCAAGTGGGAAGACGGTAAAGAATATCCTGTCATCAAGATAGAGGTTAGTTCTCAATCTCACCCTTTCTTCACAGGTAAGAAAATGATGTTGGATACTGCAGGTCGTGTGGACAAGTTTAACCAACGTATGGCAAAAAAACAAGTAGTAAAGAAATAAAAATAGCGTGGTTTGTACCACGCTATTTTTATTTTCAGGCTACAGAACTTGTAGCCTGTTGATTATCTAGCTTTTCTTGTTCTCTTAGTCTCCATTCTACTCGTTCCATATATTCTTGTATGGGAAATAAGGCAACTTCGGAAGCTCCTGAAGATTCAACCTCACTGTGTTCAAATGGGTCATCTATATCACGGATCAGTTTGTACATATAAATATATACCAAGGTAATAAAAAACACGACTACAATGGCTGCTACAAGGTGTTTGAACTTAACAATCAGCATCACACCTGTAATGACAAAAAGTAGTACTTCAAGCAAAGCGTAGCCTGTTGCTAAAAAACCTGTTCTTGAAATGACGTTGGTTCGAGTAAGTACCCTGCGTAAAGAGCTTAATTCGTTGAATACACGAGATAAAATAGAAGGATTTGCTCCAGCTCTTTCAAGGCTTGAGAATAACTCCTTGAAGTTATTAAGAGCCTGATACATCTGTTCAGTTGTAATTTTCTTGAAAAGCCAGTCGTGTATGCTATGGCTCATGTTATAGCATTCTTGATAAACGGTTTTGACAGGAAAATTAGGTCTATCAGCTAATAACACACAAGTTTCTTCAATTGACTCCAAAGCTGAGGCAACTTCGCCAGGGATTCTTTCACTTTCTTTGTAGTCTGCCATGGTACCAGCGAGCATAAAACCTATCAGAAATACACCAGCACTAACAATCAGGGCTATATCACTCAGTTCTACCAAACCCTGAAAATGAAAAAATTCAATAAGCACTAATTTGATAATCACGATTGCCATAGATATGGGAATCGTGGTTTTCATGATTTTCCATTTCATAATCTTAAGTGTGTTAATTTTTATTTTTCAAAAATAACAAAAAATTAACATTAAGATAATTTTTAACGGAAAAAATGTGATTATTTCAATAAGACAGCTTTTCTTTTCTCAAACTCTTCAAAGGTAATCAATCCTTTATCCATTAAAGAAGCCAATTTTGTCAGTTCGTCAGCAACATCTAATTTTTTGCTTCCACCACTTATAGCACTTTTACCAAAAGAATTTAAAATACTTTCATGATATTTATCTCTATTGTATTTAAAATCAAACTCTTCATCACTCATCCTAAAAAGTTTAATTGCTTCAAAAAAAGATATAATTCTTGTTGGAACAATCATAACAGAGAATGCTAAAAATATAAAGCCTTTATTGGAGTTTCCTAAATAAAAATGATGAACTCCAAAATTTCCTACAGTGAGAGCCAAAAATGCGGCAGCTAAACGACTTTTCATAACAGTTTTTGATTATGTAAACAAATAACGGAATTTTATAAAAAATCTGTTAAAATTGTATATAAAATTTAATTAGCAAAAATCATACAAAACCAACGTGTTGAAAATAGCCATTTTAGGAGCAGAGTCCACAGGAAAATCAGATTTAGCCCAAAAACTAGCCAAACACTTCAAAACAGTTTGGGTAAAAGAATATGCTCGTGAATATTTGGAACATAAAACAGAAAAATATACCTATACTGACATTTTGGCAATAGCCCAAGGGCAATATCAAAAAACTCAGGAAGCCATCAAAAATAATCCTGACAGAGATTATATCTTTTTTGACACAGAACTTCTAGTTACCAAGATATGGGCAGAATACGTATTTAGAATGTGCCATCCTTGGATTTTAGATCATTTATCCAATCAAGATTTTGATTTGTATTTACTGACAAACATAGATTTGCCTTGGGAAGAAGACCCGTTGAGAGAACACCCAGAACCTGAGAAAAGAATAGAACTTCACCATTTATACAAACAGAATTTGATAGATTTAGGCTTTTCATTTGCTGAAATTTCTGGGATTGGAAGTGAAAGAGTACAAAATGCTATTGATATTATAGAGAATCTTAAACTTGAAAAAGAGTGCTAAAATTTGGCAAAAATTAGGAATTTGGTTAGATTGAACAATCAACCAATGTTTATGAGCCATGTGGAAAACTATTTTTGATGAATTAAAAATAAATCACCAAGAAAAAAAATACAATTTAAAAACACTTTTAAATTTCGTAAAAAATTTACGACCAGCCAGTTGGAAGAGTAACCATTATGCCAAAGAACGCTTTGAAGAGATGCTCAAACATCTCAAATCTGATAAAGAACTTGCCATAGCTCTCCAAAAACATCTTGAAGAGATTTGCTTTTCTAATAACCCTTTGGTTTTACTCACAGATATAGGAGTGATGGGTAGCAAAGGCTTTATAGTAGGTCTGTTTGAACGCTTATCTTATAAGATGTTGCCACCTCTGATGCTCAAAAATGAGTTGAGAACCACTTTAAATGAAATTTTTTATAAAAAAGATGATTTTGAATGGGTTTGGGCTATTCCTGACGAGTTGTGGATAGATTTTTTTGAGGTAACACATTTGTTTGAACATGAAAAAATTAAAGAATATTGGGAAAATGAAATGCTCAATGCTATTGTGGTGCTTTCGCAAAGGGCAACTGCCCTAGGGCTTGAACCCGAAATTATAGCAAAACTACCCGATATGGATGATTTAACATCTCCATTCCTAACACTCAACAGAGAAATCACTCATTTTGTAGAAAACTATAAAAATAATCCTTCTTACAAGTCTGATAATGAGGAGGATTATAAGCATATTCTAGTCATGATACAACAATGTGAAGACAGTATCAGTCGTTTG
>Ga0075157_10002780_pt1 | contig 10086 bp, 9 predicted proteins | sample JI81BgreenDNA_FD_70967 | JGI IMG/M metagenome (GOLD analysis project Ga0075157, IMG submission 70967) | Wastewater effluent complex algal communities from Wisconsin, to seasonally profile nutrient transformation and Carbon sequestration -... | ecosystem: Engineered > WWTP > Effluent > Algae...
GTAATTTGGCTTTTCAAAGCCTCCATTTCAGTTGTAACGACAACACCTTCTATTTTCCAAACACCTGCTACAGTTTTAGTATCACCATTAGTAGTGGTTTTTGTAGAATTATCTTTATCAACAGATTTCTCACTTATAGTTTTATTCGCATTTTTTTTGCCTGCATCAGTAGCTTTCTTTTTTAAAGAACCCAAGTTTTGTGCTTCGGTAGTACCTATAGATACCATCATGCTTACAACGAGTAAATAAACAATTTTTTTCATTTTCTTTATTTTAAAGTTTTATAGAAATATTTTTATTTTTTGGTTTTACTGCAATCAATAGGCGTTAAATTGCCATTAGCCCAATGATATACTTTTTTGCCAGCATAATTTTCTGTTTGTGAACCTACTGTGTAAGCATTATCCATACGAACCACAATAGTTTCAAAGGCACACTCTCCGCTGGGCGTTTTCATCACTGCAACTATATTCATGTCCCTTGCTATCAGCGTATTTAATTGTTGTGCACCTAAAGGTTTAATTACATTACTCCATTCAGAGATTGGATAAACGGATACAATGGTTTCTTTCCAACCAAAAGCCTTTGCACGTGCCTGTGCTGCCTTTAATAAATCTGCATTGCTCGGTTCTTCTTTGAAACCTGTAACTTTTTCGGGCATAGTGGCATTGGCAGCACTTGCCCCAAGTTCCATAGCACATCTTACATCACTCTGACGCAATAATTCTTTGACAATTGCATCTTTTGTCCATTTAGAAACATTTTTACCTTTTTTGTAAATCAAGTTAAAAGGGTAATATTTGAGGTATTTTGCTTGCTCATCTGCTTCACTCTTAAATAGTGATCCACCTGCACAAGTCGTAACTCCGTTTACGGGTCTTACAAGTTCATGCATAACAAATACACCTGGCTCAAGCATAGAAATATAATCCACGCTTCTAGAATTTTTAGCAATTTTATCTTGATAATCAATAGAATCTGTGTAAACACCACTCCATCTATACTCTGTTTCATTGGAGAATTTAGCGTTTAGAATCATTCCTTTTTCAAGAAGTTTTAAATCCGTACCATTTGGATCATTTTCGTTAGTGGGTTTTACTACAAAATTTTTGATAATGTTAGTAGTTCCCAAGTGTGTAAACACAATTTTTTTGCAGTCTGGACTTGCTTGCACAGCAAATTTCTGGATAGTTCTTTCAATCTTCAAATCACTTGATAGACCAATGGCTTTCTGGGATACATAAATTCCACTAATATCCAGTTTGTCTTTCGTGAAAGTGGTTCCATCGAGTTTCGTGTTTTCTAAATCTTTTTTACCATCTTTTTCTGAAGGTAATTGAAAACCATTCCAATCTTTATCACCACCACCAAAGCCGACAGTACCAGCCTGTCCTACTTTGTTTTTTAATCTGCCTAATACTTGTGCTTGTAATTGATTAACGCCAATGCTTACGAAGGCAATAGAAGCTAATGCAAGAATTGTTTTTTTCATAGGTGTATATTTTTGTTTGAATGAAATAGACCTTTTAGATGTTCAAAATTAGAAAACTTAATAGTCATATTTTTGGCAAATGAACAAGCGTGTAGTATTCTTGAAAAAGTGAAGCTATCTAATGAATAAGTGTACATTTTCTATTATATTTGCTCAATAAGGTCTCCTTTCTATTATGCGTCTTTCTATTACATTTATTTTAGTATTTTTTGTACCTACTTATAGTTTTTCACAATCAAAAAGTGTAATAGACAGTTTGCAATTTCTTTATCAGCGTACCGAGCAGGACACTTCCAAAGTGTTGCTATTGTGTAGTATAGCTTTTGAATACAGAAATACCAATCCGGACACTTGTATTAAAATTGCTCAGGAAGCATTGAAAAAAAGCGAAATTATTAACTATGATAAAGGTAAAGCTTGGGCTGCCAATCGTGTAGGATTAGGGTATTATCTTCGAGGTAACTACAATATTGCCATTAAATATTATCAACAGGCTTTGCGAATTTTTGAAAAAATAGATGACAAACGGGGCTTAACCTCTTGTTTAGGGAATATTGGCAATATGTACGCATACCAAAATGATGATATTTTGGCATTAGAGTATTATCAGAAAAGTTTATCAATAGATGAACAAATAAATAATAGACAAGGAATAGCCATGACTTTGAATAATATAGGGTACATCTATGAAAAAAAGAAAAATTATACAGAAGCTTTAAATCATTACAAAAAAAGTCTAACCCTCAAAACAAACCTCAAAGATCAAAGAGGGATTGCTAATAGCCTCAACAACATAGGCAATATCTATTTCATACAAAAAGAGTATGCTTTGGCTTTAGAGTATCAAGAGAAAAGCTTGCAAACTGCAACGGCTATTCGAGATAAACTAATTATGACTTATCCATTGAATAGTATCGCTCAAATCTATCAAAAACAGAAAAAGTATGCTCAAAGTAGTAATTATGCTTTGCAAGGTCTGAAAATAGCTCAAGAAATAAAGACTCTAAAAGAAATAAATCTGCTTAGCCAAACGCTTTATGAAACATATAAACAACAAGGGGATTTTCAAGAAGCTCTTATTTATCATGAGTTATATAAAAACACGAATGATAGTATTTTCAATTTATCAAAAGCAAAAGAAATTATTAGGCTACAAACAGCTTTCGATGTAGAAAGAAAAGAAATTGCTTTTCAAAAGCAAAAATTGGTAGTTGAACAACAAAAAATAGCCTTACATAATTTAGAAGAGGCAAATCGTAATAAAGTTTTAGCACTGATTAGTTTAGGAATTTTACTTGCTATTTTAGCGTTGGGAGGCTATTTATATTATCGTAACCGTCAATTAAAAAACCAATTTGCTCTTTTGGAGAGTGAACAACGTTGGCGGAGATCACAAATGAATCCACATTTTTTCTTTAATGCTTTATCAGCCATTCAAAAGTTTGTAATGCAAGCAGAACCATTAAAGGCTACTAGTTATATAGCCAAATTTGCAAGATTAATGAGACAGGTGTTGGAACAGTCACAAGATGATAGAATATCGTTAGCAGAGGAAATAGAAACTATCAATAATTACATACAACTTCAACAACTTCGATTTTCTGAAAAATTTGATTATCAGTTGATTGTAAGCGATAATTTAGACATCGAAAATATGGTTTTACCACCTATGTTGGTACAACCGATTATAGAAAATGCCATAGAACATGGTTTGGCAGATAATGCAGAAAAAGGTTTGTTGGAAGTCAGGATTCAACCACATACTAATCAGACTTTTAGTATTTGTATAGAAAATACCAGTACGGGCATTAAAAGTACATCTGATGAAACGATTAAACCTGCTCAACATCGTTCTTTTGCTACCAAAATTATTACTGAAAGAATCCATTTATTAAAAAAACAACAAAACCTCAATATCAGTTATCAGATAACTGAAAAACCAGATCAAACAGGACGAAAAGTAGAATTTATATTGCCCTTGTAAACCTTTACGTCTTGATTTACCAAATTTTAATATGAAAGTACTAATTGTAGACGATGAAATCCAACAACGTAGCCTTACCAAAGGCTTGTTACAAACTTATTTTTCAAATATAATAACCATACACGAAGCTGAAAGCCTTAAAACTGGCATAGAAGCTATTGAGCAATATGCTCCAGATTTGTTGCTTTTAGATATCGATTTAGGAGATGGTACAGGTTTCGATTTATTACAAAAAATAAAACCTATTAATTTTCAAGTTATTTTTATAACGGCACACAATGATCAGGCAATCAGGGCATTCAGGTTTAGTGCATTAGATTATCTACTCAAACCTCTTGACCCAGAGGAATTGGTAGGAGCTATTCAAAAAGCTCAACAACATTACTCTATAAATCAGCAACAAACACAGTTAGATATTTTGTTTCATCACATTCAACAAGGAGATACCTTAAAAAAGATTATCCTGAAAGATAGTGAAAATATCTATATCGTTGAGGTATCTGATATAGTAAGGCTGGAATCTGAAAAAAATTACACTACTTTTTTCTTAGCGGATGCTCAACAGCTAATTATTTCCAAAACCATGAAAGAGTATGAGCAAATGTTAGAAAATAAAGGTTTTTTTCGTTGTCATCAATCCCATCTCATCAATTTGAGCTATTTGGCTCGAATTGATAAAAGAGACGGAGGTATGTTGATATTGAAAGATCAGAGTATGATACCTTTGGCTACTCGAAGAAAAGAAGCCTTGATGCAAATATTGGATAAAATGTAAAATTAAATATCTGATATTTAGATTTATATAAAAAAATCTTTTCACTATATTTATTACACATACAATCAGAAATAAACAAAACAGTTTTGAATGGAAACTAATATTTATAATCCAGACTATGTAAAAGGCTTATTTAACAGAATGAGTAGTTCATACGAACGAATGAATTTTATTACTTCTTTTGGTTTCTCAATTCGTTGGCGAAAGCAGTTTTTAGAAAGATTCAGACAGCCCAATCATAAAGCTGAAGTTATAGATTTACTTACAGGAATGGGCGAAACATGGAATGCTGCAAAAAGAAAATTACCCAACTCAAATCTTACAGTTCTCGATTTTTCTGATGGAATGCTTCAATATGCAAAACAAAAAAGTAAAAGGAAATTTAACGATGAAGTTATTGTCTTACAACAAGATATTTTAAAAAATGAACTACCTAGCAATCATTTCGATTTTGTGATTTGTGCATTTGGACTGAAAACTTTTAATACTGAACAATTAGAAATTTTGGCTTCTGAAACAAAAAGAATTTTAAAGAAAAAAGGGCAATTTTCATTCATTGAGATTTCAAAACCCAATAACAAAGTATTAAAAATACTTTATGGCTTTTATCTTGGACAAATTATACCAATTCTTGGGAAATTATTTCTTGGAAATCCTGAAGAATATAAAATGCTTTGGCAATACACTTATAAATTTAATGATGCCAAAGATGCAACAGCAATATTTGCCAAAGCAGGATTGGAAACACATTTTACTTCTTATTTTTATGGTTGTGCAACAGGGTTTTATGGATCAAAAATAGAAGAATAAAACAAATAGACTTTGATATTTGAAAAGAAAGGAGTGTATATTACCTCTTTTATTTTTACTATTATTTTGGATTTTTAGATAAAAAAAGTAGATTTAGAACTGTAAGCTTATCAAATATTTTCACTCAAAACTGCTTTTGAGAAAAGAGATAAGATAAAGGAAAAAAGAAATATCTAAAGTCTTTTTTCTTTACTCTTTTTTCAAAAACATAAATAACTATAAAAAATATATTATGGAAAACAATATATTAGAGCGTTGGCGTTTGATTTTGGGAGGAGATGATGCAGAAGGTACTGGTTGTCAGCTTTCAGGAGAGATGGCAGAAATGGATGCAGCTTTGGGTGCTTTGTACGAATTTGAGAGAAAAGGAAAGTTTAATTATGGTGATACCAAAAGTAAAAAAGGTGGTTCGGAGTCATCAAATCCCAATGTAGCTCGTTGGTTGGGCGATATACGCAAGTATTTCCCACAATCGGTGGTGCAAGTCATGCAAAATGATGCCATGCAAATGGATGGACTCAAAGAAAAAATGCTTTTTGAACCTGAAATTTTAGAACAGGCAACGCCAGATGTACATTTGGTTGCAAATCTGATGGAATTAGGAAAACTCATTCCTTCCAAAACAAAAGACACTGCTCGAAGAGTAGTACAAAAAGTAGTAGAAGATTTGCTCGAAAAGCTTTCTCATACAACTACACAGGCTATCAGAGGAGCTATTAATAGAGCTACTAAGAACAAAAGACCTCGTTATAACGAAATAGATTGGAATGCAACCATTCGTAAAAATCTTAAACATTACCAACACAAATACAAAACGATTATTCCTGAAGTACGAATCGGTTATGGTAGAAAAACCAAACGTTCCCTAAAAGATATTGTTCTCTGTCTTGACCAAAGTGGTTCAATGGGACAATCTGTAGTATATTCTGGTATTTTTGGGGCTGTAATGGCTTCTATCCCTGCTGTTTCTACAAAAATGGTAGTGTTTGATACTGCTGTTGTAGATTTAACAGAAGACCTTAAAGACCCCGTAGATTTGCTTTTTGGAGTACAACTAGGAGGCGGAACAGATATTAACAAGGCTTTAGGCTATTGTCAGGAAATTATTGGTAAGCCCGATGACACCATCATGCTTTTGATTACAGACTTGTATGAAGGTGGAAATCAGGGACAAATGAGAAAAAGAATGGAAGAAATTGTAAGTTCAGGAGTACAACTTATCTGCTTGCTGGCTTTAGATGATAGCGGAGCTCCGTATTATGATCATGCCAATGCTCAATTTTTATCTAAATTAGGTGTCCCTGTATTCGCTTGTACACCAGATATGTTCCCCGAAATGATGGCTGCTGCCATTGGCAGACAAAATATGCAACAATGGGCAGGAGATAGAGGCATTTCGCTCAAAGGAAGTAAAGGGCAGTAGTAAATAAACAATAAATTATTTAAGTATAAAATTCTAAATTATAGGATTGTTATATACATAATCGTCTAATATTTCAGAAAAAGTATTGAAATCTACATCATATCTGAAAATATAATCTTCATGGTTGGGTAAAACCACGCCAAAACTTACTCGAAAAAATGGTTTTTGTTCAGAAGTATTGTTAATGAAGATATTTGTACGAATAAAGTCAAGGCTTAGATGCTCCAAATCTATTTCTGGACAATCAGTTGGAATATCTCCTTGAGCAACATTCTTTTTGAGATGATTAAGACTTAACGTTACAATGTTTTCTATGGGATAAACTCTATTAAATAATTCTTCTAACTGAATAAGAAACATAATGGAATAGTAAAAGTAAATGAAAATAGCAATTTGAGCAGGGAGTTCCCCTGCTCAAAACAATTAATGAACTCCTTTATCTTTTTTACAACAAGCATCTAATTTTTCATAGGCTTTAGGATTTGCAGTTACAGCATCAGCATCATAACCTGTTTTAGAAATCGCCTTACGAATTTTCTCTGGGTTTGTCTTTTTAGGGTTGTATTTTACAGTTACAATTTGTGTTTTTACTTCTAAATTAGAACTCATTACACCTTTTTCATACGATAAATCTTTCTCGATTTTAGATTTACACATGCCACATACTGCCGATGTTTTGATTTGTACTTCGGCTGGTTCTACAGATTTTGTTTTTTGAGCAAATGCAAAAGATAAGCTCATAAACATAAAGGCGAAAAATAAACTAGCTTTTTTCATTTTTTTTAGGGTTAAAAGGGTTAAAAAAATAAAATTTTATCTCATATCTGATGTCTAACATCTTACTTAAACTTTACTCTGACTCCACTATAAATCATTCTGCCTACTATGGGTCCCCAAATCATGGATGCATCAAAATGAGGATTTTGTGGATTATCAGCATTTTCAATAGGGTTTAGTTGTCTGAAATTTGTTAAATTCTCTCCACCTACATATACTTCCCATTTTTTACCCAAATTTTTACTAACTTGGGCATTGAGTGTGGCAAAAGAAGGAGAAAATCTGTCATTTTGAGCTTCTAATGGGTTATGTGAAAGGGGTAAACGTTGGCGTCCGTTCCATTTTATGGTAGCATCAAATTGTAAACCACTTCGGCGAGTCGTATAAGATGCATTTACAAAAAAACGATTTCTACTAACAAAAGGGCGTTCTTGAAGTCTACCAGCGAGTGTACTTTGTACATCATATAGTTTATAAGCTACTTTGGTTTCCAAACCAGCAATAGGGCTGTAACTGAATTCAGTTTGGAAGCTGTTGGCAAATGATTTCCCATTTAAGTTTGTAAAATAGATTTCTGTGGCATTTCTATCCATATCCACAACCATTTGATTTGTAAAACTGGTATGGAAGAAGTCTACCACCAAAGATGCTTTTCTATCAAATACCTGAAACTCTTTTTGTAAACTAGCTCCAAAATTCCAAGATACTTCAGGGCGTAGAGCCTCGCCAATAATTCTTCGATTATTGACTAAAAAACCAAAATTTTCGGCAATCGGATTTGGTACTCTAAAGCCTCTGCCTGCGGAAAGCCTTAAAAGCGTATTTTCGTTGAAATCGTATTTGAGATGCAAACGAGGCGTATATTGCCAGCTAAATAAATTATGTTTATCAATTCGATTACCAGCGACCAACGTGAATTTTTTAGCATGTGTATAAGTGTATTCTACAAAAGCACCCAATACGTTTTCATTTCTTCTGAATGTAGAATCAGCAAAAGATTCATCATAACTATCCAGCAAATGGCTGATACCCAGTTTATAACTATGATTCGTATTGCCTAAAATACTCTGAAAAATCAGATTGTTGTAAAGGGTTTTTTGAGTTCCTTTATAAATATTATTACCCAGAAAACCATCTTGTGTATGCAAAATAGCCGAACTCACAAGTCCCAAGCCCTGATAAGGCTTTTTGGGATATAAAATGGCATTTTTGGCAAATGCTTCTATTCTTTGTGTATTCATTTCTGTTCCATAAGCCAAGGGAGATGGGTTAGCCTCAAAAAAACTATTTTGCCCAGCTCTGCGAACATCACTCAAAAATTTCACTCCAAACTGATTCATCATTTTTTCGGAGCTACGTTTCCAACGATTCATCACATTGTATTGGGTATATAAAGGCATGTCTACAAAACCATCATTGTTCAAATCTACTTTGTTTTGAAGGGTACTTGCATGAGCAAGAATATTGGTAGCCCATTTGTCATTGAGTTTTTTTCTGGCAACTGCATTGCCTTCTATTCTTCCAAAATGATTGAGATAAGCATTGAGAATTAATTTTTCTTCGGCATCAGGTTTCATGAGTTCTACATTGATTTGCCCTGACATAGACTCATAGCCATTGACAACACTTCCAGAGCCTTTTACCAAATCAATAGACTGAATCCAAGTACCAGGGATAAAATTAAGACCATAAGTGCTTGCAAGTCCACGTACAAAAGGCATATTTTCTGCGTTAATCAGTACATAAGAACCATCCAAACCCAACATTTTGATTTGTTTTGAGCCAGTTACAGCATCCTGATAACTCACATCTACAGAGGCATTGGTCTCGAAACTTTCTGAAAGGTTGCAACAAGCAGCTTTGGTGAGTTCTTTTCTTGAAATAAACTCATTGAGCATCGCATTATCCTTATCTTTAAAAGAACTACTTGCTTGTACTTCAACGGCTTGTATTGTGCTGGTTTCAGATTTTAAGGTGATTTCGATATGATGCTGATTTTCTGCAATAACCAGTGTATCAGAAAGAAAACCTACAGCGGAAACGACTAATTGATTGGATTCTAAGGTTTTATAGATAGAAAATTCTCCTGTTTCTGAGCTTACAGCACCTATGGAAGTCTTGAGCCAAAAAATATTAGCTCCTATAATAGGTTGACGTTGAGCATCTTTGAGAGTCCCATGCAAATTTTGGGCTTGACATACACCTAAAAACAGCCAACATATACCTACAAATATAAATTTATGTGTCTTGTTCATAAAATAAAAAATTTAGTATAAAATCATTTGAATTTCTATAATTAATAGAAATAGATGTAGATTTTATGCTAAATCAGATACGAACAAATATGGTGTAATAATACTTTTCCGAAAGGTAAGGGGGGCGGATTAGGATAATTCGTAATGTCTTCTTGTAGAGGAGTTATTACAAATGAAAAAGGAGTGAACTCAAATGAAAAAATTTCATGAGGAATTGCAAAATCGAGAGCAGGGACACTAAAAGTGTTTAAATCTATGCTGAGCTTATATAAGTTAAATTGCTCTATACAACAAGCTGTATTATCAAAAACTGGTTTTTCGGGTTTGGCATCAGCAGGGCAACACAGATTTTGAGGTTTTGCAAACAAAAATGTCCTTTCGCCACGCATTTTGCAATGATGTTTCACCACAACAAAACCTGTGTTGGTAATGAAAATTACCAATAACATGGTGAGGGCTACTATTTGACGAAAAAACTTTTTCATGATTAAACTTCAAACAAAGAATATTTTGTTTTAGTTCTTTAATACCCCAGTAATTTATATGATTATTGCAAAAAAAAAATTAAAT
>Ga0075157_10002783_pt1 | contig 10084 bp, 9 predicted proteins | sample JI81BgreenDNA_FD_70967 | JGI IMG/M metagenome (GOLD analysis project Ga0075157, IMG submission 70967) | Wastewater effluent complex algal communities from Wisconsin, to seasonally profile nutrient transformation and Carbon sequestration -... | ecosystem: Engineered > WWTP > Effluent > Algae...
CAGGCGCTGGTGGTGGCCACCCTCGGTACCGACCGCGATGCCCAGCGCATCGATGCACTGGCCGGCGAGTTCGAGGACCGCTTCATGCTGCACTACAACATGCCTCCCTTCGCCACGGGTGAAGCCGGCCGTTTCGGTACGCCCAAGCGCCGCGAGATTGGCCACGGCCGCCTGGCCAAGCGGGCTCTGGTGGCTGCACTGCCCAGCAAGGAAGAGTTCCCCTACACCATGCGTGTGGTCTCGGAAGTGACCGAATCCAACGGCTCTTCCTCCATGGCGTCGGTGTGCGGCGGCTGCCTGGCACTCATGGACGCCGGTGTGCCCATGAAGGCGCACGTGGCCGGTATTGCCATGGGCCTCATCAAGGATGGCAACCGCTTTGCCGTGCTGACCGACATCCTGGGCGACGAAGATCATCTGGGCGACATGGACTTCAAGGTGGCCGGTACCACCAACGGTATCTCTGCGCTGCAGATGGACATCAAGATCCAGGGCATCACCAAGGAAATCATGCAGGTGGCACTGGCCCAGGCCAAGGAAGCCCGCCTGCACATTCTGGGCAAGATGCAGGAGGCCATGGGCGAAGCCAAGACCGAGGTGTCCAACTTCGCGCCCAAGCTGTTCACCATGAAGATCAACCCCGAGAAGATCCGCGACGTGATCGGTAAGGGCGGCGCCGTGATCCGCGCGCTGACCGAAGAAACCGGTACCCAGATCAATATCGAGGAGGACGGCACCATCACCATCGCCGCCACCGACGGCGCCAAGGCAGACGAAGCCAAGCGCCGCATCGAGCAGATCACTGCCGAGGTGGAAATTGGCAAGGTCTACGAAGGTCCGATCACCAAGATCCTGGACTTCGGCGCGCTGGTCAACCTGCTGCCCGGCAAGGACGGCCTGCTGCACATCAGCCAGATCGCGCACCAGCGCGTGGAAAAGGTCACCGACTTCCTGAAGGAAGGCCAGATCGTCAAGGTCAAGGTGCTGGAGACCGACGAAAAGGGCCGCGTCAAGCTGTCCATGAAGGCCCTGATCGACCGCGACGACCCGGCTGCCCAGCCGCAGATGATTGCCGCCGAGCAGGCTCCGTCGCAAGACTGAACCTGGCTTCGCACCTGCGCCATGAGCACCATCCCTGCCACCATGAAAGCCATCGAGATCGCCCAGCCGGGCGGCCCCGAGGTGCTGCGCCTGTGCGAGCGGCCAGTGCCGTTGGCTGGTGTGGGTGAGTTGCTCATCCGTGTGGCGGCTTCGGGCATCAACCGCCCCGACGTGCTGCAGCGTACCGGCAACTACCCTGTGCCGCCTGGCGCGCCGGACATTCCGGGTCTGGAGGTGGCCGGTGTGGTGGTGTCGGGAGACGCTGCTGCCATGGCCGCCGCTGGCATGGCGGTGGGCGACCGTGTCTGTGCTCTGGTGGCCGGTGGTGGCTATGCGGAGTACTGCGTGGCGCCGGTGGCCCAGTGCCTGCCGGTGCCGCACGGCCTTAGCGACCTGGAAGCCGCGAGCCTGCCCGAGACCTTCTTCACCGTCTGGAGCAATGTGTTCGACCGCGGGCGCCTGCAGGCCGGTGAAACCCTGCTGGTGCAGGGCGGTACCAGCGGCATTGGGGTCACTGCCATTCAGATGGCCAAGGCTTTTGGTGCGCGCGTTCTGGCTACCGCCGGGTCCGATACCAAGGCGCAGGCCTGCCTGGCCCTCGGTGCCGACCACGCCATCAACTACAAGACGCAGGATTTTGTCCGCGAGGTGGCCGAGGCCACGAACGGGCAGGGTGCCAACGTCATTCTCGACATGGTGGCGGGCTCCTATGTGGCGCGCGAACTGGAGTGCCTTGCCGAAGACGGCCGCCTGGTCATCATTGCGGTGCAGGGCGGCGTAAAGGCCGAGATCAACGCCGGTGCCGTGTTGCGGCGCCGCCTCACCATCACAGGCTCCACCTTGCGCCCGCGCCCGGTCGCGTTCAAGGCGGCCATTGCACAGAATTTGCGCCAGCACGTCTGGCCACTGCTCGTGTCGGGCCGCATCAAGCCCGTCATCTATCAGGTGTTTGCTCCGTCCGAGGCCGCTGCAGCGCACGCGCTCATGGAATCGAACCAGCACACCGGCAAACTCATGTTGAACTGGCAGGCGTGAACGCGCCTGGCCCGAACACAGTCCCACAACCATGAACACCAAGCTGATTGCAGGCAACTGGAAGATGAATGGCGGCCTGGAGGCCAACCAGCGTCTGCTCCAGGAGATGCTCGCCGGTCTGGCGGTTTCTCCCCCGGCTGCCCAGGTGGCTTTGTGCGCCCCCGCGCCTTACCTGGCCCAACTGCAGACGCTCCTGTCGGGCAGTCCCATGGCCTGGGGCGCCCAGGATATTTCTGCGCACGAGCAGGGTGCCTACACCGGCGAGGTCAGTGGCGCCATGCTGCGCGACTTTGCCTGCCGTTACGCCATCGTGGGGCACTCCGAGCGCCGCCAGTACCACCAGGAAACCGACGAGGTGGTGGCCGCCAAGGCCCAACGCGCGCTGAACTGCGGCATCACGCCCATCGTGTGCGTCGGTGAAACCCTGGCCGAACGTGAAGCCGGCGAGACCGTGGCAGTGGTCAAACGCCAGCTGGCCGCCGTCATCCACGTGGTGGCGCATTGCACCAGCGAGATGGTGGTGGCTTACGAACCCGTCTGGGCCATAGGCACCGGCCGCACCGCCACCCCGGAACAGGCCCAGGAGGTACACGCCGTATTGCGTGCCCAACTGCAGGCGGCCACCGGCCATGGCAAACACAACCGCATCCTCTACGGCGGCAGCATGAACGCGGCCAACGCCGCAGACCTGCTGGCTCAGCCCGACATCGACGGCGGCCTCATCGGCGGCGCTTCCCTCAAAGCGGCCGACTTCCTCAAGATCATCGCTTCCTGCCCTGCGGCAGCCTGAAGCCCTTTTTCCCGGAGTTACCCATGAATTTCCTTCTCACGCTTCTTCTCGCAGTCCAGATGCTGTCGGCCATTGCCATGATCGGCCTCATTCTGGTCCAGCAAGGCAAGGGCGCCGATGCAGGTGCCGCCTTCGGTGGCGGCAGCAGCTCGGCCAGTCTGTTCGGTGCCAGCGGAGGGGCCAACTTCATGTCGCGCAGCACAGCCGTGCTGGCCACCATCTTCCTGGCTTGTACCCTTGGGCTGGCTTACTTTGGCAACCTCCGCCCCGCCAGTTCGGGCAGCGTGCTGGAAAACCTGCCTGCAGACACCATTCCCGCCCCTGCCAGCCAGCAAATCCCCGCCACACCGGCCGACAACATTCCTGCCCCGGCGGGCGCAGCCGGCGCTGCACCTGGCACTGCACCTGCCACCGCACCCGCTGGCGCTGGCCAGATTCCCGGCCAGTAAGCGCTGCGCAAGACCACCCCGGCACATTCCGCGCTGCCGGGGCGCCTCAAAGTTCCGCGGTCACCGGGATTACCCCGATTTCGGGGTGGTTTCAGGGTAGAATTCGAGGCTGGCAACTAACCGGATCGCCGACAGGTCATCCGGGGCGTAGCCCCAAAAAAATACACAAGCCGACGTGGTGAAATTGGTAGACACGCTATCTTGAGGGGGTAGTGGCGAAAGCTGTGCGAGTTCGAGTCTCGCCGTCGGCACCAAATCAATCCGGGCATCATTGCTGGCGGCTCCAGGCTGTGGCAGTGACGTCCGATTAGGCCGGAACCATCCGGCGAGGCTCCAGGACTGCCGCATGAACATCGAGCAATACCTTCCCGTACTGTTGTTCATTCTGGTCGGCATTGCGGTCGGCGTTCTCCCGCAGGTGTTGGGCTACATCCTGGGCCCCAACCGCCCAGACCCCGAAAAAAACTCCCCCTACGAATGCGGCTTCGAGGCTTTCGAAGACGCGCGCATGAAGTTCGATGTCCGCTACTACCTCGTGGCCATCCTCTTCATTCTCTTCGACCTGGAAATCGCCTTTCTGATACCTTGGGCCGTGGCGTTTGCCGACATCGGTGCCACTGGTTACTGGGCAGGCATCATGTTCCTTGCCATTCTGGTCGTGGGCTTTGTCTACGAGTGGAAAAAAGGCGCTCTGGACTGGGAATGACGGCGCTGCTGCCGTCGGGAGTTACGCATGATTGAAGGTGTCTTCAAGGAAGGCTTCGTCACCACCAGCTACGACTCGGTGGTGAACTGGGCCAAGACCGGCTCGCTGTGGCCCATGACCTTCGGGCTGGCCTGCTGCGCGGTGGAGATGATGCACGCTGCCACCGCACGCTACGACCTGGCCCGCTTCGGCGCCGAGGTGTTCCGCGCCAGCCCCCGCCAGTCTGACCTCATGATCGTGGCGGGCACCCTGTGCAACAAGATGGCGCCGGCCCTGCGCAAGGTCTATGACCAGATGGCCGAGCCCCGCTGGGTGCTCTCCATGGGCTCCTGCGCCAATGGCGGCGGCTACTACCACTACAGCTACTCGGTGGTGCGCGGCTGTGACCGTATCGTGCCGGTGGATGTCTATGTGCCGGGCTGTCCGCCCACGGCCGAAGCGCTCATCTACGGCATCATCCAGCTGCAGGCCAAGATCCGGCGCACCAACACCATTGCGCGCGTGTAAGCCCGAACTGGACCCCACCTCGGAAACCTCCATGTCTGCCAACCCCGAAGTTGCCATCACCCCCGAAGCGCTGCAGGCCGTCGTGAGCGCCGCGCTCGGCCCCCTGGCCAGCAGCGTGACCCTGGCCCGCGGCGAAGTCACCGCCTTGGTGCCCGCGGCCCGCTACCTGGATGCCATGCGCACATTGCGCGATGCGGCCGATTGCCGCTTCGACCAGCTGGTGGACCTGTGCGGCATGGACTATTCGGCCTACCGCGAGGGCGTGTGGGAAGGCCAGCGTTACGCCGTGGTGGTGCACCTGCTGTCCGTCGCGCTGAACCAGCGTGTGCGCGTGCGGGTGTTCTGCGATGACGATGATTTCCCGGTGGTGCCCTCGGTCACTTCGCTGTGGGCGTCGGCCAACTGGTACGAGCGCGAGGCGTTCGACCTCTTTGGCATCGTGTTCGATGGCCACGAGGACCTGCGCCGCATCCTGACCGACTACGGCTTCATTGGTCACCCCTTCCGCAAGGACTTCCCGCTCTCCGGGCACGTGGAGATGCGCTACGACCCCGAGCGCCGCCGCGTGATTTACGAGCCGGTGAGCATAGAGCCGCGCGAGGTGGTGCCGCGCGTGGTGCGCGAAGACAACTACGGGGGCCTGCACTGACATGGCTGAGATCAAGAACTACACGCTGAACTTTGGCCCGCAGCACCCGGCCGCGCACGGAGTGCTGCGCCTGGTGCTGGAGCTCGATGGCGAGGTGGTGCAGCGCGCCGACCCGCACATAGGCCTGCTGCACCGCGCCACCGAGAAACTGGCCGAGCACAAGACCTTCATCCAGTCCCTGCCTTACATGGACCGGCTGGACTATGTGTCCATGATGTGCAACGAGCACGCCTACTGCCTGGCTATCGAGAAACTGCTGGGTATTGAGGTCCCCATCCGTGCGCAGTACATCCGCGTGATGTTCAGCGAAATCACACGCCTCATGAACCACCTCATGTGGCTGGGCTCGCACGGCAACGACTGCGGCAGCTCCACCATCCTCATCTACGCCTTCCGCGAGCGCGAGGACCTCTTCGACATGTACGAGGCGGTGTCTGGCGCGCGCATGCACGCGGCCTATTTCCGCCCGGGCGGCGTCTACCGCGACCTGCCCGACAGCATGCCGCAGTACACGGTGAGCAAGATCAGGAATGCCCGCGCGCTGGCGGAAATGAACGAGAACCGCCAGGGCACGATGCTCGATTTCATCGAGAACTTCACCCAGCGCTTCGACCGCTATCTGGGCGAATACCACACCCTGCTCACCGACAACCGCATCTGGAAACAGCGCACGGTGGGCATCGGCGTGGTGACGCCCGAGCGAGCCCTGAGCCTGGGCATGACCGGCCCCATGCTGCGCGGTTCGGGGATTGCCTGGGACCTGCGCAAGAAGCAGCCCTACGAGGTGTACGACCGGCTGGACTTCGATATTCCAGTGGGCAAGACCGGCGACTGCTACGACCGGTATCTGGTGCGTATGGAGGAGATGAACCAGTCCAACCGCATCATCCGCCAGTGCGTGGAGTGGCTCAAGGCCAACCCCGGCCCCGTCATCACCGACAACCACAAGGTGGCACCGCCTTCGCGCGAATCCATGAAGTCCAACATGGAAGAGCTGATCCACCACTTCAAGCTCTTCACCGAAGGCTTCCACGTGCCCGAAGGCGAAGCCTACGCGGCGGTGGAACACCCCAAGGGCGAGTTCGGCATTTACCTGGTGAGCGACGGCGCCAACAAGCCCTACCGCCTGAAGATCCGTGCGCCCGGTTTTGCGCACCTGGCCACCATGGACGAGATGGCGCGTGGCCACATGCTGGCCGATGCGGTGGCCATCATCGGCACCATGGACATTGTGTTCGGAGAGATCGACCGATGAGCAGCCCCCACACGCATACACCCGCCGCCGGCAAGCTGCAGCCCATGCGCTTTTCCGACAGCACGCTGGCGCGCTTTGCCCGCGAAGTGGCCAAGTACCCCGACGACCAGAAGCAGTCGGCCGTCATGGCCTGCCTGTCCATCGTGCAGCAGGAGCAGGGCCACGTGAGCGTGGAGGCAGAGCAGGGCATTGCCGACTATCTGGGCATGGCCGCCATGGCCGTGCACGAAGTCAGCACCTTCTACAACATGTACAACACGCGTCCGGTGGGCCGCTTCAAGCTCAACGTGTGCACCAACCTGCCGTGCGTGCTGCGCGATGGCGCCAAGACGCTGGAGTACATCGAGAACAAGCTGGGTGTGCCTATGGGCGGCACCACCCCCGACGGCCTGTTCACCCTGCAGCAGAGCGAGTGCCTGGGCGCCTGCGCCGACTCGCCCGTGCTGCTGGTCAACGACCGCCACATGTGCAGTTTCATGAGCCGGGACAAGATCGATCAGCTCATCGATGGCCTGCGCTCCGCCGAGGGACAGTCATGAACGTGAACCAGTTGCTCGAACAGTTCCAGGCCAAGGGTCTGGAGACCTGCTTCCACGACCGCCACATCGAACCCCAGATTTACGCCGGCTTGAACGGCGCCAACTGGTCCCTGAAGGACTACGAGGCACGCGGCGGCTACCAGGCGCTGCGCCGCATTCTGGGCAAGGATGGCGGCGCGGGCATGACGCAGGACGAAGTCATTGCCACGGTGAAAGAGTCGGCCTTGCGCGGCCGCGGTGGTGCGGGCTTCCCCACCGGCCTGAAGTGGAGCTTCATGCCGCGCCAGTTCCCGGGTCAGAAGTACCTGGTGTGCAACTCCGACGAGGGTGAACCCGGTACCTGCAAGGACCGCGACATCCTCATGTACAACCCCCATATCGTGATCGAGGGCATGGCCATTGCCGCCTACGCGATGGGGATTTCCGTGGGCTACAACTACATCCACGGCGAAATTTTTCAGGTCTACGAGCGCTTCGAGGAAGCACTGGAAGAGGCGCGCGCTGCGGGCCTGCTGGGCGACCGCATTCTGGGCAGCGATTTCAGCTTCCAACTGCATGCCTTCCACGGCTTTGGCGCCTACATCTGCGGCGAGGAAACGGCGCTGCTGGAGTCCCTGGAGGGCAAGAAGGGCCAGCCGCGCTTCAAGCCGCCTTTCCCTGCCAGCTTCGGTCTGTACGGCAAGCCCACCACCATCAACAACACCGAGACCTTTGCCGCGGTGCCCTGGATCATCCGCAACGGCGGACAGGCCTACCTGAACATCGGCAAGCCCAACAACGGCGGCACCAAAATCTTCTCGGTCAGTGGCGACGTGGAGCGCCCCGGCAACTACGAGATCCCGCTGGGTACCCCGTTCTCCAAGCTGCTGGAACTCGCCGGCGGCATGCGCGACGGCAAGAAACTCAAGGCCGTGATTCCGGGTGGTTCTTCGGCGCCGGTGCTGCCCGCGCACATCATGATGGACTGCACCATGGACTACGACTCCATCAGCAAGGCCGGCTCCATGCTGGGGTCGGGTGCGGTCATCGTCATGGACGAAACCCGCTGCATGGTGAAGTCTCTGCAGCGCCTGTCCTACTTCTACATGCACGAGTCCTGCGGCCAGTGCACGCCCTGCCGCGAAGGCACAGGCTGGCTGTTCCGCATGGTGGACCGCATCGAGCGTGGCGAAGGCAAGCCCAGCGATCTGGCGCTGCTGGACAACGTGGCCGAGAACATCATGGGCCGCACCATCTGCGCGCTGGGCGACGCCGCGGCCATGCCGGTGCGCGGCATGATCAAGCATTTCCGGCACGAGTTCGAGCACCACATCGAACACAAGACCTGCATGGTTCCGGCCTACGTCTGAGGCACAAGGTATGGTTGAAATAGAACTCGACGGCAAGAAGGTGGAAGTTCCCGCCGGCAGCATGGTCATGCATGCCGCCGAAAAAGCGGGCACCTACATCCCGCACTTCTGCTACCACAAGAAATTGTCCATAGCGGCCAACTGCCGCATGTGCCTCGTGGAGGTGGAGAAGGCCCCCAAGCCCATGCCCGCCTGTGCCACACCGGTGACGCAGGGCATGATCGTGCGCACCAAGAGCGACAAAGCCATCAAGGCCCAGCAGTCGGTGATGGAGTTTCTGCTCATCAACCACCCGCTGGATTGCCCGATTTGCGACCAGGGCGGCGAATGCCAACTGCAAGACCTGGCGGTGGGATACGGTGGTTCTGGCTCGCGCTACGAAGAAGAAAAGCGCGTGGTATTCCACAAGGACGTGGGCCCGCTCATTTCCATGGAGGAAATGAGCCGCTGCATCCATTGCACCCGCTGCGTGCGCTTTGGCCAGGAAATTGCCGGCGTCATGGAACTCGGCATGAGCCACCGCGGCGAGCACGCCGAGATCGAGACCTTCGTGGGCCAGTCGGTGGACAGCGAACTGTCGGGCAACATGATCGATATCTGCCCGGTGGGCGCGCTCACCAGCAAGCCGTTCCGCTACCAGGCCCGCACCTGGGAACTGAGCCGCCGCAAGAGCGTGAGCCCGCACGATTCCACGGGTGCCAACCTCATTGTGCAGGTCAAGGCGAACAAGGTCATGCGCGTGGTGCCGCTGGAGAACGAAGCGGTGAACGAGTGCTGGATTGCCGACCGCGACCGCTACTCCTACGAAGCCCTGAACGGCCCCGAGCGCCTGACCCAGCCCATGCTGAAGCAGGGCGGCGAGTGGATCACGGTGGATTGGCAAACCGCCCTGGAATACGTGGCCAACGGTTTGAAGCAAATCCGTACCGAACACGGCGCACAGGCCATCGGCGTGCTGGCCAGCCCGCACTCCACGGTGGAAGAACTGGCTCTGGCCGGCGCGTTGGTGCGTGGTCTGGGCAGTGACAACATCGACTGCCGCCTGCGCGCGGCCGATTTCAGCCACGCCGCGCCAAACGGCTCGGCACGCTGGCTGGGTATGCCGGTTGCGGCGCTCTCCACGCTGCAGCGCGTGCTGGTGGTGGGCTCCAACCTGCGCAAGGACCACCCGCTGTTTGCCCAACGCATTCGGCAGGCGCAGCGCCACGGCGCTGTGGTCATGGCCTTGAACGAACAGGCGCCCGAGTGGGCCATGCCGGTACGCCACACGCTCGAAAGCGCCGCCACCCACTGGGTGCAGGCGCTGGTGGCTGTAGCCCTGGCTGTGGCCGAGCAACAGCAAGTCTCGCCCCCGGTGGAGGCGTCCCAGCTGGCTGGCGTATCGGCCGAACAGAAGCAGGTGGCGCAGGAAATGGCGCGCGCGCTGCTTTCGGGTGAGCGCAAGGCCATTTTGCTGGGCAATGCCGCCGCCCACCACGAGCGCGCCTCCAGCCTGCTGGCGCTGGCGCAGTGGCTGGGTGCGCAGACTGGCGCTTCCGTAGGCTACCTCACTGAGGCCGCCAATACCGTGGGCGCACAGCTGGTGGGCGCTGTGCCGCAAGCCGGCGGCCTGAACGCGGGCGACATGCTGGCAGGCCGCGCCAAGGCGCTGCTGCTGCTCAACGTGGAGCCAGGTCAGGACACCGCCGGCGGCGCGGGCAGCGC
>Ga0075157_10002784_pt1 | contig 10084 bp, 7 predicted proteins | sample JI81BgreenDNA_FD_70967 | JGI IMG/M metagenome (GOLD analysis project Ga0075157, IMG submission 70967) | Wastewater effluent complex algal communities from Wisconsin, to seasonally profile nutrient transformation and Carbon sequestration -... | ecosystem: Engineered > WWTP > Effluent > Algae...
CGCCTTATGTGAAAAGTATGAGTAGTTTTGAAATCATGGCAAAACTTCGTTCGTATCCTGATAATGTAAAACCAGGACGATTTTTGTTAAAAAAAGGCATGAATACCTTTCAAATAGTTGGTGCAATGCGAAGAAATGTTCCAGTAGATTTGGCTTTTAATAATCAAGAACGATTGGAAAATCTTTGCGAGCGATTGAGTTCTCAAATCGAACCTGATACTACAAAATTATTGGCAGCGTTTAGAGATACTGATTTTTTACAAAAAAATGGTTTTTCAGGTGAAACTGTTTTTGCGATGTTTTTGCCCAACACTTATCAAGTTTATTGGAATATTTCGGCGGAAAAATTCAGAGATAAAATGCTCGAAGAATACAATAAATTTTGGAACAAAGAACGAATTGCTAAAGCCACAGCGTTAAATTTAACGCCAGTTCAAGTTACAACTTTAGCTTCGATTGTACAAAAGGAATCAGCTAAAAAGAGCGAAAGACCAACCGTTGCAGGTGTTTATTTGAATAGATTGGCAAAAGAAATGCCTTTGCAAGCTGATCCAACCGTAATTTATGCTTTAAAATTAAGAGACAACGATTTTAATCAAGTGATTAAACGCGTTTTGTATAACGATTTGTTTATTGCTTCGCCATATAATACATACCAAAATACAGGTTTGCCTCCAGGACCAATTTCAATGCCCGATGTTGATGCTATCGATGCGGTTTTAAATGCCGAGAAACACGATTACATTTATTTTTGTGCTAGTGTGGAAAAATTTGGCTACCATGTTTTTGCCGCAACTTATGAAGCACATCAAGTAAATGCAAAAAAATATTCTGAATGGATGAACGCTCAAGGAACGAAAAGATAGTTTTGAATATTAGAAACATTTTATTTTTTGTTTTTTTTGTTGGTTTTTGCTTCAAAGCGAAAGCCCAAAATGACTTCGATAATTTTTTCAAACCTTCCGATAGTTTACATAAAAAACGATTGAATACCGTTATCGTTTCTGAAGCGGTAATTGGTTCGGCGACTTTGATTGCGTTAAATCAAGCTTGGTATGCCGATTATCCACGATCTGATTTTCATTTTATAAACGATAATGCCGAATGGTTGCAAATGGACAAAGCCGGACATGTTTTTTCGGCGTATCATTTGGGAAGTTTTGGTGCTAAAGCGTTAAAATGGTCTGGTGCCGATAAAAAATCACAACTACTTTATGGTTCAACATTGGGATTAACTTTTTTGACTGCGGTTGAGGTTTTTGACGGATTTTCAGCAAATTGGGGTGCATCTTTAGGCGATGTTGCTGCTAATGTTTCGGGAACAGCATTATTTGTTTCACAAGAATTACTTTGGGATGAACAGCGAATTGTACCGAAGTTTTCCTTTCACACAACACCTTATGCTTCGGCAAGACCAAATGTTTTAGGAAGTTCTTTTTCGGAACAAATCTTGAAAGATTACAACGGTCAAACCTATTGGTTGTCAGCCAATATTCATTCCTTTTTTAAATCGTCAAAAACAATTCCTAAATGGTTGAATGTTGCCGTTGGTTACGGCGCAGAAGGCATGATTACTGGGAAAGATGAGTTTGTCAATACTGTTTTTCTTCCAACTGATAAAAGATACCGACAATTTTACTTGAGTTTGGACGTTGATTTGACCAAAATTGAGACAAAATCTCATTTTATTAAGACAATTTTAACAGTTTTTAACACCATTAAAATTCCCGCTCCAACGTTTGAAATCAAGGGTTTAGGTGGAACTAAATTTCATTGGCTGTATTTTTAAGTGGTTGATATTCAGATTTATATTTTTTAGTTGTATCTTTGCACCAGAAATTTCATGTCGGTGACAGCGCTTGAGAAATTAAATTTGATGATAAAAAAAGGTATATTTTACACCTCAATCCTACTAACAGTTGCATTTATAAGTTCAGGTTTTAAACCTCATAATTCCCAAATCTCAGACTGGTTTTTTGCTGATAATGACGAAGGATTACTCTATGTATTTCCATCGCAAAAAAGTGATGATTATACTAATTTAAACGTTCCGTTTACAGGCAAGTTTTTTATTGGTTACAAAGAAGCTATTGCTTTTAAAGAATCGCAAGGAAAATATCATAAAGTCAATACGCTTGGCTATTTAGGTAAATATCAGTTTGGTTCAGAAACACTGAAATCGATTGGTGTTAACGACAGTTTACACTTTTTGAGCAATCCAAAACTTCAAGAAAAAGCATTTGTTACGCTACTTTCTAAGAACAAATACGAACTACGTGATTACATCACTAAATATGAAGGTAAAATAATCAATGGCATTAAAATCACTGAATCGGGGATTTTAGCTGCTGCACATCTTGGTGGCATTGGTTCGGTTAAGAAATTCTTTAAAACCAATGGCGCAAGAGTAAAAAAAGATGCTTATGGAACTTCAATCCAAAAGTATATGCGCGATTTTGCTGGCTATGAAACGTATGCAATTCCTGCGGTTAAAAATGCGAAGGTGAAGTAGTTGATAAAAACTTAAAATCGATACTCCATTTTTAACAATACATATCTAGGTTGTAATCGATATTCGGTTTTAGAAATACTGATGTCGTTGATACTATAATTTCTAAATGTTTTAGTATTAAAGAGATTGTTTCCTGAAAGGGAAAATGTTAGTTTATTTTCTTTGATAACATAACGAGCTTCCAAATCGAGAAAATAGTATTTGTTGTTTTCTCGGTCTAAATTCCCAAAAAAGTAGCGTTCAGTTTGTAGCTGAAAATTGAATTTAGGGTTGAAAATGAAAGACAAATCCAGAAAACTCATATTGTTAGTAAACGAGTTTTCGATGGTTGTTTTTACTTGATTATAATTCCATTTTGAACCTAAATGATAATTAAAAAATCCTTTGAAACCTGAACGCAATTCTAATCCATAATCCGCGTTAAGGTTTTTTATTTCCCTTAAATTAGAATTGTTTACAATGTTTTTAAAATTGGTTTTTGTGGTTCCGAGATTGATTTTTAAATTGGATTTAATGGCTTTAAAATAGTAATCAAGAGTGGTTGAAATGGATAAAAACTCACGGTCTTTTAGAATTATTTTTTCCGATTGAGAGTAGTTTTGGGCAATTATGGAATTTGTGCTGTAAAAATCGTTGCTTTTGGAATACATTATAAAAGTATTGGCAAAAAAGCGATCACCCCAATTTCCGAAGGTGTAATTCAAAATAGCGCTTGATGAATTCAATTGATTAAATTCGTCTAGTCCTTTTGAAAACGAACGAAAACCTGTTTGTACAAAACCTGAATAAATATCCAAAACACTTGCATTTGTTGTGGTATAAGAATAGGATGTTACGAGTTTGTTCTTCTTATTAATTTCCCAATCTAAGCCAATTTTTGGAACAATAAAGAAAGGATTTTGATTAGATTTTGTTCCAAAGTTTTCGGTTTGATTAAATAATTGATGAAAATCAGATTGTGTGACTAAAGTATAGTTGCCAAACTTAAAACGATACTTTGTAGAAAGATATAAGTCGTTTGTGCTATAAGTCAATTTGTTTTGATAATCATCTGGAAAAGTAAGGGAATTGTTGTTGTCTAACAATTCGAAATCAGTATTTAAGTTGTCAATTCGTAACTGATTTCCAAGTTTGATTTCTAGTAAGTCGCCGTTTTTCTTTTTGTCTAAAAGATGAGCTTCAACTCCTGCAAATTGCATTTTATTTTGACTGTATTGTTTTGTGTTAGTTGCATTTTCTGAAAATAAATCTTCAAAAAGGAATTGATTAACGGAGTAATTTTGGGGTGTTTTTTCGTTGATGTATCTACCTGAAAGCAAGAAAACTTTATTCTCTTTAAATTTATTGGTAAAAACAATTTTTTGGTCAAAAAGCTGATTGTTGCTGTTTAATCTTTCGTTTAATAAATCGGTGTTGAATAATAGATTACTTCTGTTTTTTTCGTTAGTTTTATTGAATTTTCCGGTGTATTCTAGTGTTTTGTTTTTGGATATGTCATAAATCAAATCGATTTTTCCAAAACCAGTGATTTGAGTTTTTCTGCCAAAGAAATCTTCGTTGTTTTCAAAAGCTGTCTCGCCAATGGAAAAGGATTGAAAGCTGTTTCTGAAAAAGTCATTTTCATCAGTATTTAAAAATCCGAGAGTTTTTAACTTTACTTTTGGAGAAAGTGTGAAGATACTGTTTAGCGATAGCATTTCGGCATTATTAAAATTCACTCTTTTGGTTTTAAGATTGGGTTTATCCATTCCTAAACCTAATATAGTAGAAGCTGATTGATCATCACCAATGCTTGCTGGTTCGTTAAAACGATACGGACGAATTAAATGATTAACATCGCCAGTTGCATCATAGCCAATATTGTTAAGGTTGGTTAAAAAATAGTATTTGGATTTTTTACCAAAGTTCATCAAGTTTGCTTTTACTTCATATCGATTTTCAGAGAATAATCCGTAGCCCAAAGTTGTGTTTCCAAACCATTGTCGTTTATAATCTTCTTTTAGGGTTAAGTTTAGCGCAACTTTATCGCTGTTTTCAATTCCTTTTAAGTGTTTATTGTTGGAATAGTGTTGGTATAATTCTACTTTTTCGATTGGATTTATGGGCATGTTTTTAGTAAGTAATTTGTATCCTTTTTCAAACATATCATCGCCATCAATCATTACTTTTTCAATCTCTTGATTGCCAACTTTTATAGTTCCATTTTCATCAATATTTAATCCAGGTATTTTTTTTAGCAAATCTTCAACTACTTGTTCGTTACCTTGTAGAAATGCAGAAGTCAAAAAAGTTATGGTATCTTTTTTTATGGTTATTGGTTTTTCGGCATGAATGATAACTTCGTTGAGCTCGGTAGTTTTTGATTTTAATGTAAAATCAAAAACTTTATTTTCGTTGTTACTAATGATGATGTTAACTTTTTTTTGTTCAAAACCCATTGAGTTTGCGGATAAAATAAACTCACCAATTTTATCAGTGTTTAATGAATATTTTCCAAAAGCATCACTATACGTATAAGCAATAATTTTTTCCGAGTTATCTTTTAGGATAACACTAGCCGAAGGTATTGTTTCGGATTTTTCATCCTTAATAACTCCTGTAATTTTGTTTTGAGAATGAACCGATATAGAAAATAAAAGTATGGCTAGTAGTGATTTCATTCTTCCCATTCAAATTTTAGTTCTCTTCCTTCTGTAGTTTCGGTTTTTAATATTTTAGCACCTCTTTCAACATATTTTAAAATCATTTGATTAGCCATCTCATTTTTAGATTTTTCATTTTCTTTTATAAATTCTTCCAACGACATTTTTTTTATGTGAGGTTCTATCGCTATGTCAGTTTCGGTTTGGTTTGTTGCAATTTTTGTTGCCGTCCATGAAAAAGAATTGGATTCATCAGAAACTTGCAAAATTGCTCCTGGCAAATTATTAAATTTCCATGGACCAACGTTTATAGGTATTTGTAAAGTGAACCAAGCAATATAATTTCTTCCCCTGAAAGTAGTACTGGCTTTGTTACACATATAGTTTGAAATTTTTTTGGTTTCATTACTAATGTTCCAATTCATTTTTTGAAAAGGTTCAAGACAAATAATTTTCTTATCATATAGATAGTCAATGTTTAACAAAGTGTCTTTTATTTTGTTATAAAGTTGATATCTTGTTTTTTTTTCGTTGTTGTTGCCTAAAAAAATTTGGTTGCTATATGATCTATCTTCGTCCATTTTTTTTTCATCTAATTTTTTTTCGACCTGAATTTCTTCATAAAATGAATTTGCAGCATTATTAATTGTTAATGTTCCTTTTCGGTTTAAAAAGTTTAGAATAACATCATATTCTATCGAATAAGTTTGTGAAAATGAAAGTAAAGGAACTATCAGTATGATATAAATTATTTTTTTCATTGTTAATACATTGTTTTGTGTCATTGAACACTTATGCATCTAGATTTTGATGTTTTACTATTTATTGTGTAAGTATAGTTCACTAGTTCATTTTTATGTTTGGGTAATGAACAAATCCCTCAATTTTTGGTCAAATAATATTTTCTGGGTAGAAAGAAGTAATTTTATTCATTCTTCCCTTCCCATTCAAATTTAATTTCAAGGCCGTTTCTAGTTATTTCTGAACTGGAAATAGAAGTTCCTCTAGGAAGTTGTGTCATTAGTTTTTGGTCTATACTATTGTTGTTGTATTTAATATTTGGATATTCCTTAATGTCAATTTTTTTAGCATTTTCTATCGTAACCATAAATTTTTTTTCATCAATAAATTCATAGTTTATTTTTTTTATAATCCAATTATATCTTTTTGTTTCATCATAGACTTCAAAGATTAATCCTGGTAATCCTTGTAATTTCCACGGACCATATTTTAAGGGATAATCTAATGAATACCAAGCAATGTATTTTCTGCCTCGAAACTCACAAACAGCTTTTGAAACAGAAATAGTATCTATCATCTTGGTTTCATCAATTAACTCCCATTTAAGTTGTGGTATTTTTTCTTCGATTAGATATTCTTCTCCAAAAATGCTTTCTATAGATTTTAAGGCGTTGTTTTTAAAATCCATATGATTACTGTTGTTTTTTGAACTATATTTGATTGTGAATGAATTGTCTTCTTCTTTTTTTATTTCTCTACTTTCTTTAGATTTTGGTTTTTTTATATAGATAGATTCATTCGCAGATTCGTTTATATATAAATTAGCGAATTGGGTATTTGGTAAATCGGTATTGTAAAATATTTCATATTCAATGTTTATGATCTTGTTTTGACAAAAACAGTTAACAGAAATAAGAAGAATTATATGGAAAATTACTTTTTTCATAGCTTGATTATGAATTATAACGAATAAAACTGAAAACAATTTAAAGAGTTCAAGAAATCTCTCTTGAACTCTTTAAGAAACTATCTTCCGCTTAAAACATCGTCAACTATTCCAGCAATAGTATCACAATCCTCAGCAGAGCTAACATTGTCAAATTGTAAGACAATTGTTTTTAATTTGTTACCATCTTCATCATAAACGCCTATTGAAACAAAACAAGTTCCAACTAATTTTTGATTAACTAGTTTTTCTTGTGTTGAAATTATTTCAACAGATTTTTCTTGATTTTTTTTAGTTTCTATATCTTTTGAATTATTCGCAAAAGCAAATGAACCGATTAGCATAAATGCTAAAGAAAACATTGTTTTTTTCATTGTTATTATATTATTTTACACCATTATGGACTTGTGCGGTTAGATTTCGTCCTTTTGCTATTTTATAGTGTATACAAAGTTCACTAGTTCATTTTTATATTTGGATAATGAACAAATCCTTCAATTATTGACCAAATAATATTTTCTGGTTTGAAAGAAGTAATTTTTTAGTCTTCCCATTCATATACTAATTCAAGTCCTCTTCTTGGATTTTTTGGAACACTTGCTTCTGCACCTCGAGGTAATACTCTTTTAACTCGCGCTCTTAGTTCATCCATGTATTCTCTAACTTTAAAGACATATTCTTTAATACTGATGGATGAATATTCTTTGTATGGTATAACTATGTTTTCTTTTGTTGGTATTTCAATTTTATTGCATTTCCAAATAAATGTTTTAGTGTTGTCGTGTATTTCAATAATTAAACCAGGCAATCCGCTAAATTTCCACGGTCCAAAAAAAGTAGGGATGTCTTCACAATACCAAGCGGTAAATTCTCTTCCTCTAAATTTTGTTGTGGCTTTTTTACAAACATAATTTCCAATCTTTTTTTCTTCATTAAAATCTAACTTCCAGTTAAAATTGGGAATCTTTTCATTAATTTTTAATATTTTGTTGTCTTCGATTAAATTGTAGGTTGCAAGTGTGTCTTTTGTCTTGTTAGTTTGTTGATATATATCGATTAAACCACCTATAAAAATGGAGTTGCCTTTAAATTCGGGTTCATTTTCTTGTTCTCCGAAAAAAGTTTTAAATATTGACTCTGTATCATTAAAAATTAGAACAGCTTTTACCTCTTTATAAATAGAGTTATCTGTAAAATCGTATTCAACATAGATATTATCACTTTTTTGAGAGTAGGATAAATTTACGAATATGATTATGCTTGTTATTATCTTTTTAATATTCATATTTAGTTTTGATTTTAGTTAACTGTTCTTACTAATTATAACTTATAACTAACTGAAAACAGAATTACTCTAGGTAAAACAAAAGTTCTTCGTTCGCTAATCATAAAATCTGAGAATGAGTAATCATTTTTAGCTTTGATGTTAAGCATATTATTCACGGTTAATTCAAAAACAAATGGGCTGTTTTTCTTTTGATGACGGATGGAAGTATTGGCTGTTTCAAAGAAATTATCCTGATTAGTGTTGTTTGTATTTCTAAGATTTTCATAACCTAATTTGTAAATCCAGTCTTTTAGGAAAGTCACTTCAAAGTCGGCATTGAAACCATCCGATTGAAAATTTGATTTTGTAATTCCTGAAAATTGACTGAAACCTTTGGTATATCTAAGGTTGATGTCAGGCCATTTTTTGTGCGAAGTTTTTATAGAAATACCAACGTTTTGATTGTTTCTGTCGTTAGAAGTTGTGATGTTATTTAGCGTTTGGATGTAATTGAACCAACTTAAATTTCCATCGAGTTTCAAGGTAAATCGATAGATTTTTTTACTTACTGAACCATTAAAACGCCAGTTGGTTTCGGGATTGTCAGTAAGAATTGGCGTGTTGAATTGGTTAATTCCGTCGAGTACGATTTCGTTTCGAGTGGTTTTCACTTTTTTATTAAAACTTGCCATCGCATTAATCATAATGCCACGATACATATTCATTTTGGAATATCTCAAGTTAGCCGAATGATAGCGTTCGTTTTGCAACAAAGCATTTCCTCTAAAAACCGAATTGTAGCTTTGCAAGGTGTATTGATTTGCCAATTGACTTACTTCGGGAAACGTATTTTCTAAACGATAAATGAAGTTCAATGTTTCTGATTTGTTGAACTCAAAATCGCTATTCCATTGAGGTTGAAAGAGTGTTTTTGATAGCGAATAATCAGCGTTGGGTTGGTTTGTTTTTAGTTGATACCAATGAAAATAAAGTCCAGGTTTGTTTGTCCATTTTCCAATTTTGAATTTGTATTCCATTCCAGCATAAGTATCGTTTAGATTGTAACGAACATCGTTCCCAAAACCTGCCGAAGAAAAATCGTTGATGGTACCATCGGTAATAAGCTGTTTTTCGGAAGTGATAAAACTTGAATAACCATAATTATTTCCTACAACCGAATACAAATGATTGAAGTTATTGATAATCCAATAATGCTTAAACATGGCATCAACAGTATTGTTTTTGACTTTCTTGATTTGTTCAATCGTATAGTTATCATCAGTTTGCAACGGAATTAAACCTGATAAAAACGGTTGATCAGTAAACCACAAGTTTTCTGGCGTATTGTTTTCATACGCTTGATTGACTACAAATGTCGTGGTATGATTGCTATTGTTGTATTGTTTGTGCCATTCGACGTATTGTTTTACCGAAACATTATCGGCTTGGCTGATGGTTTTAAACGTATTTTCGTTAAGATTGGTAACTGAATTGATGACATTATTAATATCATTTGCACTCGATTGGTATTGTGCATTGTAATACCATTTTTCTTTGTTGTTAGGATTGTAATCTAATTTGATATTTCCAATGCCGAGAACAGTGCGATTGTCATTGTTTTGAAATTTGTTTTCAAACGTTACCGAATTACTTTGTAAGTATTCATTATTGCTTTCTGTTTTGGATTGCATAAAAACATTGGAAAAAATCCCATAACCAGAAATCGATAATTTTTTAAAGGCATCAACACTAAAATTCAAGGCACCAAACTGTGATTTGTTTTGAACCACATCGGTATTGTCATTTACAAAAGAATATAAATTGGTAAACGATTTTCTGCCCGAAAGAAAACTGCTCACACCACCTTGAAAACGCATTAAATCTTCAAACGAAAAAGTACTTCGCCCGATGTTGTTCATATCGCCAATGAAACTCACGTTGGTTTTTGGAGAATAATAAAACAATCCGGCGTGAAG